>Ga0233439_10005026_pt1 | contig 12482 bp, 18 predicted proteins | sample SI_123_September_6_FD_182713 | JGI IMG/M metagenome (GOLD analysis project Ga0233439, IMG submission 182713) | Seawater microbial communities from Saanich Inlet, British Columbia, Canada - SI_123_September2016_100_MG | ecosystem: Environmental > Aquatic > Marine > Inlet | place: Canada: British... | reverse complement strand
AGAGGCTCACACAAAGATGTTAACTGGAAAAGGTCTCTTTGGCAAAATCTTAATGAAGCCAGAGGGCGCTTAATCATTTAATGACTCAGTTTTTTCGAAGTCTTATTTTTGTACCTGGAAATAATTCTAGGTTTCTTGAAAAAGCAAAAAAGCTACAAGCTGATATCGTTTGTTTTGATTTAGAAGATTCTGTTCCAGACATTGAAAAAGTAAATGCACGAAAACTAATTAAAAATGCATTAAAATCTCGTAAATTATACAAATCTTCAATTTTTGTTCGTACCAATTCCCCTACCTCTGGAAAAATCCCAAATGATCTCAAAGAAGTCATTCAAAAGGGAATTGATGGTATTGTTATTCCTAAAGTCAATAATGTAAAAGAACTGCAAAAAATTGTAAAAATTCTCTCTGTATTAGAAAAGAAACAAAAACTCAAACCAATTCAAATTATTCCATCCATTGAATCTGCAGGAGGAGTAGTGAATACCTACAATATTGCATCTTTTGGAAAAAGAATCCCTGCAGTAGTTTTTGGAGTTTTTGATTTGTTGAATGATTTAGGCGTTGAATATACAAAAGAATCAGAAGGAGAAAAATATTCTAGAGGAAAAATCCCTGTAGATGCACATGCAGCAGGAATTGTTGCAATAGATGCAATTTGGCAAGATCTCAAAGATTCTAAAGGTTTTCAGAAAGATTGTAAAACTGGAAGGAGTCTTGGATATTCTGGAAAAAGTGTTATCCATCCAGATCAAATCTCTGTTGTACACAAGTCATTTTCTCCAAACAAAACTGAAATTTTGTGGGCAGAAAAAGTTTGCAAAGTATATTCTGAATCAACAAAGAAAGGAAAAGGCGCAACCACAGTTGATGGTAAAATGATTGATGAAGTACATTTCAAGCAAGCACAAGCACTACTTGAACTTGTAAAAAAATAATTTTCATCAACTAATTCTATTCAAATGTATCAATAATTGATTTCATACTGGTACTTTTCTCAAAGAGTTTCTTTGAAATAATCCCATTAATTGTAATTTTTTCTTCTTTGACATTAATTGAAACTTCTTGAAAAATACATCTAATTTTTGAAATCTTTTTACTTTCACTGAGAATTTTGCCTGTTTCAATTAAAACCCCACTGATTAGTAAATCCTCAATTTTCCTATAGCCAGAAGTTTTAGGAATTTTTGATTCTTTTAGAATTTGAGGAATTGTATATTCGTTTTCTAAAAGGATTGAAATAATTTTTCTTGATTCTGAATCTCCAAGAAATTCAAAAATCGTATTAACTAATTCTAAATCAATAACATTTACCAAATATTTATCATCTTTTTTTCTGATCTTTATAATTTTATTAATACAATCTTTTTCAAATTTATTGATATTGATATTGGAATTTTTTTTAAAAACATTGATGAATTTTTCAAAATGTTCAATTGAAAGTTTGATTGACATTCCATGATCTAAAAATAATTCACGCTCAACTTTTTTTAATACATCCAAACCAATCTCTTTTTTAATTTTAAGGGATAATCCAGTTGAAATTAATTTATCAATGCCTGCCATTGATGAGTTCTAAAAAAATAGAAAATATTAAAGCATCCTTTTTCTATCTTGACTAGAGATGTCTAAATCAGTAATTGTAATTGATGATGATGAGGATACCGTTAGATTATTTAGTGAATTTCTTGAAGAACATGAAATTAATGTCATTGGAAATGGATTTGATGGAGTATCTGCAGTAAAATTATTCAAAGAAACCAAGCCTGATGTTGTGTTAATTGATCTAAACATGCCTAATGGTAGTGGATTTTATGCCATCAAAAAAATCCAAAAAATTGATCCTACTGCCAAGATCATTGCAGTTACTGCTGATTCAAGTTCTGCTACAGTAGAAAAACTAGACAAGCTAAAAATCAGCATGATCCAAAAACCATTCAAAATGGATCAAGTAATCTCAAAAATAAATAATTGATTTCCATTTTTGGAACTTTTCATATAGTATTATATTGTTTATTTGTCAATCTAATATTATCATGAGTAAACGTGTTACCATAATGATAGATGATGATCTTGATAAAAAACTCAGACTTCGTCAAGCAAAACTAATTTCACAAGAACAAACCTCATACAGTTACTCCAAAGTTCTTAATGAAACAATTCGTAAAGTCTTAAAATAATTACTTTTTCTACTATATTTGATTATGATTGATCTTTTAGATCCTACTAACGTAATTACTAGAATGTTTAATGCACAAAAATATGAAGAAATGTATGCTTATTGTAAAGGATTGCTTGAAAAAATTCCAAATGATATGATTGCCTTACAAAATATTTCATTATCTCTAATTTACCTAAAAAAATATTCTGAGGCAATTGTATATTGTGATAAAGTTTTAGAAATTAAAAATTTGGATTCATATGCATTAAAAAATAAAATCTATGCACTCGAAAATTTGAATCAATATGAAAAAGTTATTGAATTATGTAAAAAAATTCTATCTATAAACTCTAGTGATATTTGGGCGTTAAACAGTATGGGATTATCACTAAATGAATTAAATCAACATCGTGATGCACTTGAGATTTATGATAAAGCACTAAAAATAGATGCAAATGATGTTACTGCATTAATGAATAAAGCAATCTCCCAAAGTCATATTGGAAATTACAAAGATGCAATCGATAATTATGATTTAGTCCAATCAATTGATTCAAGTTTAAAAGAAATTCCACTTGCTAAATCCCGATTATATGAAAAAATTGGTATGAAAGATGATGCATTTTTGGCAGCCCAAGGTGTTCTAAACCAAGATATGGAAAAAATTAAGATTAAAGCCAAAGAAAACAAATGTTCTGTATTTCATCAATTTTGTGAAGAAGAATTTCAAAAATCAAATTCTAAATAATTACTATTGATATTCATCTAAATCATTTTATATCTAAAAATTCAGATATTTTTCATGTTTACTGGAATTGTTGAAGGTGTAGGTAAAATAAAAAAGATTTCAAAAAACACAAAAAATAGAAGTGCTATTCAGATGACGGTTGATTTAGGAAAACATGCAAAGGGATTAAAAATTGGACAAAGTGTTGCTCTAAACGGAGTTTGTCTAACTGCTACGAAATTATCAAAATCTAATTGTATTTTTGAAATGATTGAAGAAACTACAAAAAAAACAGATCTTGGTAATCTAAAAGTTGGAGGAATAGTAAATATCGAAAGAAGTTTGAAAGCAGGTGATAGATTAGAAGGACATTTTGTTTTAGGTCACGTTGATGGAGTAGGAATAATCAAAAAAATCTTGAAAAAACCTAAAGAAGTCCAAGTATGGTTTGAAATTCCAAAAAAACTTTCAAAATATGTTGTCAAAAAAGGATCTATTGCAATGGATGGAATTAGTTTGACCGTAGTAGACATTAAAAAAAATCTTGCATATGTCTCATTGATTCCTCATACAATTGAAATTACTAGTTTTCGTACAAAAAAAATTGGTGATAAAATTAATATCGAGACTGATATTCTTGGAAAATATATTCTGAAATAGGAAGCATAACCTACCAATTTAGTGGTAATTACCAGTTTTTTAGTAAACTTTATAATTAGTTTTAAGGAATTTTTTGTAATGTCTCTTGAAAATGCATTAGATTCTCTAAAACGTGGTGAATTTGTATTATTGTTTGACTCTGCTGGACGAGAAAATGAAATTGATATGGTAGTAGCTGCAGAATTTGTAACTCCTGAACATGTAGCAAGAATGCGTCAACATGCTGGTGGATTATTATGTATAGCATTGGAATATAATTTTGCAAAATCACTTGAATTAAGATACATGCATGAGATTCTTTCTGATTCACCAATTTCAAATAAAGAAATGATTATGGGTTTAGCACCTTATGGTGATTATCCAACTTTTTCATTGTCTGTAAATCATTATCAAACTTATACTGGAATTACTGACAAAGATAGAGCATTAACAATTACAGAAATGGCAAATATCTATAACATTGAAAACAAACAGAAAAAATTTGCATCGTCTTTTAAAACACCTGGACACGTTCCATTATTGATATCATCAGAAGGATTACTATCTTCCCGACAAGGACATACTGAAATGTCTGTTTACCTAACTAAAATAGCTGGATTAACTCCAGTTACTGCAATTTGTGAAATGATGGATGCTGAAACATATTCGGCATTATCTGTGGAAAAAGCAGAAAAATTTGGAAAACAAAATGGAATTCCATTAATTGATGGAAAAGAACTATTAGAGTACGCAAAGGTGCATTAATCATGAATATTGCAATAGTAGTTTCGGAATTTAACAAAGATGTGACGTCAAGAATGCTTTCAGTTGCACAAGAAAAAGCAGAATCTATGAAATTAAAAATAGTTCATACTAGTACCGTTTTAGGCTCTTATGATATGCCTGTAATTATAGATGCGTTATTGAAAAAAAGTGATGTAGATGGAATAGTCACCTTGGGTGCAATCATTACAGGACAAACAAAACATGATGAGGTAATTTCTCATGCAACAGCTAAAGTCCTATCTGAATTATCTGTAAAATACCAAAAACCAGTATCTTTAGGCATTATAGGGCCTGCATTACAGGAAAAACATGCTCATGCACGAATAAGACCTGTTGCAGAACGTGCAGTTGAAGCTGCTGAAAGAATTTTTGATGAACTAAAACGGATTAAATAATGATTCAACTCAGTATTTTGAAAATAAGTGAATATGGTCCATGGACTCTAACTCTTGGAAGTGATAGGGAACATGAACTTCAAATGCTTCAGGCATCACTATACAAAGAAGTACAAAAATTATTTTCAGATAAAAATTGTTTAGTTTTTCTAAATCGTGCAGATGAATTTTTTGTAGTTTCAAATGGACTTGAATTAGAAGATCATATTCAAATCCAAAAAACACTTGAAAACGCTTTTGATATTCGTTTAACTATCTCCATTGGTTATGCTGATTCTCCTTTTGATGCAAATTTGAAAGCATATGAGGGAAAGAAAAATGAAATCATATTAAATAAAGAACATAATATTTTTGGTTTTGTAAATGGAAAAACTGATCCACAAGTTTCAATAATGCATCTAGATGTAGATGATCTTAGTTCAAAAAGAAAAACAAATTCTCCTTATGAAATCTCCTCAATAATTTTTGAATTATATTCTAAAATGTCAAAATTTTTCTTAGAGAAAAAATCTCTTACATTTTTTATGGGTGGAGATAATTTTATGGTGATTGCAAGTAAAGATGCTAAAAATTCCGTTCAGAATTTTATTGATATAATTAAAAGTCAAGATGATATTTCATTGAATTGTGGTATTGGAAATGCACATACATCTAGAGAAGCCGTAAAATTAGCCACAAAATCACTTGATACAATCCGAGAAATTAGAGATTCAGGAAAGGAAAAACCTGATGTTTATGAATTATAATGTTAATTAAAAATATTAGCGCATTACTAGGACCAGAATTAAATTTTACACAAAGCACTAATATTCAAATACAAAAAAATATTTTCAAAAGAATTCAATCAAACATCAAATCAAGTGGTAAAGAAGAAACTATAGATTGTGAAGGTCTTTTATTAATTCCTGGATTCATTAATGCTCATACACACATTGCTGATTCAATTGGAAAAGATGTGACATTGAATAGCTCAGTCGACAAGCGAATTCATCCTGTATTTGGAGCCAAATCTAAAATTCTAAAAAATACTTCTCATGAGAATTTAGCCAATTTTATGAAAAACACGTGTCATTCTATGATTCAAAAAGGAATCACGACATTCGTTGATTTTCGAGAAGGTGGCACAGATGGTGTGTTATTACTAAAAAAAGTATTATCAGATGTTCCTATTCGTTCAATTATTTTAGGTCGAATTGAATTCTATAATGATGCAGCTGAAATTAGAAAAAATTCGCCTTTTCCAAAAGAAAAAATTGCTGAATTGACTACATTACTTCAAAAATCAGATGGAATTGGAATTAGTGGTGCAAATGAAAATAGTACTTCAGTTCTAAACCATTATTCAAAAACAACCAAACTTAGAGTAATTCATTCTTCTGAAACAAAACAAAGTGTTTCTAAATCAAAGAAAATAACTGGAAAATCTGAAACAATTAGATCATTATTTCTAAAACCACATTTTTTGATTCATATGACACATGCATCCAAAGGTGATCTTTTTGCAACAGCAAAAAAAACTAGAGGAATTGTAATTTGTCCAAGAGCAAATGCATCTTTAGCTGAGGGAATTCCTGATATTGAATTAATGCAAAAGGCTGGATGTACCTTAGCTTTAGGCACAGATAATGTGATGATTAATTCTCCTGACATGTTTCGAGAAATGGATTTTTTATGGAAAGTAACTATGGGATTACATAAAAAAAGAATTAGTCCTAAAGAAATTCTTAAAATGGCTACAGTAAATGGAGGAAAAATTTTAAAAAAAAATATTGGAGTAATTGGAACTGGAAAAATTGCAGATTGTATTTTTCTTGATAAACATGCTTTAGATTTAGAACCAATGCATAATCCATATGCATCAATTGTTCATAGAGCATCCGAGTCTGCAATTAAAGCAGTAATGATTGGAGGAAAAATAGTTCATGGAAAAATCTAGACCCCATATTATTCTTAGTGCAGCAATATCTGTTGATGGGAAAATTGCTACTAAAACAGGTGATTCAAAACTTTCTTCAAAACAAGATAGTATTAGACTTCATAAACTAAGATCTAAAGTTGATGCTATACTTGTTGGAAAAAATACTGTTGCAATAGATGATCCACTTTTAACTGTTAGACATACAAAAGGTAAAAATCCAATTAGAATTGTTTTAGATTCTAAAGGCACATTATCTGATAAATCTAAAATTTTACAAACATCTGATAAAATTAAAACAATAATTGTTGTTTCAAAAAAAATTACAAAATCAAATTATAACAAATTAAATAAATTTCCCGTGGAATTAATTGTAACGGGTGACAGTTCTGTAAATATTAAATCATTATTAAGAAAACTTTCGGCAAAAAAAATTAAAACAATACTTGTTGAAGGTGGTGGAACAATAAATTGGGAATTTATTAAACAAAATATTTTTGATGAACTGATAGTTACGCTATCTCCATTTCTTATTGGTGGAAATAATGCCATATCCTTTGTAGAAGGAGATGGTTTTGACAAAATTTCAAAATCACCTAATCTGAGACTGAAATCTGTAAAGAGGCTCAAAAATCACTTGGTTTTACATTATGCCAAGGTGTAAGTTCTTATACTTTCTTTAAAATAAAATTACAAGAAATTGGCTGTAAAAAAGAAAGCTGCAACAAAGAAAAAAGCTGCACCAAAAAGAAAGGCTGCACCAAAAAGAAAGGCTGCACCAAAAAAGAAGGCTACTAAATCTAAATCAAAAAAACCAGCATTCGGAGGATACGCAATTAATTTTGCAGGTCGTCAAGAAACTGTTGAAAAAGTATTTGGAAAAAAACCAATTGCACCAAGTGAAATGACTAAAAGAATTTGGGCATTTGTAAAAGCTAATAGCCTTGCTAACCGTTAAATCAATTTGTTAACGAATACCGTTAACTAATTTCCATCTTTTAATTATTTTTCATTAAATAAAAAAGATATAGATATTGGATATTTTTTAAATTAATCATGTCAACTACATCATTAAGACGTGATCATGAATTAATAGAAAAGGTGATTAAATCTATGGAGGCAACAGTTCAATTATTATCTGATGGAAAACAAATACCTGAATTCGTTTTACTTCCTGTAATTGATTTTACAAAAAATTTTACAGATGTATGTCATCATAGTAAAGAAGAAAAATCACTATTTCCTGCATTAGAACAAGCTGGATTACCTAGTAACATGGGACCTGTAGCAATGATGTTAATGGATCATCAACGATCTAGAGAAATTGGAGAAGCAATGGAAGAATCAGCTAAAGAATATCTTTCATCAGGGGAATCTGCAAAATTGATTAGTGATATGCGTCTTTATGTTGAACATATTACAGAACATCTCTGGAAAGAAAATAACAAATTATTCATGATGGCTGAAGCTCGTTTACAATATGTTTCAGAAAAAGTAGATAAAGAACTAAATGAAATTGAAGTATCAAAACTCAAAGAATTGGGAAAATCAAGAAAACACTATGAAAATTTAGCTGAAACTCTTTCAAAAGATGTTTCTCAACAAGGAAGTTAGGTTTGGCTGATACCATATTTGGTCAAGTAGTTGGAGTCAGAAAATTTGCTAATGGTGACATTGAAGTAGATTTCTATCACGATGATCAAATTACTGAATATAGATATTCATCTGATTCTAGTCGATTAGGAAATTTCCCAAAAGAATTGACTGAGACACTGGCCTCGACATTGGCTAATGATATTTGTATTGAGATTTTTTTTGGGGATGATGGTAATCCTACACATATTGAATTAGAAGAATGCGATGATGATTCAGAAGATGAAGATTTAGAAGAAGATGAAGAAATTTCAGAAGAATAATTCAAGTTTTAATTTAGATAAAACATCTATTCAACATAGTGATGATGTGTAAGATTATCATAAAATCTAACTGATTTCAAATTAACAAATTCCAACATCCCATATCTTGACAATTCTCGTCCAAATCCACTATGTTTAATTCCTCCAAATGGAATTCTAGGATCTGAAATTACCACATTATTTACACTAACAATTCCTGATTCAATTCTTCTAGACATTTTATCTGCTTTTGCAAGATCTTTTGTCCAAATACTTGCACCTAATCCAAATTCACTCTCATTTGCTAATTTGATAGCCTCACTTTCATTTTCAACTATTGTAATTGGTGCTACTGGTCCAAATGTCTCTTCATTTGCAATTCGCATGTTAGGTTTTACATTGGTTAGTATGGTTGGTTCATAAAAAAATCCCTTCCCTTCTATCTTTGAACCACCCAAAAGAATTTCAGCGCCCTTTTCTTTTGCATCCTCTACAATCCCAGAAATTGTTTCAAATCCATCTTTACTTGAAATTGGTCCAAGATCTGTTTCCATATTCATTGGATCCCCAATTTTGAGTTGTGATGCTTTTTTGATAAATAATTCAATGAAATCTTTTGCAATATTTTTTCCAACAAAGAATCTTTTTGAGGCTACACAACTTTGACCACAATTGATGAATCTTCCTTTCACTGCTCCTTCTGCAGCTTTATCAATAATGGCATCATCAAGAACTATGAAAGGATCACTTCCGCCTAATTCTAATACACATTTTTTCAAATGCCTTGCTGCTCTTTCTCCTACTTTAGCACCTGCATTTGTACTTCCAGTAAAAGTTACAGCATTAACATCAGAATCAATCAAATGGTTTGCAGAATCTACACTTCCTACTACTGTTTGAAAAATTCCATCAGGTATACCTGATTCCATAAACGCTTTCTCAATTTCAATTCCTGATTGCATCGTTACTCTGGATGGTTTCATTACAATTACATTTCCTGCCATTAAACATGGAGCTGCAAATCTTAATGCTTGCCAATAAGGGAAATTCCAAGGCATGATGGAACCAATTACTCCTAATGGTTCAAAAGACAAAAAACTTTTTCTTGCATCTGTATTTAGTACTTCATCAGAAAGAAAACTATCTCCATGATCTGCATAAAATTCTAATGCCCATGCACATTTCTCAATTTCTCCAATTGATTCTTTGAGTGGTTTTCCCATTTCAGAAGTTGCAACTTTTGCAAGTTTGATTTTATTTTTAATAAGATATTCTACTAAATTGTAAACATAACTTCTACGCTTTTCATAATCTTTTTTCCATTCTGGATATGCTCTTTTTGCTTTTCCTACTAAATCAAAAACTTGATTTTTATCCATTGCAGTAAATTTTGTAATTTCTTCACCTGTAGAAGGATTTATTGTAGTAATTTGACTCAAGGATTTTCACACATGTATGGTCTATTTAATTTAGTAACTTATCCTCAAACCTGATTAGAAGATTTGCTGCATATCCTTTTTGATTTCATCTATTTTTTTTGCATATCCTTTTTTAGATTTATCATTCTTTTTTAGATTTAGAACATTTCCACATGATGGACATTTGAACATACCTTCAAGTGAATTCTCAAAAGTTACTCTTGAACAATCTTCATTTCCACAGTGATAAAAGTCACCAAAATTTTCAAAATCTAATCTTTGTTGTAATCTTTCAGTGATTTTCTTTTTTTGATTTTCAATAAAATGTTCTACTTCTTCTCTTCTAGTTCTCCATCTGTAAACAAACCAGCCTTTTCTTTCATCTTTTACTCTAATTCCTGTAATTAGTGATTTCCCAAATAGATCATACAATACTTTTCTAACCATATTGATTCTAAGACCTGTAGAACTTGCAATTTCTTCATCAGTTGCATCTTCTGCTTTAAGCAATGAACGTGCAACTTTGAGGTATTCATCTCCTCCAATCATTGAGGCGATTCTAACAAAAGGATCTTCGTATTTGTCTACCAACTCTAATCACTCCAAATTTTCTATTATTAATCCCTTGTCTCTTTTACTTGCACATTTTTACCCGTTTTTGTGGGTATGATCTTCCTTTTTGCATCTGGAAATGCTTTTTCAAATTGTTTACCTTTTTGGATTCGATCTAACAAAATTGCTAAAGCACTAATTTCTGAGTGAGGTTGACTTCCAACTCCAACATTATAATCTGCTAAATCATAAATTTCTCTTGGAACTTTTTCAGCCCCTACAACAACTAGAAGATTTTCTTCTTCGCTGATTTTTTCTTGTACCTCATTAATGCTTTCACCATACATTGAAAGATGAACAATCTTAAAATTTTCTTCTTTCTTCTTTTTTATTACGGGTTTCCATTTTTCAATAAATTCTACTATAAAATTACCTCCCCATGTTTTATTGATTTTTTCTAAAGTATCTTTGATTTCAGGATTAACTTCAGTCATGAATATTTTTTCAGCTCCAAATGCTCTTGAAACTAATGCAACATGAGTTGTAACTCTATCATCCCTTACAACACGTTGTCCTATTCTAACTACTTCAATTACCAAATCCTGTTTCTCCTCCAGATGCATTTATCTTGAATTTTTGGGGATCATTATTTTCAATAATATTTTTGATTAATTCTTTTAACTCTTTGACATTGTTTCCTGTTTTTGCAGAAACTGATATCCAATTATTTTGTTCTGTTAAATTAAGTAAACCTATTTTTTGATTAAATTCTTCAGTTTCTATCAAATCTGATTTATTTAATGCATAAATCATTTTTTCATCTCTTATTTCTAAGTCACTTAATGTCCTCATACAACTAGAAAATTTCTTTTTTAATTCTAGTACTGAATCACTAATATCAATTACAATAACGATGATGTCAGTGTGATTTAATTCCTCTAATGTAGATTTGAAAGCATCTATCATGTATGCTGGTAATTTACTGATAAAACCAACAGTATCTGAAATTAAGAATGGTTCTTGATTGATTGTTACCCTTCGTGTAGTTGTAGAAAGTGTTGTGAATAGTTCTTTACTCTCAGCCTTTGCTTCCCCTGTCATTTTGTTAAACAAGGTTGTCTTTCCTGCAGATGTATATCCTGCTAGCGATATAATTTTGAACCCCATTCTCTTTCTGCCTTGTCTGTGAAGCTCTCTTTGTTTTCCTGCTTTTTCAAGTTTAGATCTTACTGTCTGCATTCTATGCTTGATATCATTATGGTAAACATCTACTTCGAATTTCCCTATTCCCATAAAACCAGGCTGTTCTCCCATATTTGAAAGACGAACTTTTTCTTTTGCTCTTACCATTTCGTATCTTAATTGTGCTAATTTTACTTGCAGTTTTGATTCAGCACTAGATGCTCTACTTTCAAAAATTTCTAGAATTAATGCTTCTCTGTCTAAAACTTCTAGATGTAGAACGGATGCAAGATTATAATTTTGAGCTGGTTTTAAAATTTCATCAAATACAATAACATCTGGTCTGAGTTTTATTGATAATTCTTCTAGTTTTTCTAATACCCCACCACTAATTCCATATTTTCGTTTTTGTAGAAAGTTTTGTGTAATTGTGTGAACAACTTCATATCCTGCAGCATCACACAAACCTTTGGCCTCATTTATTGCGTCTTCTCTATCGTATGTGATTAAAATTGCTGTATCCATTTTAATTCGATATTTTATTAGATATTGATAACATATTATGAAATTTGTGATGTAAAATTATGCTTTCAAAACAGTTGATACGACATTTTTTACTGCCTCATCAAAACCTGCATCAATTTTTGATTGTAGTTCAGATAATTTTGCTTCTCCATCTTGAGAAATCTTTGCAGATTCAGTTGTTGCTTTTTCTTTTGATGCATTAATGATTATTTCAGCTTCTTTTGTTGCCATTTCACGAGTTTTTTCTAACAAAGAATCAATTTCAGATAGAGCTTTAACATTAAGTT
>Ga0233439_10005025_pt1 | contig 12488 bp, 14 predicted proteins | sample SI_123_September_6_FD_182713 | JGI IMG/M metagenome (GOLD analysis project Ga0233439, IMG submission 182713) | Seawater microbial communities from Saanich Inlet, British Columbia, Canada - SI_123_September2016_100_MG | ecosystem: Environmental > Aquatic > Marine > Inlet | place: Canada: British... | reverse complement strand
TCGTAGCTTTTTGACTCATACTGTCTAAGGACTAGTAAGATGATGTGTTGATGGATTGAAAATGTATGCTTTGATTTTGGATGTAAAAACAATGGAACATTCATTTTCTTTAGAATCTGGCGCATGAAGGAAATCATGCGTTGGTATTTGTTTTTCATATCATGAAAAATATTTAATTATTGATGGATCTTGATAGTTGATTTGATCTACAATATGCTAAAATCTTGATGATTTCTATGTAGCCTTCAAAATATCAGATCGCAAATTTAGAAATTGAATTACATGTAGACTTTGGTGTGATTCATCTTTCTATCTAATTTGTCAATTGCCTCATCTAGTGCACCGATATTTATTTCTAGAAAATTTGAAAGATGAAAGATAGCGCCATATTTCTCTCCAATCTTTGAAACCATGTTATTTTTTTCCAAGACTTTCATATGATGTTGAACTGCTTTGTAGTCAAGGTCTAGTTCTTTTGCCAATTGGTGTGTATTGTACGGTTTTTCTAAAAGATGAATGATTATTCGTAGTCGAGTAAAACCGCCTCGGGTACTGGTGAACAAGTATAGTAAGAGTTTCTTTGTTTGTTTGTCGGTTTTTCTTGCATTTGAAACTTGTTTTGATCTAATGATTTCTTTAAATTCTAAGAGTTGATTGGTCATGTTTCTTGAATTCAATTAGTCAATTTTGCTTAAAACCCTATTTCCAGATCTTATCCATATTCAGGCAAGATAATTACCCTTAAATTGACTGAGAATGAACTCGTGATGATATGATGGCATCCCGTGGTTATGATATGACACCTACCATGTATTCACCAGACGGTAGAATATACCAAGTCGAATACGCCATTGAGACAGTAAAAAGAGGAACCTTAGCTATCGGTATCAGCAGTAAACAAGGTGTCATTATGGCAGTGGAAGAGAAACCTCGAACTTTACAAACTAGCAATGTTACTCAAAAAATATTTCAAGTTGATTATCATATTGGAGTTGCAGCAGCAGGATACATTCCAGATGCAAGAGTCCAAGTTGATGGTGCACGATTTTTCTCACAAGGAAATAAAATGACATATGATGAATCTGTGGAAGTTGGAACAGTTGCAAAACATCTAGCTGACCAAGCTCATCAATTCACACAATATGGAGGAGTACGTCCAAATGGAGTTTCTATGATTATTGCAGGAATTGATCAAAAGGGCGAATCAATCTATGTAACAGATCCTAGTGGAACATATGTCCAATTTTCAGCAATTGCAATTGGAGCAGGTTCTGATGATGTGAACACATTTTTAGAAAAACATTACAAAGATGATTTGAGTTTGGAAGATGCAGCAGCATTAGCTATTGCAGCAATTAATCTAAAAGCAGATGCAAAAGATGGAGTCAATAACATAAAGATGGCAAAAATTACAACTGAATCTAAAACATTTGAGAAAGTTTCAGAATCTGATTTACAAAATTATTCTCAAAACGCATCAAAGTTTGCTCCAGAGTAAACTCTTTGATTTGAAACCTATTCAAACTAGTATACTGAGACGATAGATAATGGGTTTAGGAAGTTATTGGGGAGAAGTAATGGAAGTACTTCGAGAAATAATTCCAATTTATGACAAAGTCAATTCCATCATTTCACTAGGAAAGGATAAGGAACATCGGATTCGTGGAATCTCAAACAGAGTATTCCCAGGAAATAAAATCCTGGATGCAGGTTCGGGTTTTGGAAACATGTCAAAAACAGCAATGAAATTAACTGATGGAAAAATTTCAATTACACTTTATGATCCATTAGTACCAATGCTAAAAAATACAGGCACATTTTTTGAAGAATCTCCAGATATGGCAAATGGTGTTTTTGAGCACATTCCATTCAAAGACGGAGAATTTGATGCGGTGTTATGTGGTTATTCATTAAGAGACGCAATCAATTTGAGAATTGCAATTTCTGAAATTCATAGAGTGTTAAAAAAAGATGGAAGATTTGTAATTGTTGATTTGGGAAAACCAGATGAGATATTTTTCAGAGCTGGTGTTTCATTTTATCTAAGATGTATTCTGCCAATTCTTGCATTTGCAGCAGGAGGACGACTTGGATTAAAGTTTGGAACACTTTATGGTACTTACCAAAGATGGCCTAAAAATAAAAAACTAGAGGAATTAATTCTAGAAAAATTCTCAAGAATAGAATTTGAGAAAGATCTTATGGGCGGGGCAATAATGGTTGCAGCTTACAAATGAATAGAGTTCTGATACTAGTAAACATAACTGGTTTAATCATAGGAATCTCCTATGGATTACACGGTCCAATTTTACCAATATTTGCAAAAAATGTCATTGGTGCGACATATTCCGAACTTGGTCTGATTGGATTAACAAATTTTATCCCCTACATGTTCATTCCACTTTTTGTAGGAATTCTACTTGATAGAGTTAACAATGGATACTTGTTATCTTTAGGTGCAGCAATTAATTCTGCATCAGTTTATCTTCTATCCATTGCACAATCAGTTCCAGAAATAATGGGATTTAGGATTATGACAGGTATAGCACATGCATTTTTCTGGCCACCTTGTGAAGCAATTATTTCAAATGAAAGTTCTGAAAAAAATAGAGTAAAACACATCTCATGGTTTACAATGTTTTTTGTAATTGGATTCATGGTAGGACCATTACTTGGCACAGCATTACTTGAAGGCCTTGATGTCACATACAGGGTGCTATTCCAAATTGCAGCATTTATTCTCGCAGCTGCAATAATTACTTCACTTTTAACCTCAAGAAAAAGGGTAAAAAAACATCACGAGGGATTTTCATTTTCATCAATTAAGGAAATGAGGAGGTTTCCAGAAGTGATAGTATTGTTAATTTTCTGTACTTCGTCCTTTGGAATAATTCTAACAATCTATCCAGCGTTTCTCAATGATAGTGGAATGTCTGCATCAGACATTTTGCTATTGTATTTTGTTTTTGGGATTTCGCGTGTTGTGTCTCTTGCATTGGCAGGAAAGTTTGCAAGAAGAACCAGTCAAACTTTGATTGCAGGAACTATTGCAGTATCAGCAGGATTAGCAATATCAGTGGTTGCAGATTCAATCTTCACCTTTGGAATAGCCCTAGTTTTAATGGGATTTGGATTTAGTATATTTTTCCCATTGACTTTGGGAATTATTTTGAGTAAAACTCGAAAAAGAATTTCAGGGAAAATTATCGGAGCATATGAAACAGTTTTTGGTATGGGTTGGGCCATAGGACCAACTATTGGAGGTCCCATTACACAATCATTTGGAAATGAAACACCATATGTTGTGTTTTGTATAATAGGAATAGGAGTTACAATATTTGCAATAAATGCTAGAAAGAAACTAGAACCACAAAGAATCTCAAATTAGATATCCATTGTTCCACGTTTTTTAGTACATAGATCTAATGCATCTTCAATATTTGTTACAAAGACTTTGCCATCACCTTTAGTTCCTGTACAAGCAACATTTGCAATTGCATTTAGCACATCATCCAGTTTTGGATCATCTACAACACAAATTACCATATCTCTACTGAAATATTGTCCAACTAGAGGAGGATCTTGTGCACCTTGTCCTTGAACTTGATGAGTAGTTACACCACCAACTCCAACTTTTTTGATTGCAGCAATTACTGCATCTTTTGTAGCAGGTTGAACGATTGCTTCTATTTTTTTCATAAAATTTATCAGTTCTGAATTTCTTTAAATCAATACGTGAATTCTCATTAGTGATATTCAATGATGAAATTGATAATTTAGGCGTAAATTTTGAACATTACGTTTAATTTCAATTTAATAAATATCAAAACATGTTCGATTATTCACTAAATATCGGTGGTAGTGAATGGATGATCATTATTTTTGTGGCATTGGTTTTGATTTTAGGTACAGGGAAATTGCCAGGGGCGGCTAGAAAAATGGGAAAAGCAGTAAACGAATACAATAAAGCCAAAAATGAAATCCAAGAGCAGATAAAAGATGTTACAGATGAATCTCCCAAAATTTCAGGACCGGTTGAAACAGAGCGAGAAAAGTTAGAGATGATTGCAAAATCATCTGGAGTAAAAACAGAAGGTAAAACAGATGATGAGATAAGAGAAAGTATTTCATCAAAAATTGGTCAAAAAAGAACTGATGAATCTGAAAAAAAGGAATAGTCTATTTTAATTTTTTAATTCTATAGGTGTCCGTATCTAGTCGTTTTTTTGCAAATTTATAATAATCTGGAACTATTTCAAAACCAAGGAATTTTCTTTTTAGAGACTTGCTAACTACTGCAACTTGACCTGAACCGAGGAATGGATCAAATATCAAATCATTTTTTTCACTTGAATATTCCAATAGTTTTTTAATAATTTCTGCAGGAAGTTTAGTAGGGGTTTTTTCATCACCTGTCCAATATTCTCTTTTGATGTCCCAGACATCTTCCTTGTCTCTATAATGAAGACTCCTACCATCTTTTGTTTTTTCATCTTTTTTGAACCTAGAAAAGGGGAAAAATTTTCGTTTCTTATCATCTTTGCAAACATAAAGACAGTGATAGTGAGATGTAACAAATTTCCTTTTAGTAACTACTCCAAACTGATATTTCCAAATGACATGATTTACAGTTGTAAATCCAATATCATCTATTGCACGTAAGATGTCTTTGAGATTATTCCAACCTGAAAAAATATACATACTGCCAGAATCTTTCAAAATTCTAAAAACTTCACTCATCCATGCAAAAGTAAAGTCATAGTAATCTTCAGGTTTGATTTCATTATATCCAGATAATACCCTAGAAGAAGTTCGGTTATAATTTGCCTTTTTAGCCTTGAAATTTATTGCAAATGGTGGATCAGTGATAACAAGATCAATTTTATTTTTGGGGATTAATTTCATCCCTTCAATACAGTTCTGATTGTAAATTTTGTTAATTTCTATTTTTTTCATTTTTAAATTCAAGACGCTCTTCTAGCTTAATAATGTCGTGGGACATAGTACCTATCAAACAATAAATCATCAATTATTCCTTATCAAATAGATCTTGAAGTTCTCTTGTCCCAAATGTAAATCAAAAATTGGAATTCAAAAAACATTCAATAAAAAAATGCATGTTTCTTGTGAAAAATGTGGATTAGAAGATCTATTGGAATTTTCAAAAAATGCGGATGAAGTATTTCTAGAGTTTCTTTCAAGATTTGACAAAGGGTTAGTAACTGAAGGAGGATTATCTGAAGGTCTCAAAGATGAAGGAATTGTGAGAGGAGAAAATGAAATCAAAGAGATGATAGGCAAAAACAACCCAGATAAAATGACTGAAGAAATTCTGTTTTCAAAAAAAGACTATATTTCACAATACAAGGTTTTGAGTAATCCTGAGCCTAAAATGGGCTGTAAAGTAGAAGAATTAGGACTAGACGAATCAATAACTGAGCATCTCAAGGAACTAAAAATTGATCAATTTTATAAATTTCAAGAAGAGGCCATTGAAGAAATTACATTTGGGGAAAATGTTGTCATTGAAGCACCTACAGCATCTGGAAAGACAGAAGCATTTTTGATTCCAGTGATTCAAAGGATCAAAAAAGATGCAAGGGATGGTAATGTTTTTGCAATTTTTGTATATCCCACAAAAGCACTAGCTCGTGATCAATATCCAAAAATTCAAAAATTTGCAGAAAAAATAGGAGTGAATGTTAAAGTCTTTGATGGAGATACAAAACAAGAAGAGCGAAGAGGCATAATTGATAATCCACCTCAAATTCTAATTACAAATTTTGATGTTTTACATTATCATATGTGGCATCAAACAAAATTTTCCTCATTGTTATCTTCTACTAGAATTCTCATTACAGATGAAGCCCATGTATATTCAGGAATTTTTGGAACAAATGTTCACTATATCATAAAAAGACTAAAGAGAATTTGCACCAATAAATTGCAATTTGTAGCAGCATCAGCAACTCTTGATGATGCAAAAGAATTCTGCCAAAAGTTGTTTGGAGAAAAAATGCAAAAAATTCAAGGTTCAGGTAAAAAAGGAAAAACAGATTTTGTGATGCTTTTCCCATCACTTCGAACACAGAGAGCCCTGATGGTAGAGTTGACAAAGAAACTAACTCAAAAAAATCACAAGACAATGGTTTTCAATAATTCGCATCTAAATTCAGAACTTTTAGCAATTCAGGCAAAAAAACAAAAAGTGAACATTAAAGTTCACAGAGCTGGATTAATGGCAAATTACAGAACATCAGTTGAAAGACAATTCAAAGAAGACCAATTGCAAGCAATATCATGCACTCCCACGCTTGAATTAGGCATAGATGTAGGCAATGTAGATTGTGTGATATCATCAACTATTCCAGTAAACAGACTAATTCAGAGAATAGGAAGAGCAGCTAGAAAAGGTCAAAGAGGATACGCATTTTTGGCATTAGGGAATGATCCCATCTCACAATATTACAAGAATCACCCTGATGATTATTTTGAAGATATTGAGAAAACATACATCGACCCCAAGAATCCATTTGTAGAAGAATTTCAAATTTTGGCAATGGCATGTGATAGACCCATTTCAAAACATGAATTAAAGGAACATCAAGAAGTAATAGAACAACACATTATTAATGAAAATCTAAAAGAATTCAATAATAGGATCATTCCAAATTTTGATAAAATTAATTCTATGTTGAGTGAATACAGTATTAGAGGAATTGGTAATTCAATGGATATTTTCCTAGATGGAAAAAAAGTAGGAGATAGAGTATTGCCAATCGCACTAGAAGAACTACACAAAAATGCAATCTATTTTCTAGCAGGAATTCGTTACAAGGTAAAGGAATTTGATTATCCAGAAAAAAACTATGCAAAACTAGAAAGAATTCCAAGAGATTATCCATACTATACAAAATCATTAACAGAAGAATGGCCTACAATTGAAACAGTTTATGAAAGAAGAAAAGCAAATGGTATTGAAATTGCATTTTGTAAATTACATATTGAAAAAAAGGTGTATGGATATGTCAATATCGAGTTAGGACAAGAAATAACCCAAGGCGAAAAAGTACAACTAGACACACCTTTAGAATATGATTTTGTTACCAAAGGAATCGTATTTCATGCGCCAAGGCCTCTCAAAGTAATTGAAGAATCAGAAGATGAGGAATATACAGAAGCTAGTGGATACCATGCTACAGAACATGTTGTAATTGAAGGAAGCAATATGATTACAGGTGGAGTTTCTCAGGATTTAGGAGGCATATCATTAGGCACATCAGGCTTGATTTTCATCTACGATGGGGCTATTGGTGGAAGTGGTGCAAGTAAAGCCCTCTATGACAGATTTGAAAAGGCACTTGAAAGAAGTATGTTCATAGTAAAAGAATGTCCGTGCAAAAATGAATCCGGATGTCCAAGATGTACTTTCTCATACAGATGTGGAAATAACAATGAATATCTCCACAAATATTCAGCATTAGAGATTCTTGAAAGAATCAATGAGGGTGAAGAAACGGAATTAATTGATCCTACTGAAGGAGATAAACCTCTAGTATAACTAATCAAAATGGGATAAATATAACAAGAATTTAGAATTGTCATGGAAAAAGTAGCTCTTGTCACTGGTAGTTCATCAGGGATTGGATTAGAAACTGTATTATCATTAGCAAGAGATGGGTATCACACATTTGCCAGTATGAGAAATGTTGAAAAAGCAGGTGAATTAGAACATGCTGCAAAAAAAGAGAATCTTTCAATTGAAATTATAGAATTAGATGTAGATAAAGAAGAATCAATCATCTCTGCAATTAAAAAAGTTGTTACAAAAAATGGAAGACTAGATGTATTGGTTAACAATGCAGGATATGGTCAATTTGGATGTACAGAAGATCTAACAATAAATGATTTTAGAAAACAATTTGAGACAAATTTTTTCAGCATTGTAAGAATTATTCAAGAGGTAGCCCCAATTATGAGAAAACAGAATTCAGGCAATATCATCAATATTAGTTCAGTAGTAGGAAGAATGGGATTACCAGGATCTCCAGCTTACATCAGTTCAAAATTTGCATTAGAAGGACTAGGAGAATGTTTGAGATATGAATTAGGTCAATTTGGAATTAGAACTACAATGATTGAACCAGGAGTTATCAAAACTAATTTTTTCAATTCAATGAAAGTTCCAGAATCAAAGATTGATCCAAAATACAAGACCTTAACTGACAATATTTTGGCAGGTCTCAAAATGATGGTAGAAATGGGAACTGCCCCTTCTCAAGTTGCAGATGTAGTAATGAAGGCAATCCATGATGATGAAATGTTACCACGATATGTGGTAGGTACTGATGCAGCCATGTTTTTGGAGGCTAAAAAGATGAAAACAGACTTAGAATTTGAGAAATACATGAGCAAAGAGCTATTTCCTTAACTAACATCGTACTTGTACGCTAAATTGATATACAGATAGTACAGAATTCATCCAAGTCCACAATTTTATGATGAAATGATATGAAATGGAAAACTCTACAACACAACGGAATCTTGTTTCCTCCTGCATATGAGGCCCAAGGAATTAAGATAAAAATCAAAGGTGAAGTGATTGCACTCGATATAACTCAAGAAGAAATGGCATACCAATGGGCAAAAAAGAAAGACACCCCATATGCTCAGGATAAAGTATTTCAGAAAAACTTTACAGCAGATTTTGCAAAAGATCTAGGTTCTAAATTTAAAAAATTATCATATGAAGATATTGATTTTTCAAATGTCTACAAAATAGTTGACAAGGAAAAAGACCTCAAAGAAATGATGAGTAAAGAGGATAAAAAATCTATTGCAGTTAAAAGAAAAGAACTTCGAGAAAAATTAAAGACAAAATATGGAATTGCCATAATGGATGGTAAAGAAGTTGAAGTTGGAAACTATATGGCAGAACCCCCAGGAATATTCATCGGACGTGGAGAGCATCCAATTCGAGGAAAATGGAAACCGCCAGTTACTTCAAAAGACGTTACACTAAACCTTGGAAAAGAAGCCAAAGTACCAGAAGGGAAATGGGGCAAAATTATTCACGACAAGGATTCCATGTGGCTTGCAAGTTGGATGGATTTTCTGACACAAAAAAGAAAGTATGTTTGGCTTGCAGATAGTGCTGGATTAAAACAAGATAGAGACAAGGAAAAATATGAAAAAGCAGTAAAGCTTGCAAAAGAAATTGACAAAATCAAAGACAGAATTGTCAAGGATATGAAAAATGAAAAGAAACGAAAGATTGCAACTGCATGTTATTTGATTTATAGAACTGCAATGAGGGTAGGAGACGAAAAAGATCCTGAAGAAGCAGATACAGTAGGCGCTACAACTCTAAGAAAAGAACACATCAAAATTACTCCAAATACAATTGAATTTGATTTTCTAGGTAAAGACAGTGTTAGATGGCAAGAAACAGTTAAAGCTGAAGGCCATGACAAACAATTTCATGAAAATCTAAAGAAACTAGTGGAAAAGAAAAAATCGAAAGACGACATATTTGATGGAATTACATCAAGACATGTCAATGCATATTATTCAGAGATTGTAAAGGGATTAACTGCAAAGGTATTCAGAACATATCTTGCAACTACGGTAGTTAAAAAATATCTTGTAGAACATGACAACATGAAGGGAAAGACAGCAAATGAGAAATTGTATCATGCAAAATTGGCAAATCTAGAAGCTGCCATGATGTGTAACCATAAGAGAACTATTCCTAAAACATTTGAGGATTCGTTACAAAAGAAACGAGATACATTCAAAAAAATAGGAAAAGATCAAGCTTGGAAGAAAACCCAAGAAACTCTCAAAAAAGTAGAATCATCTGAACCAAAAACAGATACTCAAAAGAAAAGCAAAGTCAAAAGAATTAAGACATTAAATGAGCAAATCAAAAAGCAAAAATCAAAATACAAAGAAAGATTAGAGAAATTAGAGTTGCAAATTGATTTATCAGAGAAAACTAAAGATTACAACATTGGGACATCTTTAAGAAATTACATAGATCCTCGTGTTTTCAAGGCATGGACCGATGAGGTTGGTGCAGAATGGGAAAAATTGTACACATCAGCATTACAAAAGAAATTCCTCTGGGTCAAAAATGAAAATGCAGCGTGGAATGACATAAAGGCCAATTAGAATCATTTAATTTCTCAAATTTTTGACCTAATATCATGCCGGGGTAGCTCAGCCTGGTTAGAGTGCCAGTTCAATTGGTAAACTCTAACGGTTCTCCAACTAAGGCAATACTCATAATCTGGAGGTCGCGAGTTCGAAACTCGCCCCCGGCACACATTATTTTAAAAATTAAAAGATATATCTAAGAATAATATTCCTTGAATCCCTTATCAGTTGGATGTATCTCAGTTTTGGGACCAAACATTCCTTGTTTGTGAACAACTTTCATCAAACCATTTTTTTCTAAATCTTCTAAAATGGCATCAAGATCTTGATTATCTAATCCAGTATTTTTTTGGATACTTTCAAAAGATTTTGAACCTCTGTTTAGTGCTCCTAAAACAAGATCATTTTTTGATTGAGGTTTAGATGGATCTGTTCGAGGTTCAAAGGATTCTGATTGAGGTTCTTGAGCAGGTTTAACAAAACTTGGTTCAAATGGTTTTGGTTGTTGTGGTTGAATGAAACTTTTTCCTATGCCTCTTTTTGCCAATAGACGTGGGATAATTCTAGCTAGTGGTATTGCCAAGAAAATTATGATGTATATCCAGGAAAAATTAGGTTCTGCCATTAGTTATTTCATGTATGAATGGCATAAATTTGTTAAGAGTGAAAACTTAGTACAAACTAATTCTCATTAGATTGGTATAATAGTAGAAGATAGACACTAGAATCATTGTCAAAGTATCAATCTCCTAAAGTTAATGTAAACATGGGTCCAATGAAAGCAGTTCTAATTGCAATCCTTCTTCTAATTATTATCGGTGTTGTAGCTTCAGCTTCTGTAAAAATAGTAGATGCAGGTAACAGAGGCGTATTATTACATTGGAATGCAGTTGATCTTTCCGCTCCCCCACTAGATGAGGGAATACATTTTCTTGTTCCTTTCCAAGATGATATTGTGCAAATGGAAGTTCGTACTCTAAAGTATGACAAAGATACTAGAAGTGCATCAAAAGACCTCCAATCAGTAGAGACGACAGTTACTGTAAACTATCATCCAAATAAAGAACGAGTTCACGTATTATTCAAAGAAATTGGCTTAGATTATGAAAATAGAGTCATTCAGCCAGCAATTGAGGAGACAGTAAAACAAGTAACTGCAAATTATAATGCTGAAGAATTAATCACAAAAAGACCATTAGTAAAATCAGACATTGAAAATGCAATCAGAGAAAGATTAACTCAATTTGATGTCATAACTGAAGTAATCTCAATCACAGATTTTGAATTCTCAGTATTATTCAACAAAGCAATTGAATCTAAAGTAGAAGCAGAACAAAATGCACTAAGAGCAGAAAATGACTTACGCAGAATTGAAGTGGAAGCCAGACAACATGAGGCTTCAGCTATCGGAATTGCAAATGCAAATATCGCTCAAGCAAACGGTGAAGCTGAGGCAATCGCAATCATCAATCAAGCATTAGCAAATAATCCAGAATATTTGGAATGGCTAAAAATACAAAATTGGGATGGAGTATTACCTCTAGTAGTAGGTGAAGGTGGAACTCCATTTATTCAAATTCCAACTAAACCTTAGTAATTTAGAAGATTATTCTTTATCTCTAGTATTTTCTCTTATTGCATCATACATTGCAAGGAATTGTTCAGGTTCATTTTGTCTATAATTTTTTTCAAGGTTTTGAATTTCTTGATGTGAGATTTGTTCTCCCTTATTTTCATAATACTCTTTAATGATTTGGGAGGGGGTTTTTTTGATATTATATTTTTGAAGTGATTTATTGATAGATATTTTACAATACAAATCATAAATTAAAAATCGATAAGCAAGATAACTAGACAATCCAATTATTGCAACGATAAGGATTGGAATAATAATAACTGCAGCCATGAGTAATTACACATAATTTCAGTATTTCATTGTTGTTCTTTTTTATGAAATTTTACCTATTCAAGAATTACGCATAGTTACTTGATTTCCAACTGTATGATGAATTCCGATAACTAATTCTGAATGAGTGGTAATTATCATCAAAGTTTCACATGAAAAACACAGAATAGAAGGCACATAGTCTGCATTTGCTTCAGACGGACCAATAGTAGCTAAAACTGCATCATCTTTAAGATCCAATCCAGCACAATTCACACATTGAGATGGCCTATTTGAAACACGTTTTATTTTATCGATAAAATAATTTACCATATTAAAAAATAACACTTTTTGATTCTTAAATTAATTACTATTTCATTTTGAGGCTCTATTTTTCTTCAAATTACCGAATTTAGCACAAATTTCGATATGGTAAAAGAGTTTT
>Ga0233439_10005023_pt1 | contig 12490 bp, 17 predicted proteins | sample SI_123_September_6_FD_182713 | JGI IMG/M metagenome (GOLD analysis project Ga0233439, IMG submission 182713) | Seawater microbial communities from Saanich Inlet, British Columbia, Canada - SI_123_September2016_100_MG | ecosystem: Environmental > Aquatic > Marine > Inlet | place: Canada: British... | reverse complement strand
AATAGCATCTGGTTTTTCAATTTTAATAATTTCCCTCAAAATGTCGGGACTACCATAACCATCACTTGGGTATAATTTAACATAAGCATCATCAATACCAGCTTCATCATTAATACCTTTACTAACATCTGTGGATTTTCCTTTATCAGGGTGTTTTACAGAACCTGCTATCTGGCACCAGTTATAATGATGAGCTGTGTTTATTATGAGTTCTCTTCCTATGCTCGCAACTCCACTTGTGACTCTAATGTCATCTGTTACTAATAGAATTTTTTTTCTATCACTTTGTTTAATATAACCTTCTTTCATTTTTTGTTTTTAATCTTTAATTTCTAAACTTGTTTGATTATTAATCTTTTTTCTAAATTCTTCATCTGTAAGATATAAAAATATAGCCCTATCTGATAATTTTTGGAAACTAAATTTTCTTTTTACACACTCAATTTTAAAGTTTTCAAATAAATCACTTTTTACTTTTACACTTGTTAGTGTCATTGGTTTTTTTTCACTCATTTTATTTTAATTTAATATTATATGTTGTATATACATATACCAAAGTATAAAAATATACAAATATACACTAGAGTGATTTACCTACCGCAGAACATAGTTCTTTATCATCCTTAAAGGGACAAAATGTACAATTCCATTTGCTAGGATTGGCATTAAAAGATGTATCTTTATATGAACCATCTGAATTAAATGCTTTGTTTATAAATTCATCTAGATTTTTTGTTGCTTTATTTACTTTATTTCTACCTGAGGCAGGAACAAAGGTTTGTATACGTTTTTGAGGAAAATCCCCCTCAGTATACACTTTTCTTCTAACTATAAAAAATTCAATTTCAATATTTTCAATAGGTATATTATATTGTTTACTAAAGAAATATTTGTAAAGTACTAGTTGGAATTGTTTAGCTTCATCTTTTTTAGCATACTTATTCCACCCTTTAGTACTGGTTTTAATATCGATTATCTTGAATGTATTTGTGGGTTCATGGTACATTACAACATCCAAGTAGCCCATGTATTTAACGCCGTTAACACGCATATTAGGCGCAATAACTATGGGTATTTCACAACCTACTAAATACCATCCTCTTCTACTAAAATAACCACCCTTTTTCTTTTTAAAGTAATCTAATATATTTTTCCCGTCCTCAAAAAACTCTCTTAATTCTTCAGGGGTACTGAAGTGTTGTTTCTTGTTTCTTTTATAGTCTTTAGCATAGCATTCTCTTAATGTATCTTCAAATAATTCTTCAATATCAATTCTATCTGCTGCTGCCCCACTTTCGGCATACATCACATCTAAATAATGTTGTAATACTTCATGTAAAGCAGTTCCAAATGTCATATGAATGCTTTGTTCACTTTTCTTATGTCCATCTCTGTATTGTAGAGACCATTTTTTAGGACATTGAGTGAACATTGATAATTGAGAATATGATATATTTTTTTCTACACCAAAATTAACAGGTGCAGGTGGGTTTTCTCTAATATCTCTTACTATTAGTGGTAGTTTCTTTTTAGCCAAATCTATTATTTATTTATACTAAAATATACAAAATTTATTTAGGGGAAACAAATTCTATTTTGGAATATTTAAATATAGAGTCTTTATCTTTTTGTAGTGATAAATCATATTCCTTAATTAATACATTTTCTTCAAAAATACGAATATTTTTTACATTATTACCACCTATAGAACTCCAATGCCAAAACCCAGGTTTAACTGTTTGGTTGTAAGTCTTATTGTCTACTACAAATGTGTAGTTTATTTCATTTTCTGTTTGGTTAATTACGAAATAATGGAATTTATCATTGTGGTAGTTAATGGTAATGTGCACATTGCTAATATTATCCGCTACATTATCTGTATTTATAGTTAAAGAGGTGATATCGGATTCTTTATCTAATTTTATTAATTTATAATCTAAGTGGCTCCATATGTTGTCATAAAACATACATTCAATTATAGGTAACTTCTTTTTTGTGTAATATTCTAAGTATTGATTTTTTAATTTATTGAAATTGAATACTAGTAAATTAAATGGAATTTTCTTAACATTAACACTTTGTATAGGCCAATTACAAATTAAATCTCCATCATCACCATGAAATCTAGGAAGTGAAAAAAGTATTGAGGAGTATGTTGAATCTTGCAAATATGATGCATTTGTCTTAAAAAAATCTACATCCTTTACTATAGTATCATACTCAATCATATGTACTACCTCTTCATCTAAACTCTTTAAATATGATAAAGCCCCAGAATACATCCTCCATAAAGATAATCCGTGTGTTGCTAAAACTTTAAAAGGTTTGTAAGAGAATTTTATATCTGGGATTTTAGTCTCAGACCAATATTTTAATTCATCATCCCATAATATTGGGTTTTCTTCATCATATAAAAAATATTCACACTTATCTATGATATCTTGGGGGGTTGATGTGTGTGTCGATAAGCAAACTCTATAGTTAAAAGATTTAAGGGACATAATTAAGTCCCTTAATTTATCTTGTTTTTCAGAGGTGGGGGTGTAGGCTAAAATTAAAACTAATTCTTTCATTTAGAATTTTTAGGTTGATATGAAACATTACATATTCCTTTATATTTTTTTACTCTTTCTAGTTCTAACCATTCTTCTTTCAAAATACCTAAAACGATACTATCTAAATATTCACCACATTTATGAATGCATTTTCTTTTTTGTCCCTCTTTAATATAACCTACCCAAATGGCAGATTTCAAACTAGCTATATTATTCTCTAACACTTCAGTATCTATACGATTCATATTAAGTACTTCAAATCCAAAATCAACCCCAGCTTCTAGTACTGGTTTTGAGTAGCCTTTACCTCTATGTGATTCAAACACATCATGGGCAGAATCATATCTTCTATTTACCCAATCTATATTACTAATTTTATACAAACCAACAATTTCACAATTATTATTAATAGCTTTTAAAATTAGGGTTTTTTGAGGGTTTAAACTTTCAAACCACTTTTTTTGATCATACTCATTAACAAATGAAATATTATGAGTACCAAACCAGCTTTCATTTTTTAAATTTAAAAGTAGAGGAAGGTCCTGTTGAGTGATTTTAATTAAAGTAATTCCATTTTTATGCTTATACATTACCAACCTTTTTTAATACAATTAACTATATATTCTCTTTGTTCGGGTGTAACCCACCAACCAACAGGAATTGAAACTATTTTACCTATAGTTTTATCTAGTGTAGGCAAAGGTGATCTAAAATCTCTAACACAAGTATGTTTATCATTTCTTTCATGAACTTGAGAAGATACAATCCCACACTCTTTCATTAATTTATAGAAATTATCTCTATCATCTACTAACATAGAGTAAATCCAAAATGAAGAATCAAAACCTTTTTCACGTTTTAATAGTGTTACTCCTGGGGTGTTTTTAAGATGCTCATCATAATAAGCTGCGTTTTCTCTATGTTTAGAAATTATTTCTTCAGCATGTTTTAAATTTTCAATACCAACTGTAGCTGAGACATCGTTCATATGGAATTTGAATCCCCATTCTTCAATATCTGCCTCACACCTAAAATCTTTTCTATTTCCATCTCTATCAATACCATACCATCTTGCTAATTTTCCTCTTCTGTATAATTCTTGATGGGGAGCTGTTAATAAACCACCATCAATAGATGTAATATGTTTAATAGCTTGGAATGAAAACATAGTTAAATTGCCATGGTTTCCTATTTTTTTACCTTTATACTCAGACCCAAAAGAATGGGCTCCATCTTCAATAACAGCAGGTTTAAACCCATAAAGTTCTTCTGCTTGTTTTTGTATTTGTTTTATTTTATCTAAATCATTTGGATAGCCTCCCCAATGAACTAATATAATAGCTTTTGTTTTAGGAGTGATTTTACGAGCTAAATCATCTAAATCCATATTTAGAGTTTCTGGGTCAATATCTACCCATTTTATTTTTAAACCATTAGCTAAAATAGGCCAATTTGATGCTGTACAAGTCATAGCAGTAGCTAATACTTCATCTCCTTCTTCAATTCCAGGCCACTTATAGTATGGTTTTTTTAATAAATGAAGGGCTAAATGCAAGGATGAAGTACCTGCATTAGTAGTAAAAGCATAATCTTGGTCAAGATAGTCTTTTATATCACTTTCAAATTCTTCTACTTTAGGACCTTGTCCTATATAACCACTATTAAGAACATTTGAAACTTCCTCAGCAGCTGTTTTAGCCATAAAGACTTTAAATAATTGTATCTGATCCATTATTTTCTCCATTTATTTCGTCCAACTAACATTCCTATTACCCCATAATTAGCAACATCAATGAATGTATCTTCTATACCTTCATCTTTAACATATTGTTTCCCGCTCACCACTAAATTTTTCAATCGGTTTATTTTGTCAGTTAATCTAATAGTTAACCCAGTTAATGAGAACTTTTTGTCCTCGCTGTTATTACAAATATCTCCGCCTAAAGTAACATTATTTAAACCATAATCCATCATTTTTCTGGCGAATAATTCGTATTGTTCATTTTGAATATTTTTAAATTCTCTAGATAGTTCTGGATATTCTTCTTCAAATATTTCTACATCTGGCAAAGCTGTTAAATCAGTACTAAATGTTGTTTGTTTGTCTGGGATATCATCATAATATTTTTCTACTGTGCTACTCATTTGATTACTTTTTTAGTTGGTTTAAAATATTTATTTAATGCTTCTAGTCTATCATCAGCATCTACTAGCATTAAAAGTGCTTCTTCAGCATTTTTATAAAAATCTTCAGTGGAATGATCTCCAATCCCTACTGCTTTGTTTCCTAATAAGTCTAATGATAATAAGGCTTTTGATTTATCAGCTTCAGCTGATGTTTTAAACATGTTATATAGTTCAATTGTCATACTTTAAATAATTGTGTTATTTCTTTTTTTTCTTTACCTATTGATGATAATATACTTTTTACTTCATCTTTCCCTATTACATCAATATAATTATCTGCTTCATGGGTCCCACATTCAAAATAGTTAGCTAGTATTTTAACTAATTCTTTGTTTTTTGGTTTAATTGAAGATTTAATATATTTGTTCCATACTTTTTTCTTAGGAATCATACTACAGTAAAAATTATAAATTCCTTTTTTATCTGTAGGTAGAAACCTTTGAGCCATATTAGATATTTCAATATTATTTTTACCCATAGACATAAATCTATGAACCATGTAAGAATTCCAACCTTCCCAATCTTTTTCACTAAATTGAGAGGCTGGAGTCTTTTTAATTGTTATTTCATCTAACCAGTTAAATAGGGTCATTAGTCCATTATATAATCTTTGTACTCATCTCTTAATTCAGGTGGTAATGTATCTACGAGAATTTTTCCTGATTTTGGATCAAAAAATACAGGGATAGGCATTACACCATCTTCAGCGGTGCCTGCTACAAATTTTGATACCTTACGAAGAATTACTCCTTGTTGAAAAATTACTCCCCCATCAGGAGTTTCTACTGATGTAGTGTTTTTTAAATCTACATTCATTTGCATTTGTGGTTGTTGTTCAGCCATTTTTACTTTTTTTATTATTTTGTTTAAAATCTATTATAAAATTATATTTCAACTAATTGGTTTATTAGTGCCATACAATTTATTTCTTTATCAATTCTAAAATTAGATTGATATGAGTACTCATTAATATAATATGCTACTAATCCTTCTTTACCAGGGGCAAATTTATCAGCGTTGTCATAAATATAACGATATAATTCTTCAAAATCCTGAATATTAGCATCTGCAATAATTTGTCTAATGCTTCTCCATGATTTTTTACCTGTTAATTCTTTTAATACTTGAGCCATATAATTAGATGATACTAATATTGACTTATCTAGTTTAAGATATCTATCATTGGCTCCCCCATCTAAAATGGATAATTGAATTGTATTAAGACATTTACGTAAATCTGGGTAGAATTGGTTAACTATAGTTTTTAAATCCTCCATTTCAAATGAACAACTTTCTTCACCCATAACCCAAGCAAGGTGTTTTGCAACATCTGCTTTAGTTGGAGGTATAACTTTAAGTGTTTGGCATCTTGATTGTAAAGGATCAATAATACGTTCTACATAATTACAAGTTAAGATAAACCTAGTAGTACGAGAAAATGTTTCAATTACATTTCTTAATGAGGCCTGTGCTTGTATAGTAAGAAAATCTGCTTCATCTAAAATAACTACTTTAAGAGGTTTAAAACTAGCTGATGATGCAAATCCTGATACTTTATCTCTAATTGTTTCAATACCTCTTTCATCTGAAGCATTGATATAGAGGTGTTCGCAGTCAAGGTTTTTAACAATTATTTTTGCTAATGTTGTTTTTCCAGTTCCTGCAGGTCCATAAAATATAAGATTTTGGATATCATTTTGACCTAAATATTGTTTAATACTTTTTTTAATATGCTCATTCCCTACATAATTGTCTAATGTAGTAGGTCTAAAACGTTCAACTAATAAACTGTGGTCTTTCATAACTTTTTATTTGATATAATATACGAATAATTTCTAAAAAAGCCAAATTTAAACACCCTGTCTGAATTCACCATACATACTATACACTTTAGGTGCTTTCTTTTTAACTTCTTCCTCAGTTGTATGAATAGCATATAATTTACTATCCATGGGGTCTAATCTAAAAGCCCCATTAAAATTAGTTTGATGGAAAAATGCTTCTAAGGCATCTGTTAAGGTATTAAATACTTCATTTTTGGGATCATTAACTAATGACCAACGGTCCCCTGGAGGGACACGTTGAGCTATTAGTTCATTATGTTCAATTACTTGCTTTTCCATTACATCATTGGAGGTTGAGTATTTGCCATTTTAGTTGGTAAATCATCCTCTGCAGGATGATCAACTACAACACATTCTGTTAAAAGAATAGTTCCTGCAACTGATGATGCATTTGCTAAAGCTGAGCAAGTTACTTTTGTTGGGTCTAAAATCCCAGCTTCTTTCATATTAACTGTTTCTTCTGTTTTAATATTAAATCCTGTCCATAAACCATCTCCGGATTCACATAGCTTATTTGCTAACATTTCAGCCTGAGTGTTATCATAACCAGCATTAACTAAAATCTGGATAAATGGTTTTCTACATGCTTTCTTTACAATTTGGTACCCTAATGAACTAGTATCTAAACCATTTGAACTATATAATAAAGTAGTCCCACCACCAGGTACGATACCATTTTCTAAAGCAGCTTTGGTAGCATGTAAAGCATCATCAACTCTATCTTTTTTCTCACGAATTTCTACCTCAGTATAACCACCAACATGAATAATAGAAACACCACCAATCATTTTAGCTAAACGATTTTGAAGGTGTTCAACAATATATGGAGTATCTTCTTTATCAATCTGGGATTGTAAATCAGAGATTCTAGTATTAATACTCTCTTCAGTACCCTTACCATCTACAATTGTAGTTTTTTCTTTTGAAATAGTAACAGTTCTGGCTTCACCAAACCAATCATAAGAGAATTTATCAAGTTTCATCCCTTTATCTTTATCAAATACAGTACCACCAGTTAAAGCGGCTATATCTTCTAAAACTAATTTTTTTCTATCACCAAAATCAGGTGCTTTTACAGCTGCTACTTTAAGTATACCTCTTGCCTTATTAACAATTAATGTTGCTAAAGCTTCCCCATCAATATCATCAGCAATAATAAGTAAGGATTTATTAGCATTTGAAACTCCTTCTAAAATAGGTAATAATTCTTTAACTTGTGTAAATTTATGATCTGCAATCAATACATAAGGATCTTCTAATGTACAACTCATATCCGAGTTATTAGTAACGAAGAAATGTGATTTATAACCTCTGTCAAATTGCATACCTTCTACAGTTTCAAGATATGTTTCTCCTGATTTACTTTCTTCAATATGAACTATTCCTTCTCTACCTACTTTATCAATAGCACTAGAAATTAATTTACCTACTTCAACATCATTATTAGCTGATATAGTTGCTATTTGTTGTAGTTGTTCTTCACTTGAAATTTCTTCACTAATGTTATTTTTAATATTATTAATTACTTCTTGAACTGCTTTATCTATTTGTCTTTTAATCTCAACAGCATTCTCACCATTGTTTAAATGCTTAAGACCTTCTCTAATTAATTCACGAGCTAATAAGGTTGAAGTTGTTGTACCATCTCCTGCTTTATCTGCTGTTTTAATGGCTGCTTGCTTAACCATCTGTGCTCCTAAATTTTTCACTAAGCCATTTACTGTAATATTTTTTGCTACAGTTACACCATCTTTTGTATGGATTGGTTTTAGAGAATTATCATAACTGGATTGATCAATTAATACATTTCTACCATTAGGACCTAATGTACAAACTACAGCGTCTGCTAATATATTAATTCCTTTCATTAATTCAACCCTAGCTTCAGGGCCAAAATGAACTTCTTTACTACTATCTACCATTTCTTATTGATTTATTTTTGCTAAAATTTGATTTTCTGGACCAACCCAATATTCTTCACCCTCATAAGGTAATTTTGTAAAACCTTGAGTAGGTAATACTACTATATCTCCCACTTCACTCATGGTTTTAACAAATTCACCCATAAGAGTGTATTGTCCTGGACCAACTGAAATGACTTCTCCTGTTTGGTTCTTATCATTCCCCATATCAGGGACAATAATATTACCATGTTGTGTTTCTTCAGCCTCTATAGGCTTAACAATAACTGCATTGAATAATGCTTCTAATTTCATAATTCTTTGTAATTTAATAGGGTTTTTAATTTATTTCTTAACTCATCCCACTTGCTTATATACTCTTGTATACTTTCATAATGTTCTTGGTTATTTATTAGCTGTTCTTTAGCTATTTTTTCTAAAGCTGAGCCAAAGGAATTATAATGTCCTTGGGGCTTTTCATAAATTTTTACATCATCTCCTTCTTTTAAGGTTTTACCTTTTCTAGTTTTTTTAGGAGCTACAGACTCATACACTGTATAACAATGGGAGTCTTTACCTATAAAGTAGGGTTCTAATAGTGGGTCTGTGATTTTTGCCATATAACTTTTTTATTATTGTTTACTACAATATACGAAACTTATTTAAATAAACCAACCTAAAGGGCGCTTTTAATTAGTTAATTTTAATTGATTTTGGCTTTTTAGATTCTACAATTGGAATAAAGATGTGAAGTAAGCCATTCTTCATTTCAGCTTTTAAACTTTCAAGTTCAAATTTTGCTGCTACTTTATAACCTAAGTTAAAAGATCGTTTGGATAATCCTTTATAGATATAACCGCTATAATCTTCTACTGCGATCTTCTTGTCATAGATAATCTTTAAAACATCTCCATCTATTTCTATTTGGACATCTTTTTTAGTCAGACCAGTACAGGCAACTTCAAAATGAAGTCCCTCATCGTCATAAAAAATATCTATTGGGTGTGGTTGTTTGTTTTCAAACGTAGTTGGTTGAAAAGCTCCGTCTGCCTTAAACAGGTTACGGAATAGTAAGTCGAACGGTGTCCGCTCATTAAATAATGTACTCATATCATTTGGTTTTGTGAGGCCGTAGCTCTCGGTTAATAAAAATAAAACGTGCGCCCTTAGGTCAATTTATTATAACTATATTAAAAATTAGTTTCTTCGCGACGTACCATAAAATATTCACTAGAAACTCCATTATTTGAAAATTTTAAACTCATTAATCCCATTTCACTTAAATATAACTCTCCACCTTCCATGTCTTTATTAGCTTGAAGGATAAGTTTTAACATATCTGAATTAAATGGTAGTTTTATGTTTGTTTTATTAATCTCTCCTGAGATTTGGTATGTAATTTTGTTATTGTGTCCAGATTCATCTCCAAATACAAATTCAACAACATCTTCATCATCTAGATTTTTAGCAGTAGTAATTAACATATTATCTACTTGAGCTAATGCACTTTTAGCCTTAATTAAATTATCAACATCTTCAACTGTTAATTTCAATTTTACAACCCAATCAGCTTCATTAACTTCCCCTACTTTATTTATTAATAAGGGGTCTGATAGAGCATAATTAAGGTTAAAATTAAGATCTGATATTTTTAGTTTAGTGTATATTGCATTATTTTTTTCTAGTTCTAGAAGTAAATCACCATTACAAATACTAATTAAGCTATTAAGTTTTTTGGTATCATAAATTGCTAATTTACTATCTTCTAATTGAAAATTATCACATACTACTTTACCAATAATGTCTTTTGTAGGTGTCATAAAGTCAACCTCCAAAGCATTATCTTTAATAACCCATTTTACTGATTCATTTACTCCCAGGTAATATTTATTAATTATACTTTGTACTACTAGTTTATTTATCATATTTAAAATTTAAAAAACATTTCTTTATAAGGGTTTAGATTTAAAGACCATCCGAGATCATTATAAAAACCTTCTAATTTATTTAATAATATTGATTCAAAAATCTTCTTTCTATCAGCATTTTCCTCAATAAATGTACGAATCTTCTCAGGCAAATCCCACTCTAAAAAGGCAATAGCATCAATTTGATATGGGTTTTGTTTTAAATAAATCCATTTAATTTTATCACCTTGAGTAATTTGACTATGGTTTTTACTTAACCCCCAAAATTTGAGTAAGTCATTATACCTAATAACTGCTCTTACAGCCGCTGGGGCTCCTTTAGCTACTACAGTGAACATTTCACCTGCTCTTGCTTTTCTCTCAGTATACTTATTTAATGTTTTTACTGAAGTTGGGTTACCTAATTCTGTAAGTGGAATAGAACCATCTAATATTTGGGTTTTAAATTCCTTCAATCTAGTATCTATTTCTTCTTGTTTTGCTCCCTTCAACACATCAACTAGAGCTTTATGAAAAAACTTACCTAATACAGGAGGGAAATTTGCTTTCTTAAACTCAAGGCCTTTAACATCAAGTGATTCTTTTACAATACCTTCTTGTTTCGTAATCCATTGAGCATAACGTCTTGTTGCTCTAAAATAAGCTGAACGGATAACACATTCGGTTTTCATCTCTAATCTATGTTGACCTTTAGCATTAAAACAATCAGCAGCTAAATCACTATAGGAGTCAGTAATAATATCTTGATATTTTAAAGCAGCTTCTTCTAAAACATTATCCTTTTCTTCACTAGACATTTCTTCAAAATTAGGATATAAATGTCTAAGTAAGGGTTCTGCGTGGATGTAAATTGAATCTGTGTCAGAATATGCTACATAATTTGTGTCTTCAGGGTCACAAATCCACCAAGGAGTATCTTCTAAATGCTTCATAATTCTATTTCATTTTTTATCACTTTATTAATGTGTCTATTAGCTGCTAATGCAGATTCCTGTATAATTCGCTGTCCACTAAGCGTTATAGCTTCGGATAAAATAACGTTCCCATAACGGAATGAACCTAAAGCGGTCGCGCCATATAACGAATTAAGTAAAATCTTCATGGTGTATTGTTTCATATGAAAAGCAGCACCTAATTCTTTATCCCCGGCTTTATATGCTTTTTTCATTTTGTTTTTATATAAAACCCTCTCATCAAACCATTTTTTTAATATGGTTGATAGTACTGATTCACGATTTGTATTAAATAAAACTCCATTAGCTGATACTGATAATTCATTTTGTTCTATCATAGATATTAATCTACCAACATTAACTTTAGTTCTACTTCGTTTAGCATTTTCTACCAATAATTCTTCCTCAGGGTCCATACGTTTTAAATCATTCAACCCTAAACGATTATTTCTATCATCGGCATCTATAATCCTACCAACCATTGTTTCTTTACCAATATTAATAGTCATAATAATTGATGGATATAGTGATGTTAAATCTTCATCAAATACATAATTGTAAATACCAGCTTTAGGACAAAATAAATAACCACCAGCATAATTCTTTTTTGAAAAAGGATTACTATCTTTAGCAGGTGGGACTATTTTTTTACTTAATAAATAAGCTGAAATTGCTCCATCTTGGGTTTTTGTATTAGCATATACTTCACTATAATTATGTTTACCTTTATGAGCCAAGTTTTTTACTAATGACAAGTATTCTAATTTTTCATCTAATACTTTTAATATCTCAACATCACGGAAGTTATATTCAATAAATTTTAAAGGATCATCATCAAATAATTTATCTAAATTTCCGTCATATTCAATTTTGTTTAAACCAGCATATTTTTCCCCAATAGCATCTAGCTTAAATGAAGGTTCATCTTTCCAACTGAATTTTTTATGTAGTCTCATGTAATCTAAAGACTCAACCCCAGCAATTTGAATATATTGGTCTTTAAACCAAGGTGTTTCTCGAACATAGCCTATTGGAGATAAATAGCGAGCAACATCTTCACCTAACACATTACACATTCTGTAATATAAATAAGGGATATCAAAATAATCACTATTCCACCCT
>Ga0233439_10005020_pt1 | contig 12494 bp, 10 predicted proteins | sample SI_123_September_6_FD_182713 | JGI IMG/M metagenome (GOLD analysis project Ga0233439, IMG submission 182713) | Seawater microbial communities from Saanich Inlet, British Columbia, Canada - SI_123_September2016_100_MG | ecosystem: Environmental > Aquatic > Marine > Inlet | place: Canada: British... | reverse complement strand
ATGCCGGTTGGTGCTCATCGTTGTTGGAAGGCGGCGGACCAACTCCGATGTAAATATGGCGGAGAGAGCGGGATTCGAACCCGCGATATGCGGATGCATATACCGGTTTTCGAGACCGGCGCCTTCAGCCACTCAGCCATCTCTCCGAACTCATCAACTATAGCAATCGTTACGGTAGTTTCGGCTACAGATTTGGCGAGAATATGATGAATTTAGTTTTCGTATTCGCAAGTACAGGTATCAGGAATTGTTGACTGCAAAGAGCGGAAATCCATACGATTGTTCGTATTGTCGACCCAACTCAATTCCTCTCCGTACGGCTCGGAACTATTCCCGGGCAATTTTTGCGGATTCGATTCCGCGGGATTGAGGCACGCTAATTTTGGACATTCATCGATGTATTCAAAGTGTGGTCTTTAGATGACCACTGCAGGAATAATTCTCGCTGCCGGTAAAGGTATGCGAATGAAATCGAGCTTGAGCAAACCGCTGCACAAGGTAGCCGGTGTTGCTCTGGTGGGGCATGCTGTGCGGATAATGCGCATAGCGGGTGTGGAAGACATCACTGTGGTGGTTTCGAGCGATATTGCTGATTCGGCCGAGCTAAAGGACGCACTTCTTCCAAACGTTTCCATCGCGGTGCAAGCAGATCAGCTCGGGACCGCCGATGCTATGAGATCTGCGAAGTCGACGGTGATGAGTGCCGATTCGGTAGTAGTTGCTCCAGCTGACATGATCCTTGTCACCGACGGGATCGTCGAGCAGATGATCAAACTACACAACGAGTCTGGATCACAGGCGACGGTATTAGGCGCAATGGTTGACGATGCTTCGGGGCTAGGACGAATCAAACTTGATGACTCCGGACAACCTTCTGCGATAGTTGAGGATCACGAAGCTGATGATGAATTGCTGCAGAGCAATTTGATCAACACTGCGTGGTACTGCTTCGACAATCGGTGGATTTGGGATGTGCTCGATTCTGTCGAGCCTGCCGACACGGGTGAGGTTTATTTGCCTCGAGTTATCGAAAGTGCTTCTGCCAATGGGTTAGCTCGGGTAGTCGTTTCTGAGGATAGTGAGACGGGCATGGGTGTGAATGACCGTATTCAGCTGTCGAAAGTCGAAGCTGTTGTGCGAAGGCGTACGAATGAAGCGCACATGGGCAGTGGTGTCACATTTCAAGATCCCGCCACTACTTATATCGACGTTGATGTAACGATTGGGGCGGATACGGTTATCGGAGCAGGGAGCCATATAGGCACTCGGTCGGTAATAGGAACGGGCGTGACTATCGGTCCGAATACGCATATCACTTCGAGCACAATTGGCGATGGGGCAAGTATCGACGGGGCGCGTGTGTTCGATTCTGTTGTAGGTGCGGGGGCTTCTGTCGGTTCGAATTCCTTGCTGCGCGCTGGGGCGGAACTGATGCCTAATGCGAAGGTTGGGAATCTGGCAGAGATAAAGAATTCGGTAATTGGATCGGGATCGCATGTTTCGCATTTCAGCTACGTAGGAGATGCGACTCTTGGCGAGAACGTGAATATTGGCGCTGGAACTATTACTTGTAATTACGATGGTACGGACAAGCACCCTACGGTGATCGAAGACGGCGCACTGATCGGATCGAGCACGATGTTGGTTGCGCCCGTAACAGTGGGCAAGGCTGCGCGAACTGGCGCCGGATCTGTTGTGAGAAATGACGTGGTGGCAGGTGACACAGTAGCTGGTGTACCTGCAAAATCTATAAAGTCGAAGTGAACGCTTGGTGTCCCGTACTATTAACGGGATTGAAATCCTAAGGCCTAAGGAATGATGAGAAATACAGAAGACCCCGATAGTACGGGGCAACCTCCAGATACGACCCGGCAGACGATTGAGTTTGAGGTAGGCGCATAGTGTCACCCGAACTATTAGCTCTGCTGGCACTGATAATTTCTGGAAGCGTTTTCTTCCTGACTGCCCTTGCGATATCTTCGCTAGGCACGCGTATTAACCCTTTGCCTTCTGCTGTTCGGAATCCGAGCAGCAATGGGAACGGCAATGGAGATTCTGAACATGATCACGATCACGGTTTTGCCGGTCGCCTAAGTGCAGAATCCAGCCTTATCGGCAGAAGTTTGCAAGCCGCCGCACTAATGGCATCGGCACTGGCCGTTTTCGCTATATTTGAAGCAGGCACAGGCACTGCAGGATCGGGCTACGAAGTTGCGCTTAGCGGTGTAATTACCGCTGCTGGAGCCATTGTGGTTCAGTTGATCGCATCTGGTTTATCTGGGTATCAGCGTAACTGGGCGCGGGCAATTAGCCGGCCTACGGGAACGCTTCTTCGCTGGACGAGCCTTGTTCCGGGAATTTCGAATATTGTTGACTTCTCTCTTTCGAGAGGACGAGGTGGTGATGCTGTTGGTGAGGATGTTTCGGCAGCGCTTCAGGAAAGTTTAGATTTTCTTGAAGAATCGGTAATTCCTGCTGATCAAAACGAGCTGCGAATGATCCGTGGGATTCTGCGGATGGACACCGTGAAGGTTCGCGAAATCATGGTTCCGCGGGTTGATATGAACACTGCTTCCGCTGCTGCAAGCATTGGAGCCGTCGCCGATCTGATGTCGGTAGGTGGTCACAGCAAAATTCCTGTTTATAACGACAATATTGATTCTATTGCTGGCGTAATTTTCGCCCGTGACGTTCTTTCGGCTTTGGATAATGACAAAGATCCCGATGGGCCTGTGAAGAGCCTCGCACGACCTGCATTGCACGTTCCCGAGTCGCAGAGCCTTGAGCGCCTTCTACGTCAACTTCAGGAGCACCGTACGGGCCTTGCGATTGTTGTCGACGAGTACGGTGGGGTTTCTGGTCTGGTAACTGTTACCGACTTGATCGAAGAGATCGTTGGTGAATTGATCGACGAGTTCGATGTGGATGGTCCTGAAGTCGAGGCTGCAGACTCGAAAGAGATGTTTGCTGATGCAGGGGCTTCGATCGACATTATGAACCAGACGCTGGGAACTTCAGTCGTGCCTGATGGTTTTGATACTGTCGGTGGACTAGTGTTCCGCGAGTTAGGCAAGATGCCTTCGCCTGGCGACACCGTTTCTACGGAAGGTGTGACAATCACGGTTCAGTCAGTGATCGGTCGCCGGATTCGTCGAGTCAAGGTTGTACGTGACGTACTCGATTTTTCGCTGGACGATTAGCTTCCCCGAGTTCTGTTGCTACCGATTCGCTGAGGCTACGGCTTGAGGCTGTAGATGGCGATAGGCACGCCTTCTATTCCGTCGGGTAGCTCGTTGTGAAGCTGCCAGCCGTGTTTTTCGTAGAAGCGCCTTGCGCCATCGTTCGACGCGATCACGCCTAGCTCCACATTTGTGAAGGCCTGAGCCTTCATGAATTCGATCGCACGTTCCATCAGCATGCTGCCGATGCCGTGCCCGGTTGCGCTGGGTTCCACGTGCATTCCGTTGAGCTGTGCATCGAACTCGTTTGACTCAAGACTCGCTACCCGCACTGTTCCAACGATAGTTCCGTCGGGCTGGTGAGCGACGAACGTCGCAGCGGTGCTGTGGTTGCCAGACAGCAATTCTTTCCATCGATCACGGTATTTGCTTAACAAGCGTGATTCGACCCACTCGCGTGAGGCGAACGGAGCGAATGAGATTGTGTGGCTCTGGTGAATGAGCTTGGCAATCGATTCGTAGTCATCGGCGATTGCTGTTCGGACTGTTAGAGATTCTTTTGGCATGTTCTTGAATCTGAATTTGTTAGTTAAACAAAGACGCCCCGGCAAAAGCCGGGGCGTCTAAATTGAATCAAATGATTCGGTTGGCTTTAGCCACCAATCTTGTCAACAAGAAGGAAAGCGTTTGCGCCACGGTTGCCCTGATCACCAGTTGCGATGATGGTGTAGAGGCCTGCGCCCCATGAGTCATCAAGATCAACTGTCAATGTGAAAGCACCGTTTTCGTTAGCAACAGTGTCCGAAACGTTAGTTCGGTCAACTGTTCCTGAGAGAAGCTTGTCGAATCCACCCTTTTTGGCGGAAACCGAAAGAAACTCACCCTTAGCAAATCCACCACCAATAATGGTGATAGAAGCAGTACCAGCGGTCAGCTCAGCTGCGCCGGTCGAAGGTCCACTAGCGTCGAAAACTGTGATACCGGCAACCATTGTTGTGCCGTCTTCACCGTCTGCACCAGCAGCGCCGTCTGCGCCGTCTGCACCAGCTGTACCAGTGTTACCTGGGTTACCGGGGTTTCCAGCTTCACCGGGAGCACCGGCTTCACCAGGGTTACCAGGCTCACCAGGCTCACCAGGCTCACCAGGAGCACCAGCTGCACCAGGGTTACCTGGGTTACCAGCTGCACCAGGTGCGCCAGCCGGACCACGTTCACCCTGACATGCAATCGCAGCCATGAGGGCGAACATCGTACCAATCAAAAGGAAAGCCTTTAGCTTTCCGCGGAGCAGTCCTGTCATTGGGCCCCGTCCTCCAGTCTTAAAATTTTGAATATCGTGCCGAGTGCTGCAGCAGAACTTATTCTGAATTCACGCAGAATGAGCGTAACAAGAGCGCATTACGCGCGAATTACAGCCGCGGCAGATGGCGTGCCAAAGGCAATATTATTAGGGCGATTTCTCTACTGTCAAGCAATTCAGACTGAGCTTATGGGAGGTTTTGACGAATACGCGGTTCATTTAAACGCAATAAGTTGCCGGTTTCGACGTCCTGAGGCGTACTTTTAAGGGCATATATTGAGTTCTCTCACGCGTGCGTGCATTCGTACTAGGAATAGGAGTGCTGAAATGTGCCCTGCCATGGTATCCTTCTAAGGTTGTGAGAGCACAAGAACGAAAAACGAAGTAACTAGAGAAGTACAAATCACAGAATCCCGTACATGCGGGCACCGGCAGAACGCCGGGTATTTGAGACTCGGAGAGCACTCAACTTGGATCAGTCAGAACGCAGCGTTGTTATTGAGGAATACAGAACTCACGAGGGCGACAGTGGATCGTCGGAAGTTCAGATAGCGCTACTGACAGCTCGGATTACCGAGCTAACGGAACACCTGCGCGAGCACAAGCACGACCACAGCAGCCGACGAGGTTTGCTGAAATTGGTTGGTCAGCGCCGCCGTCTCCTTAACTACCTCAATGGAGAAGACGTAAATCGATACCGCGAGATCATTAGCAAGCTCGGTCTTCGCAAGTAGTAGAACGCCCCGCGTATGGGGCGTTTTGTTCGTCTGAGCCCAACGAAACTTCAGATAATTGGCTCAATGGACGATTTTTCGTCTAAGACGAAACACCCGCACGGGCGCCAGATATTAATTCGTAAACATCGGCGCCGGGCATCAGTCCCTATGAAGTTCGTGCGTAGAAAACTAGAAACAGAATAGAAAATGATTAATACATTTGAAATGGAAATTGGCGGCCGAATGCTCAAATTCGAGCATGGCCGAGTAGCTGCCCAAGCTGGCGGCGCAATTACGGTTCAGTTCGGCGACACAATGTTGCTGGCCACTGCTACCGCTTCGAAGAAGCCTCGCCCAGGCGCAGACTTCCTACCTATGACAGTCGATGTTGCCGAAAAGGCTTATGCCGCGGGCAAGCTGCCTGGTGGCTTCTTTAAAAGGGAAGGCCGACCGGCTACAGAGGCAATTCTTGCTTCTCGGATGATCGACCGTCCTATCCGACCTTTGTTCGCAAAGACTATCCACAATGAGATTCAAATCATTGTTACTGTCCTTGCTTCAGACAAGGTGAACCCTTACCCAGCAATCGGAATTATTGGAGCTTCAACAGCTCTTGCGATTTCCGACATTGCTTTCAACGACCCGATTGGTGCCTGCGTAATTGGCCTGATCGAGGGTGAACTCGTTGTAAACCCAACATATGAAGAACTTCAGACGAGCGACCTAGAGTTGCTTGTTGCTGGAACCGGTGAAGCCACAATGATGGTTGAGTCGGGCGGTAACTTCGTTTCTGAAGCAGTGCTGCTTGATGCGCTTGAGCTTGCTCAGGAAGTCAACGGAGCGATTGTTGAACAGATCGAAGAGATCGTTGCCAAAGTTGGCAAGAAGAAATGGGAAGCTCCTCCAGTATCTGAACAAGAGAAGGCTGCAGAGAAAGCTACTCGTGAGCTTGTAGGCGAAGATTTCCTGAAGGCTCTCAAGTCTCCAGGCGACAAAGCTACTCGACAGGGCCGTATGGACGACGTGATGGATGGAACCATCGAAAAATTGTCTGTTGATCACGATCCCGGTCACGTGAAGTCAGCTCTTTACGCAATCGAGACAGAGGCAGTTCGCAGCACCATTCTTGAAGATGGTTCACGACCTGACGGTCGTAAGCTGGACGAGCTTCGTGACTTGAATTCGGAAGTCGGCTACCTGCCCCGTGTTCACGGTTCAGGAATCTTTACTCGTGGCGAAACCCAGATCATGGGCGTTCTAACGCTTGCATCTGCTGGTGAACGACAGCGAATGGATACTTACGGTCTCGAAACCGAAAAGCACTTCATTCACCACTACAACTTCCCTCCTTACTCAGTAGGTGAAGCTGGACGATTTGGATTTACAGGTCGGCGTGAAATTGGTCACGGTGCGCTTGCTGAACGAGCACTGGCACCAGTGGTTCCTAGCCAGGCCGACTTCCCTTACACGATTCGACTGGTTTCAGAGGCGCTAGCTTCTAACGGTTCGACTTCGATGGCATCGGTCTGTGCAGGTTCGCTTGCGATGATGGATGGTGGTGTTCCGATTTCAGCTCCAGTAGCTGGTATCGCCATGGGACTGATCACCGACGAAAAGGACATCAACAACTACGCTGTTCTTACCGACATTCAGGGTGCTGAAGATCACTCGGGTGACATGGACTTCAAGGTTGCGGGTACACGTGAAGGTGTTACCGCACTGCAGATGGACATTAAGGTAAAGGGAATTACTTTCGAGATTATGAAGCAGGCTCTTGAGCAGGCTCGAATTGCTCGACTGCAGATTCTCGACAATATGGAAGCAACGATCTCGGCAACCCGAGACGATCTCAGCGAATACGCTCCTCGAATGCTTTCGCTCAAGATTCCTACCGACAAGATCGGTGCAATCATCGGTCCTGGTGGATCGGTTATTCGTGGAATGATCGACGAGTTCGGTGTCACGATCGACGTTCAGGACGACGGTACTGTCGTTGTTGGATCGCCTGACCGTGAGAACGCTGATAAGGCACAAGCCGCTATCACCGCCCTTACTAAGGACGTTGAGGTTGGCGATAAGTACACCGGTCGTGTTGTTCGAATCATGCCATTTGGCGCATTTGTTCAGATCCTTCCTGGTAAGGATGGAATGGTTCACATTAGTGAACTTGCACAGCAACGAGTTCCAGACGTTGAGTCGGTTGTCAGCATTGGCGACCAGCTTGAGGTAATGGTTATCAACATCGACGGCATGGGCCGAATCGACCTTTCACACCGTGCGCTGCTTGAAGAGAGCAACGAGGGTGGAAACGGTGGTTCTGGTGATGCCCCTCGCGAAGAGCGACGTGAGTCTCGAGATGACAGCGGTGGTGATCGAGGTCCTCGTGGCCGAGGCGGCGACCGTGGTGGACGCGGCGGAGATCGTGGTGGCCGTGGTGGCGATCGCGGTGGACGCGGTGGTGACCGAGGCGGACGCGGCGGAGATCGCGGCGGACGCAGCGATGATCGAGGACCACGTCGAGAACGACGTGACTTCGACAATGATGGTGGCGGTCGTGAAGATCGAGGCCCACGTTCTGATCGGTCTGACCGAGACGGCGAAGGCGACCGAGATCGCGGCCCACGCCGACCAGCGGGTGGATATGATGGCGGTAACCGTCGATCAGGTCCACCACGCCGACGCTAAACTTTCTAACTAACGTCTAAAGAAAAATAACGACACGATGTCTTCGGAAATAAAAGTTGCAGTAAACGGCGCGCTGGGGAGGATGGGTTCAACCGTTCTCACGGCTGCGGCCGCTGAAGAAGGTGTAACGCCTGTTGGTGGAGCGGATATTGCCGCATCATCAGATTCTGTAACTATTGCGGGGACATCGGTGTCGGTTCCACTGGCATCTGGGCTTGCAGAGCTATTTGAAATAGCCAAGCCCGACGTTGTGGTTGATTTCACCAACGGTGAAGCAGCCAAAGAATCGATTCTTACCTGTATTAATGCAGGCGTCAGAGTTGTTTCTGGCTCGACAGGCCTTTCGCCTGAAGATCTCGAAGAGATCAAGCAGTTGTCAGCTGATAAGGGTGTTGGAGTCATTTCAGCATCAAACTTCGCACTTGGCGGGGTCGTCCTTATGCACCTTGCTGGAATTGCGTCGAAATACTTTGACTACGCAGACCTACTTGAGAGTCACCACGAAATGAAAGTGGATGCTCCTTCAGGAACTGCTCTTTCGATTGCAGAATCGATGATCGAAGGTCGCGGTAAGGGCTTCGAACAGAACGTGGCTGATTTGCAAACTCTTGACGGCACCCGTGGCGGTGATTTTCAAGGCATCAACGTTCACAGTGCACGAATGCCGGGGCGTGTTGCGCGTCACGAAGTTGTTTTCGGGGCACTTGGCCAAACGCTTACTATGATCCATGATTCAATCAATCGTGAGAGCTTCATGCCGGGTGTAATGCTTGGAGTGAAGGACGTTGTAGGTCGGTCAGAGCTCGTAGTTGGGCTTGCAAGCGTTCTCGGGCTCGATAAGCCGTAGCCGGCGTCCGTTCGATAACGGATTGTTGGCACCTCCCTCAATTTTTCCAAATGAGTGTTTTAATACGTACAGCAGTTCAACGCGCTTGAACGTGTGATTCTGCTGCGCAGTGTTTCGAGATTATGAAATGAACAGCAACGAAATTAATATCGCAATTGTCGGAGCCACCGGAGCAGCTGGTGGCACGGCGCTTGAGTTACTTCTTGAGCGAAATCATCCTGCTAACAAAATTACCCTAATGGCTTCAGAGCGATCTGCAGGTCGCAAGTTGCAGTATGGCGACGTTGAACTGACGGTTATTGCGGCCAAAGAAGAGTCGTTTGATGGCATTGATGTAGCGCTGTTCGCAGCCGGTGGAATGGTGAGCAGACGTCTGGCTCACAAAGCTGTCGAGCGTGGCGTGTTCGTGATCGACAAGGGTTCTATATTCCGTATGGATCCGACTATTCCTCTTGTTGTTCCCGAAGTTAACGGCGACGACATTGAATGGCACCCAGGAATTGTTTCCACTCCTAACTGCACCAGCACTCCCCTTGTGATGGTGCTTGATGCTTTACGTGAACTTTCGTCTATTACTGCGGTCACTGTAGCCACGTACCAATCGGTGACCGGCACAGGAGTCGCTGCGAACGAAGAGCTACTTGAGCAGTCACGAACGGTTCTGGCGGGCGGTACGGCAAAGCCTGAGGTTTATCCACACGAGATTGCCTTCAATGTTCTTCCGCACGTAGATGATTTTCTTGAGGATGGCTACACGAAGGAAGAGCAGAAGATGCTCAACGAATCACGCAAGATTTTGCATGACGATTCGTTGCCGGTTTCGGCTACTTGTGTGCGTGTTCCTGTCGAGATTTCTCATAGTGAATCGGTTCAGATCGAGTTCGATTCGAGCGTTAGCGTCGAAGACGCAAAGCGTGTTCTTGCTGAATATGACGGGGTGATGGTTGTAGACGATCCCAGTAAGAATGAATACCCTATGCCACTCAAAGCAGCTGGTCGCGATGAAGTGCTGGTGGGGCGCATCAGAAAAGATATTGCTCACGAGCACGGTATTGCACTGTGGCTAGCGTGTGACAACTTGCGTAAGGGTGCAGCTTTGAATGCACTTCAAATAATGGATGAGGCGCTTCGTCGTGATGCGTTCAAGCCTGCTGCGCAGCGGTCTACTAAATAGAACTATTACTTCAATTAACTTCAAATTTCTTCGTATAACTTTGAATAACCGACGCGAGGTCGGTCAACAATGGCAGAACTAGGGCGACTCTTAACAGCTATGGTCACCCCCTTCACTGAAGAGGGCGATGTCGATTACGCACGAGCACGAGAACTTGCAAAGGCCTTGCTCAAGTCGGGTTCCGATGGGCTCGTAATTGGCGGGACGACGGGAGAAGCTCCGGCGATGAGCGACGATGAGTTGCTTCAATTATTTGCTGAAGTGAAGGAAGCTATTGGTGAGGATGGTGCGGTTATCGCCGGGACCACCAATAACAACACTCGAGGTTCGATCGCTCTTTCGCGAGAGGCTGAGAAAGCCGGTGTTGATGCACTGCTGCTGACGGTTCCTGCTTACAACAAACCAACTATGGGTGGTTTGTATCAGCACTTCACGGCTATCGCCGATGCTGTTTCGATTCCCGGAATTCTTTACAACGTTCCGTCACGAACGGCACTCAATATGGATGCGGCAACTACTTTGCGTCTCGCAGAGGTTCCGAACATCGTTGGGGTCAAAGAAGCGTCGAGTGATCCTGACCAGATTGCGTATGTGATCAAAGACTCTCCAAGCGGATTTAACGTGTGGAGCGGAAATGACAACGAGATACTGGGGACGATGGCGACCGGTGGGTACGGCATCGTGAGTGTAGCCGGAAATATCATCAGTGGGCAGATCCAGAAGATGATCGGGTTGGTTCTCGAAGGTGATATGGAAGCTGCGGCTGCTGAGCATCTTCGGTTGCTGCCGATTTTCAACGCTCTTTTCTACATCACAAACCCAATTCCAGTTCGTTATGCCATGAATCGTTCAGGGTTCAACGTAGGGCCGGCGCGATTGCCTATGGTTCCAGAGGCATCGGAATTAGAAGCCTTTAGTAAGCGATTTGATCCAATCATGGATCAGTACTCGATCGATCTCGCAGAATAAATCTCCCGACTTAGCGCACTACTTATGCAGTGAGTTCATTTGCATATCTGTTGATTTGCACTGATTCTGTACAGAGTCGTCGTGACCTATTGGCAGGGAATGTGTCAATCTGACCGTTCCGGGGGCTAAGACATCTGCTGGACAAAGGATTCTTGATTGAGTGACGCTCGGAAAAGCATCGTAGTAATCGGTGGAGGAAGTGGTTCCTCTGCAGCTTTGCGCGGGCTAAAGGCGCACGACGCCGATCTCACCGCAATCGTGACAATGTTCGATAGCGGCGGCAGCACAGGTATCTTACGTGAAGAGTTCGGCTACCCCCCTCTTGGCGATATCAGGCAGTGCATTGTGGCTTTGAGTCCAGAAGGGGACGAGCAAGTCTCGGCCTTGAACAGTGCTCTGGACTTCAGATTTGACTCTGGCTCAAGCCTGCAGGGGCACAGCGTTGGGAATTTAGTGCTTGCTGCGCTGACATCGGTGTACAACGGCGTTCAGGGTGCGATTGATGAACTATCACGCATGCTGCAACTTCAGGGGCAAGTGGTTCCTGTAACGCTTGGAGAAGCCCACCTGTGCGCACGTTTGGTCAACGGTGACGTTGTTCGAACAGAGTCTGCAATAGATCTTCGTGGAGCCAATGGGCCGGGTATTGAAGAAGTGTTTCTCGATGCTGAGGTATCGGCGAACCAGCGTGCTATCGACGCAATCAACAATGCCGATGCGATTTTGTTGGGTCCTGGCGATCTTTATACGAGCGTTATTCCAAATCTTCTCGTCAAAGAAGTAAGTGAAGCTATTCGGGATTCTAAAGTCCCTGTGATTTACGCTTGCAACTTAATGACCAAGTTGGGTGAGACCGCCGGATATGGTGCGTCTACGTTTGCATCGGAAGTGGTGCGGTACATTGGTGGGCGAAAGCTGGACTACCTGCTGGTGAACGAGACTCCATTTTCAACCGAGGTTCTGGATGTATATGCTGCTGAAGATGCGTCACCTGTAGAGCTCGACAACGGGGCAGCCGAGAAGTATGCAGATCAAATAATGTTGGATGATCTGGCATTTATCGATGGGCTAACGGTGCGTCACAATTCAGAGAGATTAGCCAGTATCGTTCTGGCGGCAATCGACAGTTCGGCTGTTAAACCAATAGGCACCGGACTAGATTAGCCCGATGCCCATTAGTAGTTCGTTCGAATACTATCTAAGCTAGAAAATCTTCTAGCACTAGAGTTTCTTCCCGTCGTGGTCCTGTTGAGAGGATCTTTGTCGGGACTCCTACCACTTCTTCAAGCCTCTTGATGTAGGCACGAGCCCCATCGTTGAGTTGACTGGCTTCGGTGATCGCTCGAGTTGACTCTGTCCAGCCTGGAATCGTTTCGTAGATTGGCTTGACCCTCTCGAGCTTTGCAGCATCAACAGGGAATTGATCCGTTCGTACGCCATCGATTTCGTAAGCCACACAGATGTTAATTTCATCCCAGCCATCGAGAATGTCTAGCTTAGTGATGATCATTGCATCGAAGCCGTTTACTCGAGCTGAGTAACGACCTGCAACTCCATCGAACCAACCAATTCGTCTGGCGCGACCTGTAGTCGTGCCAAATTCACCAGCCTGTTCACGAATTTT
>Ga0233439_10005018_pt1 | contig 12496 bp, 12 predicted proteins | sample SI_123_September_6_FD_182713 | JGI IMG/M metagenome (GOLD analysis project Ga0233439, IMG submission 182713) | Seawater microbial communities from Saanich Inlet, British Columbia, Canada - SI_123_September2016_100_MG | ecosystem: Environmental > Aquatic > Marine > Inlet | place: Canada: British... | reverse complement strand
TTATGGCTAGCTCTTGCTTTATGAACATCTTCATTTGTAATAAACTCTAATTCTAATCCAGCATCAACATAATGTTTGATATCATCATCCATCTCATTAATAGCCATTTGATATCTCTTAAGAGATATCTTAGATTCCCTTTTATAATGCTCAATACAAGCATTAACCAGTTCATTTAAAGAATAATCTTCTCTCTCAAGAGCAGTTTTAACATAGTTACCTAAATTATTCACATAAAAATTATCTTCTTCATCATGCTTTTTTTCAATTTCAATTTTTGTATCAAACAATATTTCACTAAGTTGATCTCTTTGTTCAACCAATAAATATCCTGGACCAAAATCAACAACTTTATTTAATGAGTTTTTAATATTATGATCCTTGCCCTGCATAATAGCCAAAACAATATCTTTAAGTCCATAATGCTCCCCATTTCTAACGGCTTCAATTTCCTCTACAAAATAAGCAGGATCTTTTCCTTCTCTCAAATCATCTAAAACCATCTCTTGATATTCTCTATCTAATAATGTTTCATCAACCATAAAAAAAGAAAACAACACAAACTTAAAAGAATAAGTTACCAACAAAGTTAATAAATCATTACAACTCTATAAAAACAACCTAAATTACATAATGCCTAAAAACAACTTAAAAACACAATCATAAATCAATAACGACCATTTTTCTCTTCAAATCAACAGATGAGATCTTCTTCTCTTTCTTAAGTTCAACAGATATTTCCTTCCAATCCATATCCTTTTTCAAACTAGAAACAATATCAAGTAACTTTTGCAATTGAGTATACTTCTCATAAATTAACTCGCCCATTTTAGTATTCAAATCAATATTCTTCTCTTGCTCTGTAATAGCTAAACTTTGATTTTCAATCATCTTTTTCAAAGTAATAATTTTTTTATCATAGGGTGATTTAACTTCAAAAGGATTTATTTTATCAAGAGCCATTGAATAACTATCCATTGTTTCAACAACCTTATCATCAATTAGCTCAACTGGAGTGATCTCATTTTCATAAACAAACCCCTTAGGTTTTTCAATAGAAACAATCAATTTCTTCAAAGCATCAAACAACTTAGAACTAATCCTAGAATCAACATCACCTGGAAGCATTCCCTTATCAACTTTGGCCATCTTACATACTTCCTCAGCATAAACTCCCCCCAAACCAATTTGAGTAGCAAGAGAAGTTGCCAAATTCTTCTTATCAGAACCAACTAAAACATCAAAAAATTCCTTCTTAGAAATAGTAATCCAATTAATATCACTCTTAGGAAAAATATATCTCTCTCCAGGTTTAACAGTTCTATCTTTCCACTTCTGCCACATTAAAGTTCCAATAATTTTATAATTAGAATCAGTTAAAACCACATTTCCTTTAGAAAATAATTCAATAATCAAAAAAAACTTATCTTTCTTCTCCAATTCAAAAACCAGTATTCTTTGAGATTCAAATTGCTCAACGGATTTAATGAACGCATTACTCAAATATTTTCTAAGTAACATACAAAAACCAGTTGGACGAGTTGGAGCATGTTTAGTATCAGTTAAACACAAATATTTCCCCGGAATAATTTTAACTAATTTCTTACCTTGACCTGGAGCATGCAATTGAAATAACATCTCCCTTTTTTCTTGATGATAAATCTGAGAAACCTTTCCTCTTACAAGTATTTGTAATTCATTTACAATAGCCTTAAGTTCAAAAGATGAAATCCCTTTTTTTCCCATAAATCAAAATAATCTTCCAATTTTATAAATCTTTTTCACAAAACACCTATAAACAATCAATAAACGAATCAAATCAACAAACCATTCAGAAATACATCCAAAACAAAACAACATAAAAATCAAGTAGCATCCAAAGTAATAATCTTTTCACCATCAAAATACAATGACCATCCATGATTAATATTACTAATTTCCTCACACTCACCGCCCTCGCAACTTTTACCATATGCAACATTAGCTCTCAAACCATAAAAATCTCTTAAAATTGCAACAAGCACAGTGTTTTTAACATCACAATCGCCATGCTTCAAATTCAAAACAAAATTAACCAAATTTGGCTCAGATCTAGAATACCTATCAAACGATTCAACATCACTAACTTTAAGCCAAGCCTCCTTCAACTTTGAACTAGCATCAAAACCTTCTTTCTCAACTATTCCATACAATCTATCAACGTCCTCATTAACAGTATAGTCGATATAATCCTCAACAAATTTTTCAACGCCTTTAACCATATCAATTTTTTTTTCTTTAATCTCAAAATCCTTTTTAAAATCATTCAATTTTTCTAAAACATCTTGATTATAATTTATTTTAAAAGGAACCTTATCACTAAATTCAATCTCTCTATCATTAACTTTAGAAATTTCATAACACAAAAGACCCTTAACTGTGGAAGTTACAAAAAAACTTCCCTCAGACTTAAATATCATTAATCTTCTCTCAACCTCGTTTTTCTCATCAATTAAAGTAGCTCTAACAGGAACATAATTTAGCGGCATTGGTAGAGTTAGAAAATTCATACCCACGTGACCACAATACTCACCACTTACAACCCCATAATATGTAAAAAGTTCATATTCATCATTTTTCCTATTCCAAGATCCATTTTCATTAAAATCAAAATCAGCAGATTGTAATAAATACTTATCATGACTCAAATTATACCCAAAAAAATCAGCTACTTCCTCTCTTTTCTTTTTATCTTCGCTATCGCTTTCTCCTTTTTCTTCAACAGGATTAGTATAATTAACTCTAGGAAAAACATCTCCAAGCAAAGACATAAATTTATCCTTGCCATATTTCATATTATGGATGGCTTCTTGTTTCTTCAAATCAAACCTCTCTTTCTCTTCACTAATTATGTATTCTCTTTGACTAACATTAGCCATCAATTCCCCAACTGATGCTAATCCATAATTATTAAAAACAACACTTTTTATTAATCCAAGAACCATAAGTGACGTAATAATCTTTTCAAGCTTCATATAAAATTAATTTTTTACATATTATAAATCCCTTTGTCAGTAATAAAGTAAGAAAATAATGATAACTACATAAAAATTTAAAATAATAAGAATAAAAAAATAGAGCGCCCGAAGGGACTCGAACCCTTGATCTAAGGCTATCAGCTTTAAAAACTGCAGGCCCTCGCATTAGCCACTTTGCCACGGACGCGGCTATATTCTTCAAGATTTAACTTCATTTAAATAGTTTTCTAGAGAATTTGAAAAAGATATGGGCCTGGAGGGATTCGAACCCACGGTATCCAGCTGCCTTCAAAGAAGTTAAACTTCTCATTATAGAAGGCTGGCGCCCTATCCAGGCTAGGCTACAGGCCCATAATAAAGAAAATAAACAATTCACTTTTAAAGATTTCGGATATTATATTAAATAATTCCATTTTCAACATAAAAATGAACCTAATTACACTAATCCCAAGAAACATAGAACCAATTGGACTAAATCCATCAAATCAATTCAATTTCGACACAATTCAAAACCATATTTACCCTGAAGACTATAAAAAAATAACATCACTTAATCTAAACAATCAACTAACATCAAAAGATACACTCCATCTATACTACCCTGGTTGCGGCGCAGACATCATCCACCCACTACTCTACCTAACCCATCTTTTACCAAAATCAAAAGAAATAAAATTAACCTTCGTAGACAGAACTGATCATTTAGGCTTAATAAAAACAATTTTAGATGACATCAAAATCCATTTCAAACAAAACAACCAACATAGCATCTCCTTTTACGCAAACAACATTCTCTTCAATTTACAATTCATAACAAAAGACATAACTTACTTCAATCTAGATAATTTTGACATTTATTTCGAAAAATCATTTAGAATCTTCAAAGAAAGAATATTCGAAAAAAAAATCTACGCAGACCTAAATGAAAACGGCATCATAATTAGTGACAACGGCTTTGAAAACCTAAATCTAAAAAGATTCAACGTCCCAAAAGACCTAAGCATCTATTCTGACATGGTCATCGCTATAAAACAAAACAACAAATAATAATTAATAGAAAAAAAACAAAATAAAAATCACTCAATAGAAATCGATTCAATCACAACATCAGATGTAGGCTTATCAGATCTATCTTTTTTAACTTTAGCAATTTTCTCAACAATATCCATACCCTGCGTAACTTTTCCAAAAACAGCATGTTTGTTATCTAAAAAGTTATTGTTAGCAACATTGATAAAAAATTGACTTCCACCGGTGTTAGGACCAGCATTTGCCATAGAGATAGTTCCAATATCATTTTTCAAATCAGGATGAAACTCATCTTTAATTTTATATCCAGGTCCGCCAGTGCCCCACATATGCTTTTGATTATTATCTTTAGATAACGGATCTCCACCTTGAATCATAAAATTATCAATAACTCTATGAAATTTAGATCCATCATAAAATCCTTCTTTAGCCAATTTAATGAAATTTCCAGTTGTAATTGGCGCATTGTCCACAAAAAGTTCTAACTTAATAACCCCTTGATTTGTATTAAAAACAGCAGTACTCATTTTTTCTCCTCCGCAACCTGTAATAACTAAACTTACTACAAGTAATAAACATAAACTAATGATTATTTTTCTCATAAAACAACCTAAGAAAAAACCCCTTTAAATATTTTACCAAACAAAACTCAAAATTTCTCTTCTCCATCACAATAATCAGCTGGTTCTGGGCAAGATTCAACCACATCTTTTCTATAAAGTTCCATCTCACATTGAGCTCTTTTCACATGCAAATCAACAATTACTTCTTGATAAAAATTTCTATCGCATTTCACATCTTCTCTGATTTGATCGTATCCTAACCTATAACCAAAAAAAAAAGATGTTCCTAATAAAATCAAAGAAGCTAAACCAACAACATATGGCTTAACAAGATTAAAAATAACTTTATTTTCTAAATCCTTATCCATAGAAAACAAAACAACATCTAATATAAAAAAACAACTATAATCAAAAATAACAATTAAGGAAGCCAAGTGCTTTGATTTTTTATCTTATCTGGCAAATATTTTTCAGAAACATAATTCAATCCATGTTTAGCTAATGCCTGCTGTTCTGCCCTAACTTTCATTTTAGCCATTTGATTCAAAGCTTTTTGCCAAGGTTTGTAATGTTTTATGAATGGATCGTTCTTAATTAAATCCTTAATTTTTTTAAGATCCACATCTTTTAAAGGGTGTGTTGGTAATTTATAATCTTCAATGTCTTGTGGAGTAATACCAATAAATTTTGCTTTAGGAACACAAAAATATTGATTGATATGTGCTGCATTTCCAGATCCAACTTTTAAAGTTCTATAAATCGATCCAAATCCGTAGGGATCTCCATCAGTAAAAACATATACTGGCAAATTATTTTCATCAGATAATTTTCTAATAAATCTTCTACAAGCCCTCGTAGGAACTCCACCCATAGAAATTAATATGCAATTAGATTTTTTCCAATAATTATGTTTGTTTAATCTCTCAAACATACCCGAAGTCTCAATAGCTAATACAAATTTGGCCTTAGTTTTAAATGATAAATGTTCAACAGACGAAGGTACAGAATAAGCTCCTGAACCAAACCTAGTACAATCAATTTCTAATTTTTCTCCTTTGTCATCCTTATCAATTACAACTAATTCTCCAGCAACAGCGCCACCCTTCTCTTCAGGAATAAACCCTATTTGTTCTCTATTAACTCGCATCATAGCTTCAATATCATCCATGACCGAATCAGATTCTGGTTGTTCTTTAAATCTAGCTTCTCCCCAGTTTTTACTTACATAATAAGCTTCTCTCTTAGTTGCAATATCTTGAGTTTTTACAAGTTCTTTAGATAAATTCATCATCTTAAGCGTTTGAGCAAAAGTTTTAATTGTGGACGCAGTAAGAGTTCTTGTTTTCAACCTATCTAATATTTTAAAATATCCTTCTTTTTCATTGTAAGCAACATTTGTTAAAGAACGAATAGGCATTGTTAGTTCTGGACTTTCAATTTTTCTAATTTTAGTGAAAACTCCTTGTGCAATTTCCTTTATTTTTTCTACAACTTGATTATCTTTAGCCATTTTAATTTTTTATAAATTTTTTAATTTAATTTAGTTTGTTTATCCTTATCTGGTCCTTCTTTTGATTCTTCACCATCATCTCTTTTCTTATCTTCAACTGGTTCACGACCAATTTTAGCTAATTCAGGATCATAATCAGGATTATTAATTTTAATTTCTTTAAGCTCTCCCCTAGTATGTTCTAAAATTTCAGATAAATTTTCTTCGAGTTTCATTTTAGTAACATCATCAAAACCCATAATCTCTTTTAAACCTTCAGCAACATGAGGAATAAATTTCTCAATATAACTTCTTTTCTTAGCTTCATCTTTAATCTTTTTCTTTTTATTAACAAAAGAAGCAAGTTTACGACCACACTCTTGAAGCGCTAATCTAACTTCTTTAATAATATCTTCATAAGGAGCTAAAGCTTCCTTACTCTCTGAAGTAAAAGGAACCCAAACCGAAGACATATGAATAACCATGGTACAAGGTCCAACTGGAATAGAACTTCTTGATTGTTGTAAACCATACGATTTCCATGAAGTAGCTTGAATAGCATTAGTCATAGCGCACGCACCTTGTTGATATAAAAGTGGAACTCTATTTGCAAATCTTAAAATTCTAACACTTTTATCACTTGGTTGTTCTCCACCAAAAGCTAAAGCAGCTTCAATCACAAAAGGATTTCCTCGATAAACATTAGCAGGCCTAGTAGTTGAACAATAAAATTCAGCATTTATTTCTTTTCTAAGACCCTTCTCTAATAGATCAGCACCAATTGGAGATATACAATCAGTTGGCGGCGCCATAATTTTAGTTTTTTGAATACCCTTAAACAAATTCTCAGCCATATCTCGATTAATTTTCTTAGGCTTAGTTTTAGGAAGTAAAGCACCATTTTGACAAATATCCTTAGCAGTTCCAGCACCAACTCTAACAAACTCAGTTGTTAAAAATTGTTGAAGAGTTTTAGCATCAGTAATAGAGAGCATCTTAATCAAACGACCAAGTTCAACTCCGTAAGGATGCGGTTTAATTTCTTTAGGTTCAGGAGGTAAATTCTCACTTGCCCTAGGAAAAATCAATTGCTCAGCATCAGGATTAGTATAAATAATAGTAACGTGTGGATTTACAATTGCAGTTTCTTTAAGGTATTCATCAACAGATTGTCTACCTCTAATGTAAGCTGCCTCCATATCAATTTCAATTCGAGTCCCATGTTCCTTTCCAGGCCACTCAATTTCTTGATCACCTTTAATATCAGGATTATTAGTTTGAGTATCAATTTTTAATTTAATCTCATATGCTTTTTCAGCAGATGCAATCTTAGAAATAATAGTAGCTGGCTTTCCAGTAGTAAGTTGCCCATACAAAACAGCAGCGCTAATCCCAATTCCTTGCTGACCTCGAGTCGCTGATAATTTATGAAACTTAGACCCATAAAGCAATTTAGCAAAAATCTTAGGAAGTTGTTTCTTAACAATTCCAGGCCCATTATCTTCAATAATAACTCTAAATCTTGTGTCAGAGAGCTGAATAATCTCAACATTAATCTCAGGCAAGATTCTAGCTTCCTCACACGCATCTAAAGCATTATCAACCGCTTCCTTAATAGCAGTAAGAAGCGATCTTCTAGGATTATCAAAACCAAGCAAATGTCTATTCTTCTCAAAAAACTCCGCAATCGAAATTTCTCTATGTTTTTTAGCAAGTTCCTCAGCACTTTTTTTAGCCATTATTCAAAGAACTTAAGAATTCATTTTTAAATTTTGTGGTTTGTTACGATCATTTTTAAATAAGTCATAATGACTAGACTAATTAATAAATCTAAAAAAACAAACCTAATTTAAGCTCTTTTTTCATTATTTTTTTAGCGCTCTTAAGATCAGTGTACTCGATTGCTTCAATCCCTAATTCCTTAGCACTTGCAACATTTTTTGAAGAATCATCAAAGTATAAACATTCATCAGCCCTTAGGCCATTTTTCTCTAAAATATTTTCAAATGCTTGACTTTCAGGTTTAACAAATCCAGTTTCAAATGAAAAATAAGCATCATCAAAAGTATTTAACATCTCACTAAAATTTTTTCGATAATAAACAACCCTCTCTTTAAAATTATTAGACAAAACAAATGCTTTAATTCCTTTTTTCTTAAGTTTCTTAACTAAATCAATAACTTCTTGATTAATTTCTTCACCACTAAACCAATAATCTAAAAAATAATTCTCATCTAAACTAGTATCCCACTCTATTAAAAAAGGTTCAAAAGTCTCAAAACATCCAGGAGCATTAGGCATTCTTAGAATAGGCATGATTTTTTTTAAAGCATCAATAAATTTATCAGGTTCAACCTCATAATCTCTATTCATCCTATCGCTTAAAAGTTCACTAGTTAATACAATGCCATTCAAATCAAAAATAACCGCTTTAATTCCCATTCTTTCACCTTAATAAAAACAAAAAACAACTCCTTTAAAAATTTTATCCAAACAAAATTTCTTTTCTTTTCTTTTCTAAAAAAGTATAGACTGATTTGTGCATAGATCCTTGTAATAACTTAGCAACAGCTTCACGTGCAATAGAAACCTGTTGACTCTCACCAATAATTCCAATAGTTTTACCATAAATAACAATATTAGTCTCAGTTAATCTCTCAATTTCTTCACGTGATTTACCGCCCTTACCAATAACTCTCCCTTTTAATCGTTGCATTGTATTTTGACTTTTCCCAGCAATATTTTTCATATCAACAATTTCAAGAGCATAATCAGTTTTCATAAGTAACAAAGCAATTTTAGGATTAAAACCTCTAGCAATTGCCTTAACAATTTCCTTAGTAGTATAAAGAATTAAACCATCGTCACCTTTAATCTCAACATCTCCATCTTTAGTAACATCAAGTGAGCAACCAGTAGTTTCCTCAATTTCTTTTTTAGTAGAACCCTCGCTACCAATAAGAACAGCAATTCTTTCCTGAGGGATCTTAATATCATAAGTAAATTCCCCATGATCTTCGTGTGTTTCGATAGGATTTGTCATAAAGTAGTAAATTCAAAGATGTTTTTTAAAGGTTTCCTTATAAAACTAGATAATTAACAAAAAATATTATTTAACAATTTTTTTCAAAACCTTTTCCTGGTCAACAATAATTCCATGTTTCTTAAAATACATTGCAACATTTTTAATATCACGAACAAGCAACTCCTCACTATTTGGAGTTCTAACAAGCGTAGTCTGAGAAAAATCAATTAAAATCGGCTTTCCATCTTGGTTTAAAATATTAAAAGAAGACAAATCACCATGAATCAAACCAGCCTTATACAATTTCCTAACTTGCACTAACAAATCCTTCAAAAACTTTGCAGGATCCTCAGGCGCACTATCCTTTAAAGGCAAACTAACCTCGCCATCACTATCACCAATAAACTCCTCAACAATCACATTATTCTTCCAACCTAAAGGTTTTGGAATTTTAATTTTATACTTTTGCGCTCGAAGTAAATTCTTATACTCACGTTGCACCCAAGCAAGAATAATCATCCGTCTATTATTTTTCAAAAAATCATATCTAGAATCCTTTCTAATATACGCAAACATATTTTTAAAATCAGCATTTTGCATTCGATAAATCTTAACAATAACTCTCTTGCCATCTTTCACAGCCACAAAAACATTACTCTCCTTACCAATCTTCAAAGGAGACACCAACTCATCAAAAACTCCTTGACTCTGAAGTGTAAAAAGAGTTCTATTGGTAAATCCATCAAATACTCCTTTAATAGTTCTAAATCTCTCCTGATACGTAAGTGTAACCATAAAGAACAAAACTAACTTAGTAGTTTATAAGACTTCTCACCAAAAAACATACCACTGCTTCTTTTCAACCCTTGTTCCTTGAACAACCCCAGCAACAGAATCAACAACAGCCAAACCACCATCATCATAAGGCGCAGACAATTCTCCTTGCTCGTCTTGATTAACCATTTCAAGTCTACCTCCATATTCTTTCTGATATTCTTTATAATCTTTTAATCTTTTTTTAGGCCAATCTCCATCATTATTCCATTGTCTTTTATTTCCAACCATAACTCCAAATAACTTATCTTTGTGGTCATTATACAATTCTTCCTTCCAATACCTTGCTGATAAAATACAATAATTAACATCATTAACAACTCCACCAATTAATATTTCACCAACTTCTGAGGTAATTGTCTCATCCCTCCATCTCTCTCCAGCTCTATAACATAAATAAGGACTATAAGAAATTCTTTTTGTTAAACTCAAAATTTGTTCAGGTGTCAAATCAGATTTATCTTTAACTAAATCAAAACAATCTTGAGGATCTTCTAATATTTTTTCAAGATTCATTTTTTCTTAATTTCTCTCATCTAAAATTATTCTCCCTACAACTAAAATGATCCAAACTAATTCCAAATTGATCACTACTAACCTCTATTCTAGCAACTTCTCTATGGTCACTTCCATCTCTATTAATCCGATCAATCCTATAATCTCCACTCCCAGCAGGACTATCATAAACAAAAACAATAGTTTGCTCATCGGGGCAAATTGCAAGATAGGTGGCGTGATTATTAGTTTGCAAATCAAAAATAACATTCATCTCTCGTCCATCACTAGAAACAACGCCTATTGCTTTTTCACTAATTCTTCCATTAACATAAGCATCCATAACTGCAGCAAAATATCTTCCCTCATCAAAAAAATAAGCCCCACTAGTTCTATTAAAACCTCTCTCATTCTCACTAATAGATAATTCTCTAACTTGATTATTATTCAAATCAATAAAATTTAATTTTCTTGCATTATTTTCGCCTCTAAATTTATAAAAAGCTAATTTAGAATCTCCAGCCCACATAAGATCATAATTTAAAAAAAAACCTTCTCCTTCAAAATCCTTAATAAATCTGTTTTCAATAACCTCTCCATCATCACCAACTCTAGCAATTCTAATAGAATCATTCCCCTCACTTTTTTCTACATAAGCAATACGACTAGAATCAGCAGAAAAAACAGGATTATTAGACAATAAATTCCTTCTTCGCGTAGTCCCAACCATCTCACCTTGCAAATTAAAAATTCCCAATCCATGAAAATCTTCTAAATTCAAAATTGGATTATAAGAACCACCATTAACAGATGCAGCAGCAGCAATAAACTTACTATCCTTAGATATCGAAGGATAATAATAATCACTAACAAAGTTCAATCTACCTTCCTCTCCACCCTCCAAACCAATAATTGTAATTGGCCCTTGCTCACCTGATAAATTAAAAATAGCTCTATATGTAATTATAATATCGTCCTCTAAACTAATTCCCACATCTCTAGCTTGAACATCACTATCTTCTTCAATTATTCTAATATCTTGAACACCAGCATCTTGATTTGAAGTTTCAACAACAGCATCCAAATCAGGATCATCAACTAAAAATCTCTCCTTTTGATCAACACAACCAATAGTTAGTAAAGACAACAATAAAGCATTAATTTTATTCATCTTCCAAAAATCTTCCTACGCCAAGGCACCTTCCTTTCAGAAACAACAACCATATTTTCGGAAGACTCAGCAACAGCAAGTCCACCCTCGCCATCATGAGGAGTAGACATTCCTCCTTCTTTATCACTCTTATCAACTAAAGAAAGTGGCCCTAATTTTTTAATTTTATTCTTATATTCTCTATATTCTTTTACTCTTTCATTATAAATTTCTTGCCTTAGGCTTTCATTATAAATTTCTTGCCTTAGGTTATTATTTGTTTTTCTTTTTTCTAATTCTTTTATAACATTGTAATTTTCATTTTCATAACTAAGAATAATTTTGAATATTTTCTCTTTATAACTATTATAACGACTTCTATTTAATTTTTCTAAAAGAGCATACATATGATCATTATATTCTTTTATATTATCTATCAATTCAGGTAAGTATGGGTTAAATCTTTCTCTATTCTCGCCTCTTTCATTTTTAAAATCATCATTTAAAATTTTTAAACAAGTCTGTTGGTTTTTCAATAGATAATCTACAACCTTTCTTTCATGTTTTTTGAATAATTGATCATTTAAATAAAAGTAGATTCTTTCATCACGATTATTTTCCAATAAAGCATCTAAAAGTTCTTCTTCATTTTCTTCAATTCTTGAAGGTTCAGTTAAATTAACAAATTCTAATATCTCATTTTTTTTTGATTTTTTAACTTTTTCAATTATTTTACTCTTATTTCTTTCATATCTTTCTATTCTCATGTGATTTACAATTTTTCTAAATGCTCTATCATCTGAAATTTCCAAAATTCTCTTAACTATTCTCTCCTCAAATTCATCATAAATTTTATTTTCTAATTCATCATCTAATATTTTCAAATTATAATCT
>Ga0233439_10005016_pt1 | contig 12509 bp, 16 predicted proteins | sample SI_123_September_6_FD_182713 | JGI IMG/M metagenome (GOLD analysis project Ga0233439, IMG submission 182713) | Seawater microbial communities from Saanich Inlet, British Columbia, Canada - SI_123_September2016_100_MG | ecosystem: Environmental > Aquatic > Marine > Inlet | place: Canada: British... | reverse complement strand
CTTTAGCGAAATATTCAGAAGCGAGTTTTTGAAATCCGTACGTAGAGGTTGGTGGGGGACAAAATTTAATTGAGTCTTCTTGGCTTGGGTACTGGTCAGTGTTCTCGAATACCATGCTGCTAGAAAGGACTACTATTTTTTTTAAGTTAAATTCTTTAAAGCATTTTATAGCCAAGTCAAAGGTGTTAGCTAGTATTCTTTCGTTAGTAGCTAAAAGATCATAAGCATATTTATGAAAATACGATATACCCCCTATCATTGCCGCCCCGGCTATGATGTAGTCGACATCTTTTAGATCTTCATCTTCTATCTGGATTCCTTTTTCTGCTAGGTTCAGGTTGATTAATTTGAAATTTGCACGGTTGTCATGCGGTCTGGTGACTTCTCCGTATTTGGAAAAATTATCTATACCAATAACTTGGTGACCTTTGTCCAGAAGCTCTTTGCAAACATAGCTTCCTATAAATCCTTGACTGCCTGTTAGTAGTACTTTACTCATCCTCTCCTCGCATTCCTTCTAATATGGTTGTCTTGAATTTTTTGTTTTGCTTTAGGGTGTCAGAAAAAAACGAAACTTTTGAGTCTTTGCATATGTGGGATAGAGCTCGCATGTCTTTAGGTAGGCACATTCCCCCAAACCCTTTGAATGATTCGTTACATTGAAGGTATTTTCTGGAAATGTGATCCCTTTTAGAAACGCAGTTCATTACGTTACTGTAATCAACTCTCATTATCTTACAAGCTTCGCTAAAAGCGTTAGCAAAGGTAATTAATGTGGCGTTATAGCAGTTGTTGAAATATTTGACTAGCTCAGCTTCGCTTGGTTTTAGTTTTACTACTTCCTTCGGTAAGTCTCCGTGTGCTTCTTTGGTTATTTTAAAGTCTATTTGAGAGTCGGTTCCTATGACTAGTAAATCATGGTTTTCAGTAAAATCTGTAATGGCGCATCTTTCCCTAAGAAACTCGGGAACCATAGCTAGCCGAAGCGTGGGGTATTTGGTTTTTAGTTTGTTTGTGGTTCCGGGCTCAACGGTTGATTTAATGCAAATTAAACCTTTATATTGTGCGCCATTAAGCTCATTAACTACAGACTCTACTATTGAAGTGTCACACTGGCCGCTCTCCGAATTAGAAGGTGTCGGCACACAAATAAAACAAATATCTGTTTCTTTAACGTCAGTGATACTTGTCCCATCTTTTGTATCGTGGTAAGAAACCGTGTGCCCTATAAGTTCGAATCCAAACTTACAAGCAGAGCCCACTACTCCTAATCCTACTATTCCTATATTCATAGTCTTATGTTTGGATAATTTTCTTCAAACCATAGATAAGATTTTGCTAAAGAGTCTTTTAAGTTGGTAAACTCAAAGTCTGGGAATAGGCTTCTTAGTAATGTCAAGTTTGACTTTCTAGCAGCTTGACCTTTGGGTTTAGTGGTATCAAATATGACTTCTCCGGAGTACTCGGCTACCTCCTTTAAGGTTTCGGCAATTTCCTTAATGCTGTACTGGGTTTCTCCGGAGATTAAAAGTCTCTCAGGGATATCGTCTTCTCCTAAAAGCTTTAGGATAATTCTGGAAATGTCATCCACATACAAAAACTCTCTAATAGCCGAACCGTCACCCCAAACAACAAAGTCGCCACCTTCATGTTTAGCTTTGTATATTTTGTGAATCAAAGACGGGATAACGTGGCCGGAAGCTAAGTCAAACAAATCATTTTCTCCAAAAATATTTCCGGGAATGATGGAGCAGTAATTTTTAACTTTGTATTGATCTTTATATGCTCTTATTTGCACGTCTACCATTCTCTTCGCGTGAGCGTAAGCAAAATTTGCTTCGAAAGGTGGGCCAGCATGCATATTACTTTCTTCCATCTCTTTACCATCTGGAAAAACGCAAACAGAAGTGAAAGCAAAAAGCTTTTGAACATCGCTAACCGCAGCGTGATGAATCATGTACGCGTTCATTAGCAAGTTTTGATAAAAGTAATCTGCCTGCGCTGATAAATTACCAGCAATACCCCCTACCTTTGCGGCCGTGTGGACTACGTAGTCTGGTTCATACTTAATAAAAAGATTTTTTACATTCCTTTCTACTGTAAGATCTCCGTCTTCTCTGGTTGTAAAAACAAAATTATAATCATAATTTTCTGAAAGTCTCTTGATCGAGCTTCCTACTAAGCCGCCGCCTCCTGTTACTAATACTTTTTTCATTGCTTAACTGCTTCTATGTTTAAACTCATAAGCTTGCCTTCGATGTCGCCTCTTTTTTCCCTAGTAGCGTAAGAAATCTTAGGCAAGTAGGATTGGCTGTAGTCGTCTACGAAAAAATGCTCGGTATCTCGCCAGTCGTATCTTTTAACAGAGCTAAAACCCGCTTCCTTGAGGTCTCTTTCCATAGATTTAAAATCCCAGCCTGTGTAGTGGAAGTCGTACGGGTGCTTCTGAGACCCGTAAAGAAGACATTCAAGGGCTCTTAAGTCCTTGTGGCAAATATAGTATTCGAAAATCGCCTCAAGGTCCGGAACAGAGATTCTTAGGGTTCCTCCTTTTTTTAAAATTTCATGCCATCTTTTCATTGCGTCTTTAGCTTCTTGGCGTTTTGCGTGTTCAAGAACGTGACAGGTATATATTAGATCAACAGAGCCTTGCTTGATATTTTTTAGTTTAAATACGTCGTCGACTAAGTCAGGATTGATATCTTCTCTAATATCGACGTTGGTGAAGCCGTGAATTTTTTGATAAAAACACCCTAGGTGAAGTTTTGTTTCATCTTTTCTCATTGAGGGTATCTTCTTGGCCATTTTTCTGGCTGATCCTTCCAATTATCGAAAGAAATATTATAAGATTCGGCAGCATTTGGGTTTTTCCAAAACGATTTAAATTTCGGTAAATCATTTTTTATGTAGGCTTGATAAAGGATAGTAGCTTCTGTCGGAGGCTCCCAGCTACACGCAAAAACTCTAGAAGGAGAGTAATGAATCTCTCCCCCGTTGTGTTGGGTCACGAAAGCTAAACTATGCCCATTCATATTAACGTGCTCAAGAGAGCAGTCTAGTCCGCCCATGGAAACAAAGTAAGAGGTTTGATACATGAAGCATGGAGCTATTCGCCAGTCGTCTTTTACTCCGCTTAACCTTAACCCTTCGTGAGTTCTACCTATCCAGTAAGAGGGGTCTTCTGACATCTTTCCCGGGCCTTCGTCGTACATTAATATAATCCCGTGGTTTTCAGGTTTTTCTTCTAAAACGTCTATACATTTTTTGAAACCGTTTTCATCGAGGACGCAGTCGTCGGGGATAAAAGCTATATATTTCCCGGAGCTTGATTCGACTCCTCTTTGAAAGCTTCTAGAGGGGCTTCCGAAGTCTTGAATGTAAATAAAATTGTCTTCATTTGCTAAATGATTATCTAATTCCTGCTCTGCTAAAGGGGAGGGACCCACTGTTATTAGCTCGAACTCATAATTACCAACAGAAAGCTTTAGTTGCTCAAAGATATTTCTCCAAGTATCCGGGTTTATGCTTGGAACTATTACCGATAAAGTTTTCATTTATTTAAATCTCCTAGACCAAACCGACTCGGCCTTTTTCCAGTTGTCGATGCTTATACAAGATACGACACCTTCTGGTCCGCGAGAATATTTTAGTTTGTAAAAAGGCTCGTCGTGTTCGATTTGCCCGTAATGAATGGGCGCGTGATCCCCGGTTGTGCCCGGCATATGGTCGCAGTCCAGAATTATATCTTCTATATGAGAAACGTTAGCTCCTTCTTTTTGAGCTCTAATAGCGAGGTCTGTTAGCCCCATGGGGCAGGCTTCAAAGGAGCAGTCCCAGCCTCCTAGTTGATCGAAAAACTCTCGGTAAAGTATAACCGTGTTAAATATCAACCAGTCGTTTGGTACGTCATGGAGTTTGGTTGAATCTGACCCGTTTATCTTAAAGTATTTTAAGCTTTGAATGTCCTTATTTGTGCCGTTTACTCCTTCTTTATAAAATGCCATAACGACGTTTTTGATAGAAAACTCTTGGTCGTACAGGTGGTCAATAGCTTTATCTAAAACGTTAGGCATGAAAACGCTATCGTCAGACATTAGAGAAAAAATTAACTTACCCTCAGCGAGCGCGCCAGCTATATTAGCGGCTCGCATTGGGGCTCCGAAATCTTTGCAGTATTTTACGTTTTTAGATTCTTGTAGTTCTTGCGGGAGAGCGTGTGGGCCAACTATTATTAGCTCAAATTCTCTTTTAGTCGACTCTGAGATAGAGTTGTATACGTTAGTCCATCTCTCGGATCTAATTCCCGGCATCAATATACTGATTTCTGGCTTCATCGTTTACTTTTTAAATCTTCTTCTCCAGACGTCTGGGCAGGTTTCCCAGTTATTATAGGAAAGAGTAAGTCTGCTCTCAAGATTATTTATCGAATTGTTGTAAATGTTTGAAAATTTAGATGCATCGGGGCCTGTTTGAGCGTCGTGAACGGGGCCGTGATCGCCAGTGTGATTGGGCAAGTGAGAGCAAAGAAAAGCTACTTTCTCCAAATTATAAATATTTCCCCCAAGGCTCTGAAGTCTGAACATTAAGTCATGTATAGCATGGTTCGAGTATTCCCATTCACAATCAAGTCCTCCTATTTCTCTAAAGGTTTCAAGTCTCATGAAAAAATGCATGCACATTTTCCAGTTTTGGTTTATCTGAAGCATTCTTAGCCCTTGGTGATAGCTTACGTTCCAGTAGTGATCGGGAAACTTTTCTGTAGAGATCCCTCTTAAGGGCTCTAGTGTTTCCGCGTCGAGACAGCCCTCGTTGTAAATCATGTTGACTATATCATATTTATTCGTTTTGCACTCGATTGAATCACAGGCTAAGTCTATACAGTCTTCTTGTATTAACCCGTCATCCGTCGTGTTATATAAATAGGTTGCGTTACAGAGGTTTATCGCTGCCTGTTTGGCTGCTGTTGGGGCCATTCTGGTTTTAAACAATTTAATATTGTCAAACTCTTCTAGTTCCTCTGGTAGGTTGTAGGGAGAAGCTATCACTACTTCAAAGGTTCTTTTCTTGCAGGCTTTTTGGGCAGATTTATGGAATTTATATAAATTTTTAGGCCGAATAGAAGGAAGGATTATTGATACGTCTTTTTTCATTTTTCATTATAATAATCTCCCCATTCTACAAGAATAGTGGATTTATTGTCTTCTCTTTCGTAGGCTTTTTGATAAGATTCGAAAATTTGCTCTGGCTCGTCCAATCTAACGACCTCTATATTTGTAGTCATACTTCTAAAGGCTTCTGTATAGTCTCCGACATGTTGGTGCTGCGGGTGAATAGGTCTTTCCGAGCCAATAGCCGTCCTTATGATAACCTTAGGTTTGTATTCGGACATCGCCGGTATTTTATCTAAATGATTTACAATTTGGTTTGTAGCTAGGAGTAGAAAGTTCCACCTAGGAAAAATGGAAATCGGAACACAGTCTCCGGCTAGGGAAAGCCCATTTGTGAATCCCATTTGCATATCTTCGCAGACCGGGAACTCTAAAAGCTTTTCTTGGGAGACATCCTTTAGAGTGTTACTCATGCCTGTACCTGCGACTGCCACAGCTTGACCTAGGAACAAGGTGTCGGGTTTCCCCGCGAGCCAGTCCATCGACCTTTTTAATTCGTCAAAATATTTCATCAAAACTGTATCCTTTTTCCCGCGCCAGCGTGAGGGTATTTGGTTTCGTATTTATAATATATAACTTTTTCTCTAGACTGGAGGAGGTCAAGCTCTTCGTAAGACAGGTTGTCCGTGTTCCAAGTTTTTCTAGTGTCAGTGCAGACGCTTTTACCATTGTCCTCTACGACCCAAGTGATTGGAAGATCGTGGTTGACGGAGTATTTTACGTTCTCGTGAAACGATCCAGTTTCGGACGACATGTCTCCCACGAAGCACCAAACGTGAGAGTCAGACCCTTTATGTTTTTCAGCCAAAGCTCTACCGTTCGCTATAGGAATGCTTCCAGTAACTATTGCAGAAGAAAAAATATTATACTCTGGGTAGCATAAAGTGATAGATTTTCCCGCGAGAATATCTTTCTTAAGGGTTTCTCTAGGGACTCCTTTAAGCAAGCATTGATAATGACTTCTCCAAGAACAAAAGATATAGTCTTCCTTATTTACTTTCTCAAATATTTTAATAATTTTGTCTTCGTTCCCATTATATAAATGAATAGGCGCACGAATTTTCCCGCTATTAAAGCACTCTCCTACTTCTTCCTCAAAGGATATTAAATCTTGCGCAGTTAAGTTAGTCTTCATTTAATATTTCTGTTATATGTTTAATTTTAGATTCTTCGAGGTCTGGGTAGTTTCCGATGTACCACCCAAAGTGGTGGCAGTGGTCTGCCTCCGGATAATCTAATGGGTCGGGAGCTCTGTATATTCCATTAATCTTAATGTTAAAGTTTTTTATATACTTTTCTATATAAGGCTGACGGATCTGACTGCCTCCACCAGAGAGACCTCTCCTGAACTCTATCTCGAAGTCGTTTAGCTTTTTCTCTATCTTATCTCTTAGAGCAAAGTCGGGCTCGTTGAGTATGGGGGTAAAGGCATAGTTAGAATTGCCTTCATGGTTCAAGTTAGTCCTAAACTTTTCTGGGTCTAGGCCGTTTATAAAGGTGTAATAATTTTCGCTTCTGCGTTTGTTGTTGGCGTCTAGTCTTTTCAGCTGGTTGGACGCGAGCACCGCGTTGATCTCCGTGCTTCTAAAGTTGTAAGCCGCTTCCGCGAAAATAAAATCCGGATTTAGATCTGGGTATTCTTCTATGTATTTTTTCTTGAGCAGATCATTAGAAGATTCCCTGACCATGCCGTGAGAACGAAACATTCTACATAATTGGTAAATCTCAGGATCAGTAGTGCTCACCATGCCGCCTTCAATGGAAGTCATATGATGCGCGTAATAGTAAGAGAAATTTGATATCTCGCCAAAAGTGCCAACCTTTTGACCTTTAAAAGTTGCGCCGTGAGACTCGCAAACATCTTCTATTAAAATTAAATCATTATCCTCGCATAGTTTTAAGATCTTATCTGTTAGGCCATTGTACCCTAGTACATGAGTCAGAAATACAACCTTAGTTTTTCTAGTGATTTTATCTAATAGGTCATCTTCGTCTATCGCAAGAGTCTTTGGGTTGATATCGCAGAAGACAGGAGTAAAACCGTTTTGTAAAACTGCAGAGATATCAGACACCCAAGTAATAGGCGGAACTATAACTTCTGCTCCTTCGGGCAACATTTGCTTCAGAGCAAGAAAAGTAATTTGGTTCGCAGAGGAACCAGAGTTTACCATTAAGTTATTTGGCATGCCCAGCCAGCTCCCCCACTCTTCCTCAAACTGCCTAACTTTTTTATTGTTGGTTAGTATAGGTTGGGGGTCTTGTGACAAAAAATCAATCAAGACATTTAGATCGTCTTTACTGATGTTGTCAGACATTAATGAATGTTTCATTTTTTAATCTCCTAGATAATCGTGCTCGAATCGACAGACGGCTTCGTCCACAAGTATCCTTTTAAGTTTAATACCACACATTTCTTTAATGTTGTCTACTTGCTTTTGGCCGTATTTGTTTTTTATTCTGTCGAGGAATTTTTCGTTTAAATGGTATTTGTTAAAAGCCTCGTCTCTGAATTTTAATATCTGCCAAGGCTCAAGGGAATCTGTTTGAGAGCATACGGAATCATAAGAATGAAACGAATAGCCGGAATAATTTTTAGGAAGCTTATGGCCTTTAGCTACAGCGTCGGCGTAAAGCTGGCTTCCGGGTAGAGCCATAGCTGCGTAAGCGTTCCAGCCAGAAGTGCAGAGCTCTATGCTTAGATCTAAAGTGTCCTGCATGCTTTCCTGCGTGTCTCCGGGTAATCCAAACATATAGTTTGCCATGACTTCTATGCCTGCATCGTGAATTTGGTCCACGACTTCTTTAATCTTTACATCTTTAAACTTGCCTTTTGATATTTCAAGACGGATATCTCGACTGCTAGATTCTATCCCTAAAGCTATATATTTGACTCCAGCATCTCTTAATAAGCTTAGCGTCTCAGGGTTGGAGACAGTATCGACTCTGGAGTAGACCCAAAGCTTAAGCTTGTCCCTGTACCATTTTTCACTAAGCATTTTACAGATAGGAACATAAAAGTTTTTATTTAGTAAAAACAGTTCATCTGTTATTTTGATCGTAAAGATCCCTAGGTCTGCGAGTTTGTCAAATTCTTTTATTATGAATTCAGGAGACCAGTGTCTCATCTTGCTGTAGTCTCCAGCTATTCCGGTTTCTTTTTCGTCGTTTCTATTAATTATATTTATAATACAGAATCCACAATTAAAACGGCAGCCTAGAGAAGTTTGTATAGCTGCATAAGGGGTTCTCGATTTTTCGTCATATTCAGCGTGCCACATAGGGCTGCGGTACAAGTTTAAATCTGGGAGAAGATCCCAAGCATATCCCGGCAGATCTTCATCTAGATTAGCTACTACTGATTCGGGGGGTGTAAATTGCGGAACGTTATTTTTTCTTAAAGCTATGCCTTTTACCGTAGATAAAGACTCTTCGTTAATTTCATCTAAGGATAATACATTTAAAAGAGCTTTAACTCCTTCATTTGTAAAAACGAAATCTATAGAAGGCTCTTCTTCGAGCGCTTTAAGCGGCAGGGCTTGAACATAGGAACCTACGTAAGATATGGGGGTTTTCGTTTTTGTTTTTAGGTACTTGCTAAGTCTAACAGCACCGCTCATGCTTACAACGCCAGCATTAACGTTTTGTCCGTAAACGACAAAACATATAATCTTTGGGTTGAGTTGCTCTATTCTCAAAAAAGACTCTTCGTCAGAAAGGTTTTCTGCGCAAGTGTCTAAAATCGCTGCGCTATACCCCTTGGCTCTAGCCGCCTGCGCTAGCAGCAACGCCCAAGTAGGAGGTTCTATGGCAGCATAACTAGCCGAAAGGTCTTGGTAAACCTCCTGAGAGTTGCTAGGGGAAATAAAGAGTATGTCGATCATTCTAAAGATTAGTGTGTTTAACGTTGGCTTTGTTGAAAACTTCGTAAGCTTTAATCAGTTCTTTTATTCCAGTGTCGATGTCGACTTCTGCTTTCCAGCCTGTTTTTTCAAGTTTTTCATTGCTTACTATATAGTTTCTTTTATCTGGGTCAGAATTTATTTCGCTTGTCGTAATAACAAATCCGGGGACATGCTCTTTTATTTTCTCGCAGAGTTCAAGCTTCGAGAAATTAGCGCTAGATAAACCGACGTTGTAAGCCTGACCGTACGGGTCGAAAGACTTATTCTGGTCATCTAGGAAAAGTGTCGCTCCGCTATTGTGAGGCTGGGTTCTTACTCCAAGCATTTTGATAAAAGCTCTAGCCACATCTCTAATATGTATAAAGTTTCTTTTAAATGAGCTCTCAAATAGAGTAATGCAAGTGTCTGAGACGGCTCTTAGCACGAAGTCGTTAACTAAGAGGTCTTTTCTAAATCTATAAGAGGTCCCGAATACAGTCGCTAGCCTTAAAGATGTGTGTCCGGCGTCTAGTACCGCTTCTTCTGCTTGACATTTAGTCTTTCCGTAAGCGGAAATTGGAGCGAGAGGAGTTTCTTCTGTGCAGAAGCCCTGTCCGTCACTTATTCCATACCCGCTGTTAGTATTGGGGTAAACAATCCTGCACTTTGTGCTTTTTGTTATGTATTTTACATGTTCAAAGTTAACCTCGTTCGCTAGATTCAAGTCTCTTTCGCAAGCTGGAAAGCCTACTATTGCGGCTAGCGGGATTACGTAATCGTTATCCTCGTCAAGTTTGTTTAACTGTTCTAAAAGAGAATCGTGATCCCTAACGTCTCCGTAAACAAATTCGAACCTATCTTCCGAATACTTAAAAAAACTAAAAAGTCCGTCTTGTTTATATAGAAGATTGTCGTAAACAATAACCTTGGCATGAGGATATTTCTTTAAAATTTCTTCGGTTAGAACTGTTCCGAGATATCCTGCGCCTCCTGTAATTAGTACTTTCATTTAAAGCTTAATTTTTCCTCTTATTATATCAAAAAACATCATCCAGTCACAAATTTTCGCTTTAACGGGGTTCTTGAAAGCTGCTGGGGTGTTGTTTTCAAAGAAAAAATGACCCGACCAAGCGAACGGGTAGACAACGAAAGGCGCAGCTAGCAATAAAAATAAAAAATAAACATTAGAAACAAGGCTTAGATAAATTACAATATGAATAAAAAATATTGTAAAAAGCTGACCGGCTACATGAAGCCTTCTGCAGTTCTTGTTTTGATGCAGCGAGAGATAGTGCTTATAATATTCTTTAAGGGTCATTGTTGGTAGGCTTCGCTATGTTTGATGAGATAATAAAACACCTCAGGGGTGTTGACTTTATGAATCAAATTAAGCGTCGCCGAAAAGGTTCCAGTTTTGAAACTCAGACTTTAATTCTGCGGCAAGACAGTCAATTTTTAAGTCGACTCTCTCTCCTAGGCCTTTTGATAAGGCGTTTTTAGCTGTGTTTCTGACTCCGTTAATAGAATGAGTAAGCTTTAAGGCCGATAGGTCTTGGTCTTCGCCGCTTCTACATTTGCTTTCGTTCTCCCAAATATATCTATTTGAAAGCATTATAATCATAAGGGATTTAACTATTTCAGAATTAAGAGATAGGTCTTTTTCTTGGCATATAGAATCTAGGTCGTGCTTTATCTCTTCTATCTCTTTATCATAGGCTTTTTTGTTTTCTGGGATAAAAATAGACTTAAGTATACAAATCGACATCCTGTCCGCTAGCTCTGCAAAAGTGGGTAAATATTTTCTTCCCATGTTTAATTATATAAGCTGCTTTTGAGTTTCTCTAAATCTTTTGATATGTCTACTGTAAAAGGATCTGCTCTATGTCTCCAAGAGTTCTCTCTCATTTGTTGAGCTGTCTCGTCCGGGGCCATAACTTTTTCAATAGTATTATGAAAAATATGATCTATAACTATTTCTTTTAGATTAACTATTCTGTCAACTTCTTTGTAAATTCTGTAAATAGAGCTGTCTCCTCCCAATCCGACAAACTCTTCTTTCATAAAGTATCCCAGTGCTTCGAAGGCTTTTCTAGAGATTATAGGAAAAGATGAATATTCTGCCCCTTTTGGTTTATCTGCGCTAGTGTCAAATGTTTGACCGCATACAACTCCGTCCTCGAAGGAATTCTCTAGTTTGGAAAAAGCAATTTCATCCCAGTATTTAGTTTTCATTATACAGTCATCGTTGAAAACAAAAATGTATTTTCCAAAAGATATTTTCGCTAAAAAATTTAGCTCTTTGTGAAGGTTGGTGGGGCGAGGGCCGCTCCAAAACTTAACCCTCATAAAGGCTTTGTCGTCGAAAGGATAAGAATCTACGTAAGCTTTGGTTTCTAGATCGTCATTGTCGTACCTGACTAAAAAATCAATTTCGTCTGGGTTTTTCGCGTTATCTATTAAGGAGTTAATAGCCGAGTCCAAATACATCGGCCGCTTTCTAGTATTAAGTATTATCGAGAAGTTCATTTATTGCATCCGATATCTCTAGGGGTCTTATATTGTTTATGCAGGGGGTTTTTTCGTGCCCAGAATAACTAGGTCGAGCGGTGTTTAGGGGAGCTTGTATGAGTCTCAAGTTTTTCATTTTAGTGAAAAAGGGATAACACTGCTCTTTGTATGTGTGAGAGTAAATAATTGTGCTTGGAGTTTGAAAACAAGAAGCTACGTGAGCGGGGAAACTGTCTATTCCGAAATGCAGCTTCGCTTTTTTGATTAAATATGCTGACTGATTAAGGTTTGTTCTTCCTATGTAGTTCTCTACGTTGGAATACCTTTTCCCCGAAGGCTCTGATCCTAGCTGGGCTATTTTTAAGTTGGGACGAGAGGCTTTTACCGTGTCTATAACGTCCTGCCAGTAGTCGTAAGTTTTAGATACGAAATCGTGTGTTCCGTGAAAGGTTATGAAATCTCCCTCCGGAAGCTCACAGGGCTCTTCTTCGATAAATGGAAAGTCTATTCTTAGCCCGCAGTTTAAAGCGTAGCATTCAAGAAAGTGCATATTCGTAAGAGTCTTTAAAGGTTGTTATGGGGTAAGCTATTTTCGTGTGGTTATTATGTTGGTAAGTCATAATAGATTGAGAATTAAGATATGGAAGGTAGGCTATTTCGTACTCTCCTTTTCTTTCTCCGATACCCTCCATATGAAATATGTTTCTCATGTAGTCTTGGTATTCTATAACTTGGTCTACGTAAGGGTTTCCTTTCAGGATATCAAAGTAAGCTTTTTCAGTAGCGAAATGAAGCTCGCAATCTGGGTAAAGCTCTTTTATGGAACGCAAAAGAGACGTGCTGCAAAGCACATCTCCCGCTGACCTTGGCATTGCAAATAAAATTTTACCTGTCATCTATATGTCTTTTTCCCCCTCTTTTCTTTGAGTTTTTATCGAAAAACTTTTGTTTT
>Ga0233439_10005012_pt1 | contig 12513 bp, 14 predicted proteins | sample SI_123_September_6_FD_182713 | JGI IMG/M metagenome (GOLD analysis project Ga0233439, IMG submission 182713) | Seawater microbial communities from Saanich Inlet, British Columbia, Canada - SI_123_September2016_100_MG | ecosystem: Environmental > Aquatic > Marine > Inlet | place: Canada: British... | reverse complement strand
CGATGAGGTTGATGACGAGCAACCTCAAATCAGATCACCTTTCCGGCAGTGCCCGAAATGCGCTCAGCTCAGTCTGATTAAGCAGGAAGGGTGCGACACCTGCACCAGTTGCGCCTATTCCAAGTGCGGCTGACGTTCGGTGGGCCTCTACGCCGACCAATTTGTTCCTCGGCTGATTCATTATGCAATGCGCGGCGAAAAATTCCAGGAATTGCGGCGCGGTCTCGTTGGTCGCGCCAAAGGGCGGGTACTGGAAATTGGCATTGGCTCCGGCCTTAATCTTCCTTTTTACGGTTCCGAAGTTGAAAACGTTACCGGGATCGACCCGTCAGAAATCGGCTTGGTCCTGGCTGAAAAAAATGCCAAGAATGCGCCGATTGACGTCGACTTTATTCAAGGTGGCGCGGAGCAAGTTCCCGCGTCAGATGCGACGTACGACACAGTGGTTTCAACCTGGACTCTGTGCAGCGTTGCAAATGTAGATGAAGTGGTCGCGGAAATTCATCGGGTATTAAAACCGGGTGGACAGTTTCTATTTCTGGAACATGGTCTGGCAACGGATCAAGGTGTTGCCGGGTGGCAGAACCGACTGACACCGCTGATGAGGAAAGTCGCCGGGGGCTGCCATTTGAACCGGCCTCTGGATAAAAAAATCGCTGCAAGTTCGTTGAATATCGATCACCTGGAAACAGGCTATCTTCTGCCGGGGCCGAAGCCGTTCGTGAATAATTTTCTAGGCTCCGCGCTACGAAACTAGCCCGCGGGTTTATCCTGCACCAGATCAAGCACCCGCCGCAAATCGCCGCCGTCGATGCCTAATTCTTCAATATGCGTGACAGTATTTTCCAGATATTCCAGGCAAGTTCCCGTTCGTCCGGCCCGACCAAGAATAAACTGCGACGCCTCAATAGGCGTTAGTTTGCCGGTATAAAGTTCGTGGCTTCGTTTTACAACATAGCCATAGGCAGGAACCTGTGATCCGGTCTCCAGCGCCAATGTTATGTCTCTACAATTATAGACCCCGGTTAAAAGTTCGCGTTCATCCAAATATGCCTGGACTTGTTTTTCATTGTCCCGGTGCAGACGAAATGCGCGGCCAATGCAGGACCCACCTGCATCCAGGCCAACAACAAGCCCCGGCTTTTCGTGGGTGCCACGGTAGTTTGGGGAAAATACGCAAAGGGCGCGATGGTAGCCATGTAGGCGGGCTGTTTGCACTTCCTCATACTCAAACCCAGGCCGCCACATCAGCGAACCGTATGCAAATACCCAACGATCTTTTCGGTTATTATTCATAGAGAAAAGCTAATCACTCGCTCCCGCCCGCGCAACGCACTATAACAACCTATCAACAAACCAGGCGGCACAAAGTCCATGGTGGAATACACCGACAAAGAACGGCAGCGCAAAATCCGCAGCGCCTTCCAAGCCCGGCAGGTGATGAACTACAAGCCGCCTGCATATTTTGCGGTGATCCGTCGCACCATGATTTCGCTCGTCGCCATTGCCACATTTTCCATCGCCTATGTGGCGATGTGGTTTTATACCGCGCAAGGTCTTCGCTCAAACCTGGAAGATTGGGCGGTAAACGCGCGTCAGGCCGGGTGGGCCGTTACCTATAAGCAGCCGGTCTTGAGCGGATTTCCATTCGCCATTCGTCTCACCCTAAATACACCGAGCTTCGCCACGAGTGGAGATGATCCAGACTGGAGTTGGAAGGGGCCGGAGTTGGTGATCCAGTCGCGCCCCTGGAATCCAGGACGGTACCTTCTGAAATTCCCAGAACACAATGAGCTCACCCTGAAGACCAAAGCCGGGCCCGTCTCTTATGGCGGATTGTCACAGGAACTAACCGTGGAATTCAAGCCAGGCGAGCACTGGCCCAAAGATTTATTGATCCACGCGAAAAATGTCGCTCTGCAAGCCATAACCGGCGCTAAGGTCGGTGCGCGGTCTGCGACGATTGAGGCCACTCACGACCCGTCCAATCCAGAGGATATCAAATCGCCGAGCCTAAGTTTCAAAATTAATGCCCAAGATTTAGTTTTGCCGGCGCACTTCAAACTCCCCATGGGGGCGAAGGTTTCTAAGCTTTCGATTAACGGCGCTGTTATGGGGGGCATCGAACCGGGTTTGCTGAGATCGTCGCTTGCTACGTGGCGGGATGCGGGCGGCACCATGGAAATTCCTAAGTTTTCGATGCGATATGGGCCGTTTCATTTAATTAGATCTGATGGCACCGTTGCCTTGGACGGAAATCTGCAGCCTGTTGGGGCATTTACGGCGAAGGTCATCGGCTTTCATGAATTTATCGATGCACTTCGAGTTTCTGGGTGGGTGCGCGGCAAAGATTCTTTAACTGTAAAATTAGTTACGAGCGCCTTTTTTCAGAAAGATGAAAACGGCGGGCCGCCGACATTAAATCTTGCGGTCAGTATTCAGAACGGAAAAATATTTACCGGCCAGGCCAAACTTGTCGATATGCCCCATGTGAACTGGGGACCAAAGGTAGCGTCGGATTAAGTTTTTCCGTTAGAATAAACGAATGCGGTTTAAAACCCTATTCATTGTGATTGTTGCCGGGCTTCTAGCCATTGCTGGCGACTCATTGAGTCAAACAAGCAAACAAATATCTCCGACACATTTTCTAAACGGTCAATTGTTGATCGCGGATGATGGTATGGCCGACCCGCGATTTGCTAAAACCGTGATCCTAATGATCGATCACAATAAACAAGGTGCCATGGGGGTCGTCATCAACAAGGTGGTGGGAAGCGGCCCTCTTGCCAAGCTGATGGAAGGTTTCGGCATGAATCCCGACGGCGTCAAAGGCGCTATTAATCTCCATTATGGTGGGCCGGTGGACAGCGGCGTTGGGTTTCTGGTGCACGGCCCGGACTACCATGGCCCGGGAACCCGGATCATCAACAACGTCGCGTCGGTCACAACCAACCAAAAAGTCTTTCGCGATATCGCCGATGGCAAAGGCCCTAAACAAAAGATATTCGTCTTGGGCTATGCTGGCTGGGGCCCGGGGCAATTGGAACATGAGCTTGCGCGAGACGATTGGGTTGTCACCCCTGCGAAACCATCATTTATCTTTGGCAAGGACGTGGAGAAAATCTGGGATCGCGCCCGTGGCAAGGCCGGGTTGCCGCTATAAAATCTTAATCCTGCTTGGCGTCGATGATGCTTCGGCGGATTTCCCGGGTGCGCGTGAAGACTTCTTCCAAAGCATCACCCTCGCCACGCCGAATGGCTCGCTGCATGGCTGTTAGGTCCTCGCTGAAGCGGCCTAGAATTTCAAGCACGGCGTCTTTATTGTTCAAAAAGATATCCCGCCACATGACCGGGTCAGACGCGGCAATGCGGGTGAAATCGCGAAAGCCACTGGCGGAGAATTTTATGACCTCTTGTTTTAGGTCATCTTCCAAATCCGTTGCCGTGCCGACAATGGTGTAGGCAATCAGGTGCGGCAGGTGCGACGTAATGCCCAGGACCTGGTCATGATGTTCCGCATCCATGACTTCAATCATCATGCCGGCCTTGCGCCATAACGCGGCGACCTTATCCGTCGCTGCTTCGTCTGTGCCGGTTGCCGGGGTAAGAATGCACCACCGATCAATGAACAGTTCAGGGAAGCCAGACTCAGGCCCTGAATGCTCTGTGCCCGCGACAGGATGTCCTGGGACCAGATGAATGGTTCCCGGTAACTTAGGTGCCAAGCTATCGATGGCCGCCTTTTTGACCGACCCCACGTCACTGACAATTGCGCCGTCCTTCAAGCTTCCAGAAATCGCTTCTGCGATCGCGCCATAAGCCCCCATGGGCGTGCAGATCATCACCAGATCAGCATCCGCCACCGCAACAGCCGGGTCTTTTGTCACCGTATCGGCAAGGTCTAGTTCAACGACTTTATCCAAAGTTTCTTGGGATCGCGCACACACAGTGATATGGCCGCAGAGGCCGTCGCGGCGAATGACGCGTGCCAAGGACGATCCAATCAGGCCGATCCCGATAAAGGCAATTCGTTCGAATAACATTTTTCTAACTCATGAATTCCGACAACGCATCCACCAGCGCTGTCATTTCGTCTTGCACCCCAATAGAGATTCTTAATGAATCCGGCAAGCCGTATCCGCCCATGCGCCGGACAATAATTCCCTTGGATTTTAGGAAAGCATCTGCCGCTTCTGCATTCTGGGCTTCGTCCAGGGGAAACCGCACGAGAACAAAATTGGCAACGCTGGGTGGAACGGAAAGGCCAAAGCCTGTTAATTTTTCCGTCGTCCAAGCACGTAGGGTCTCATTGTCAGTGAGCGCTTTGGCAACAAAGGCGGTGTCTTCCAATGCCGCCAACCCAGCCGCTTGGGCGATGGCTGAAACGTTGAATGGATTGCGAATTCTGTTCAGGACATCAGCGACTTCCGGCGGGCAATAGCTCCACCCCAAGCGAACACCCCCCAGACCATAGATCTTGGAGAATGTTCGCGTCATCACCACGTTGTCACCTGCATCGACCAATTCAACACCGGGGGAATAATCGTCAGCTGTGACAAATTCTGCATAGGCACCATCCAGCACCATCAGAACATGATCAGGCAGGCCGGCCCGTAGCCGCTTGAGTTCGTTCAGCGACAAAAAACTCCCCGTCGGATTATTTGGGTTGGCCAGAAATAGAATTTTTGTTTTGTCTGTGACCGCCGCCAAAAATGCATCAACATCAGCGCAAAGGTTCTTTTCAGCGACCTTAACAGGGGTCGCATCCACCAGCCGGGTCACAATAGGAAACATTAAAAACCCGTGCTCGTTGTAAAGAACTTCATCCCCTGGTCCGGCGTAAGCGCGGCTGAGGAAGCTAAATATTTCATCGGAACCTGCCCCACAGACGATCTGTTTGGGGTCAAGCTCGTGCTCCGCACCAAGGGCTGCGCGCAGGTCGGTACAACCGCCATCTGGATAGCGGAACGTATCGGCCACAGCGGCTTCCATGGCGGCCGCTGCTTTGGGGCTGGGCCCTAAGGCGCTTTCATTGGAGGAAAGCTTGATGATGCGATCAACCCCAGCAATGTCGGACTCACCGCCGACGTACGGAGAGATATCCCCAATACCAGGTTTGAGACGAAGCGCGCACATGGTACTAGTCCTCGTCCGACGGCGCGATGACGGTGAGTTCTTCGTCTGTCAGGGGCAAGGCATAGCCGCCGACTTGAGCGATTTGTTTAACAGGGACGGAGAAGTTCTCCGTAAAAATGTTTAACCGGTTATCGTCTTCGGTGATAAAGCCATCAATTTCCACCAAATATAGCCATAAATTTGGCGTCTCGTCATCGTGCCACGACGTCTCCTGAACGGCTGTCAACTCACAAGACATCAGTGCATCGCGCAGAAGGTCTAGGCCGACCCGTTGTTCCAGTTCAATGACAAACAGGGTACGGTCCCGCCCTGCAGGCTCATGCGGCACAGGGCATATGACCAGCGCTTCCAGGCCCGCGTCGTCCCGTGTGTTGCTTTGTCCGGTGAACGGCAGGCGCGCAATAACTTTTGGCGAATCCGGATTGTTGCTCGCAATAAATCGCCACCAAGGATCGCTATCGTCGGAGCGCGGAATAGGCACGATCCCAACCGTTGCTTTTTGGGTCATCACATCTTCAACAACTTGGCGTGCGGAGCGGTGCCCCGTCATTGGTGTAAACGAGCCATATTGAACGCAGGCTAAATCCCAAAAACCGCTGGCATCATCTGGCATGTAAACGGCAACAGAAAAGGGTCCCTCAATCGATAACGTCGCAACAATGATCTGGCGCCAGATGTTGGTCAGTTCGCGTTTTGGGAACAAACCCTTGTGACGGGCCGTTAGCCGATACAAAATTTCGGCTTCCCGCGCCGCGCGAATTTTGACTTTTTGGCCGCGTTTTACCGTGCGGACTTTCTCCACAACGGTGGTTCGCTCAATCAACAAGTCATGGATTTGACTGTCGATGTCATCAATTTCTTGCCGTAAAGCATCCAGTGTAATTTCAGCGCACATATTTAGGTCCGGGTTTATGAACGAAACAATCGGAAGAATTCCATGCCCAAAGGCCACCCAAAGGGAGCCCAAAGGCCGCATAGTGATACTGGTATGTATCCGTAAAATCAAAGAAAACGTTGACACTTGGCCCCTTGATTCCTAGCTATGAGCACAATTTCCAGCCATTGGAACACGCGAATATGATTGAAACCCCGGCTCCAGAGCGCGAAAAAGATTCAGCTGAAACGGCTCTGCCAGGCAAAACCGTCCAGTTGGGACAGGACCAACCCTTGCGGTTGGACTGCGGGGTTGAACTCGGCGAATTTACCACGGCGTATCAGACCTATGGTGAATTGAACGCCGAAAAATCCAACGCTGTGATGGTTTGTCACGCCTTAACTGGGGACCAGTTCGTTGCCGAAACTCACCCGATTACGGGGAAGGACGGTTGGTGGTCACAAATTGTCGGGCCCGGAAAAATTTTCGACACAGATCGCTATTTCATAATTTGCGCCAATGTGCTCGGCGGCTGCATGGGCTCTACCGGACCAAAAGAAATTAATCCGGAGACTGGCAAACCCTGGGGTTTGGATTTTCCGGTGATTACCTTGGGCGACATGGTGCGGGCTCAAGTCATGCTGCTGGATCACTTAGGCATTGATCAATTGTTTGCGGTCATTGGCGGGTCCATGGGTGGTATGCAGGTTCTGGAATGGGTGGCAAGCTACCCTGACAGAGTTTTTGCGGCCATTCCTATCGCCACGGCGGCCCGCCATTCGTCGCAGAATATCGCCTTTCACGAGGTGGGACGCCAGGCCATCATGGCTGATCCCGATTGGTGCGGTGGCGACTATCTGAGCCAAGGCAAGAACCCACATCGGGGGCTGGCTGTCGCGCGAATGACGGCGCATATCACCTATTTGTCGGAATCGGCTCTGCATCGGAAGTTCGGCCGACGCTTGCAGGACCGTAGTGAGTTTATGTATGGCTTCGATGCTGAATTTCAGGTGGAAAGCTATCTGCGCCATCAGGGCAGCACGTTCGTTGACCGATTTGATGCCAACTCGTATCTCTACATTACGCGGGCGATGGATTATTTTGATTTGGCGGCGGAGCACGATGGCGTTTTGGCGAACGCGTTTAAGGGTGCCAAAACCCGCTGCTGTGTCTTGTCGTTCACTACCGATTGGTTGTTCCCAACAGAGGAAAATCGTCAGGTCGTGCGCGCGCTAAATGCGGTTGCGGCGAATGTCAGTTTTGCTGAGATTGAGTCTGATAATGGCCATGATGCGTTTCTGATGGACGAGCCTGAATTCCATAAGGTCCTGAGCGGATTTTTAAATGGCTCGGCGGTGCTGCGTGGTTTGGGGCGGGCTGATTCATGATCACCAGGAAGCAACTCGGTATCATCCGCCCTGACCTGCAGGTCATTGCGGACATGATCAATCCCGATACGCGTTTGTTGGATGTGGGGTGTGGTGATGGTGCCCTGCTTGATCATCTTGCCAATTTTAAACAAGTCGATGGTCGCGGGATCGAACTTAGTACGGAAGGGGTGAACGCATGCGTCAGTGCTGGCCTATCTGTTATTCAGGGCGATGCCGAGACCGACCTTAAGGATTACCCCGATCAGGCCTTTGATTATGTCGTGTTAAGTCAGACCCTGCAGGCCATGGCCGCGCCGAAAGAAGTTCTCGCCGACATGTTGCGAATTGGTGAGCGGGCAATCGTGTCGTTTCCAAACTTTGCGTACTGGCGTTTACGGTGGCAGATTCTGACCCGAGGCCGCATGCCCGTCAGTAGGACCATTGCATTTCAGTGGTACGACACGCCCAACATCCATTTTTGCACGATCAAGGATTTCGTTATCTTGTGCGATGAAATGGGCATTACCATCGAACGCAGCATCGCGTTGGATCGCAATGGTGCCAAGCGACGGGTGCGGTCGGCGATGTTCTTTGCAAACCTGTTTGGTGAACAGGCTGTGTTTCTGCTCAGCAAGCAAAAATAATCTTAGCTTCTGGTCGGCGCACCTGGGTTGCCTTGTGGCAGAGTGACATAGCGCCGTTTTGGTTTTTTCACGGGTTCTGCATTGGCGGCATAAATTTGCTTGGATGCTTCGGCGATGACGACACCACCGAATGTATTGAAGAAACGCTGCCCAATTTCTTCCCAAGCGGGGGCGGAGGCCAGCATCATTCGTGAATAAACCGGCGGCACGTAGAGCGCTTTTTCCGAATGCGTCGGTGTGAACATGTTGTCTCTGAGCAGCCGTGACAGCTGCCCCGTGGAATACGGCAGTCCGTGGCCAAAGGGAGTTCTCTCGAACCGTGCCCAAACGCCGCGCCGGTTGGGGGCGACGATGATCAGACGACCGCTTGCCGACATTACCCGCCACACTTCACGCAAGAGAGGGCGCGCTTGTTCGGCACATTCCAGGGCGTGCACCAGAAGCACCCGGTCCATTGAAAGATCGGCGAATGGTAATTCGATTTCATCGACTAAGGTTGTCAGGCCCGTGCCGTTATCTGGCCAGTGCAGAACCCCTTGTCCGGCAGGCATGGCGGCGATGGCGCGGGTGGCTTCGCTTCGGAAGGGGCCTAAATAAGGTGTTGTATAGCCGACGCCGAGGACGCTCATTCCCTTGGTATTAGGCCAGATGGCGCGGACCTTCGCACGGATCGCGCGACGCACGACGCGGCCCAGGCCGGAGCCATAGAAATCTCTTAAATCTACTACATCGCGCCACATTGCAGCCGTAGCCTACTGCTAATAGCCACCCCGTTCCACACACATAGCGATGCCCATGCCGCCGCCAATGCAAAGCGTGGCGAGGCCTTTCGTGACGTCCCGTTTTTCCATTTCATACAACAAGGTCACTAGAATGCGGGTCCCGGACGCACCGACAGGATGGCCCAAGGCGATGGCACCGCCGTTGACGTTGAGTTTTTCTGCGTCCCAGCCCATGTCGCGGCCAACGGCACAGGTTTGCGCTGCAAAGGCTTCGTTGGCTTCGATCAGGTCCAAATCATCGACCGTCCAACCCGCTTTATCTAACGCCATGCGGCTGGCGGGGATGGGGCCTGTGCCCATGATTGATGGATCAACGCCCGCGGTTGCCCAAGAAACGATGCGGGCAAGGGGCTGCACGTCGCGCTTTTTTGCCTCATGCTCGGTCATAAGAATTACGGCGGATGCGCCATCGTTGATGCCAGATGCATTGCCTGCGGTTACGGTGCCGTCTTTTTCAAACGCCGGGCGAAGTTTACTGAGATCATTTATTTTAAGTCCCTGACGAATGTATTCATCTTCCTCAACCACGTCATCACCCTTGCGGGTTTTGATGGTGACAGGCACGATTTCGTCTTTGAAGCGACCTTGTTTCTGTGCGGCTTCGGCTTTGTTTTGGGACGCCAGGGCAAATTCATCCTGTTCGTCGCGGGTCAGTTGCCACTGCCGAGCAATGTTTTCTGCGGTGATGCCCATGTGATAGCCATGAAAGGCGTCCAGTAACCCGTCCCGCATCATCGTGTCTTCAAGTTCAGTAGAGCCCATTTTGACGCCATTCCGCATGTGCACGATGTGCGGGGATTGGCTCATGCTTTCCTGGCCGCCGGCAACGACGATGTCACTATCGCCGATTCTGATCGCCTGACTGCCAAGGGCAGCGGCGCGCAGTCCCGACCCACACAGTTGATTGACGATATAGGCTGTTTTTTCGACCGGTATGCCCGCATTGACGGCGGCTTGCCGGGCCGGATTCTGGCCCGCACCTGCGGTTAAGATTTGACCCATGATGACCTCAGAGACTTCGCTTGGGTCCACCTTCGCGCGCTTCAGAGCCTCAACAATGGCGATCTCGCCCAGATAGTGCGCTGGAACCGAACTTAAAGAACCATTGAGCGATCCAATCGGCGTGCGTACAGCACCGGCAATGACGACTTGAGTCATAAGATATCCCCTCCGCGATAAAGCATTTTATCAGCCTAACCCGTCGCTCCGAATGGAGCAAACATCCGAGCGTAGAACCGACTTAATTTTGCAGCACAAAATTTTATTTTGCATTGCAGCAATGCCTGTGAAACCCTATGACCCGGGATGCATGAAAGGACTAGAGTATGGCAAAGCGACTGACGCTCGTTCATTCGACGCCGGGGGCGTTTCCGGCGGTCATTAAAAAATATTCCAACCGGCGACTTTATAACACGGTAACCAGTAGTTACGTGACCTTGGGCCAGTTGGCAACGATGGCGAAGGACGGCACCGAATTTGTCGTCTATGACGCAACCAATGGGGACGACATCACGCGTTCTGTACTGATCCAAATTGTCGCCGAGAAGGAAAGCGGCTCAGGGGGGTTGTTGCCTTTGGCTTTCCTCCGGCAATTAACAACCTATTACGGTGATAGCCTGGAAACATTGGTGCCAGGGTATCTGGAACACTGCATGCTGGCCTTAGCACGGAGCCAAGATCAGATGCGGCAATATTTACAAGCTTCAGGGGGCGGGCCGGATCAGGCGGAAAGATTGGAAGAAATGAGCCGGCGTAATTTAACGGCGTTTGAAGAAATGTTAGGTGCGGACGAAGAAAATTCTAAAGACGGCGATGCAGAAAGTCCGACGACAGAAGAGGTAGAAGCCCTTCGAGATCGTTTGGGAGATATGGAAAAAACGCTTCAGGATTTGGTGCGTGCCGGGCGGCCTCGCCCAATTAATGATCAGTAATTTCTAGCGAAGTTCGCGGAGTACCCGGAATCCAATCCCGTAACTTTTAGCCCGATGATCATTCTTCGCACGCCATGCTGGCCGCTGGTTCTTGGGGATATAGTACCAGGACCCACCCTTGATAACCGGCTTGACGCAGTTGCCGGTTAAGCGCGGTGAGCCGTCAGTCGGTGCCCCCGCGTGGCTTTTATTCCAACAGTCCAAAGTCCATTCCCAGACGTTGCCACTGGTATCAAACAGCCCGAACGGATTGACCTTATAGGTTCCGACCGGAAAGGTTTCGTGGGGAATGCCGTCGGTCAGGCAATGGCGGCAATTGGCGTTGTCCTTGCCCATCTCATCTCCCCACCAATATTCAGTGGTCGTGCCGGCGTGGGCCACATATTCCCATTCCGCTTCCGAGGGCAGGCGGTATTTTTGCCCCGTTATTTGACTGATCCAACGAAGGTATTCCTTCACGTGAGTGACCGTGACATTGACAACCGGTCGTCGGCCTCGGCCCCATTTGTGATCGTCGGGATTATGCTTGCAGCCGCCCTTGACGAAGCAGACATCCCATTCATCAAAGGTGGTTTCGTATTTGCCGATGGCAAACGGCTTCCCAATGGTGACCTTGTGGGATGGCTTTTCGTATTTGTGGCGGGTGTTGGAGCCCATGATGAAGGAGCCCGCCGGGACGACCACCAATTCCGGGCATCCTTTGCAGTCTTTGAAGACGGTGCCGGGTTTATGCTGTTGCGCACCAACCTCTGACGCCCCTGCGAAAAGAACCAAGACCAGAAAATGAAAAAAGATTTTAAACATGCGCCAAATTCAATAAGTGCCTTTAATGGATATAGTCAGTCAATCGTGCCGCGTCTATCCCTTAAGCGCTCTAACGCCCACCCTGCAGCTTTCCGAACCAAGGGGGAAGGATCGTCCAAGTGGGACTGAGCAAAGGGCTCTAAGGCCTTATCCTGGCTATTGCCGATGCCAATCAGAACGTTGCGGACAAAGCGGTCACGGCCAGTCCGTTTGATTGGGGAGCCCGAAAAAAAAGTTCTAAACGCCGCGTCATCAAGATCCGCCAAGTCTGATAAACGAGGCGCGGTTAATTCAGTCCGGGGGAAAAAGGCGCTTTCTTGGGTCGGAAGCGCAAATTTGTTCCACGGACAGACCGACAGACAATCATCGCAGCCATAAACATAATTCCCCATTCCAGCCATGAGGCTTGGCTCTATATCGCCTTTGTGCTCGATCGTCAGATAGGAAATGCAGCGTCGTGGATCAATTTGGCCATCACCGGACAGCGCCTCCGTCGGACAGGCCCGCACGCAGGCATCACAGGAGCCGCAGTGATCCGCCACAGGTTGTTCCGGGGGCTGATCTGGGGGGAGGTCCAACGACGTAAACATCTCTCCTAAAAACAGCCAAGAGCCAAATTCACGGGAAACCAGATTGGTATGCTTGCCCTGCCAGCCGACTCCCGCACGCCCGGCAATGGGCTTTTCCATCACAGGTGCCGTATCGACAAAGACTTTAATGCCACAGTCCCAGCGTTCGCCCGCCCAGCGACCCAGCCGCTTGAGACGTTTTTTGAGGATGTCGTGATAATCCTTACCTCGGGCATAGACGCTGATATTGCCTCTATCAGACGGCAGGGGGGCGAGGTTTCTGGGACCATAATTCATGCCGACCACGATAATGGTTTTGACATCATCCATCAGGGCGGCGGGGTCGGAGCGTCGTTCCGCCGTATCGGCCATCCAGCCCATGTCGCCGTGCAGGCCTTCCGCA
>Ga0233439_10005008_pt1 | contig 12523 bp, 24 predicted proteins | sample SI_123_September_6_FD_182713 | JGI IMG/M metagenome (GOLD analysis project Ga0233439, IMG submission 182713) | Seawater microbial communities from Saanich Inlet, British Columbia, Canada - SI_123_September2016_100_MG | ecosystem: Environmental > Aquatic > Marine > Inlet | place: Canada: British... | reverse complement strand
ACCACAATCGACCCTGCAAAGGTTGAAGAAGCTGAAATCGAAGCATTCCTTGAAGCTGCTTGCGAAGAAGAAGAAGAAGGTTTTTCCGAAGAGCCCGTAGCAGCTCCTGTTCAACCTGTAGACCCTATGCCTTTGCTCGAACAGGACCGTCCGATTCCATTTAACGCAGAAACTGACTTTACCATTGAACCAGAAACTTACACCCCTTACACACAGTAAAGAAAAACATGAAAAGTATTACACCATTAACTGTAGTTAATTTACGACCTACTATAGTAATCGACAATCAAGGTCTAGAAGCAATAAAACACATCGTGTCGATCGCCCCGCAGGAGGCTCAATGGTTTCATACTGTTGAGCCTGTTGAATATCGACAAAGCCCAGGAGAAATATTTTTATACCTATCTACAAAACTTTATATACCGAAACAAAACACATCTGCAGCACAAGTTGATTCAAACAGCACTATGATGATTGAGTTTTACAACGAATTGAAAGTAGATTATAAAGACCAACAAGTTGTTAACGACAAGCTTTCTTCAATGACATGTTGGTGCCACAGTCATGTGAATATGGGCCCCTCGCCTAGCCATCAAGACGATCTACAATTCAACTCATTTATTAGTGATTCTCAAAAACAGAACCTTAGCAAATGGCAGATAATGTTGATCTTTAATAAAAAAGATCAATTCTATGCTAGAGCTTATGACCCAGACTCAGGCTTAATCTTTGAAGGCGTAGATATTCTTTCCCAAGACGATTACGACTTTGACTATATCGACAAAGCTGCAAAAACAAAGTTCTTAAAACCAAAGCCCGTTAAAAGCCTGTCTCGAATTAGCTCAAAATCATTACTTTCAAACTCATTAGAAGACAGACTTTTTGCAGGCATAACAGGGGCGCACGAAAAAGAAACCTTTCAGGCAAGCTTTTTAAATGAAGCCGAAAACTATCTTGACGATATTTATAGCGACTTCTACCCCGACCTTGGATCTCAACACTTACTACCAGTATTGCCTAGGGGTCGTACTCCACAAGAAGTCTACTATCATATAAACTGTCTACTAGGAGAAGAGGAAGTGCTTTGGCTTTCTTTTTTATGCAAAGGAAGTCAGAGCAAAGTTAAGAATGTTTTTACAGAAAAGAAAATAGCCGCTTATCTAAAAGCATACCCATCAAAACCCAAAGAAAACATTTGCCATTATTTACAAAATTCAAGAGATACGCTCTCCAGCTTAAAGGAAAAACTGTTGGACGTAATAGAAATTTCAAACTGTAAAACAGTAAAAGATGTGGAAAGGATTTTCAATTGACACAAGTAAGCTTTTTACGTCATGGAGCATTTTTCGGCCCAGAAGATGCAAACGACAAAACTTTTTGCCTGATAGGCACAGGGGCAACTGGAAGTTGGGCAGCTTTAATGGCTGCAAAAATGGGTTGGCATAACTTTCAAATTTGGGATTCAGACATAGTTGAAACTCACAACCTACCCAATCAAGCTTTTAATGCTTGTCATGTGGGGCAAAAGAAGGTCGATGCCTTAGAAAGAGTTTTGTTAGATTTCAACCCTGCAATCCAAATAACTAAATTCGACCATTTCTTTGATGCTAGGAATGTAGAACATGTGGCGGAGTTGTCCGATTATGTTTTCATTGCTGTAGACTCCTTAGATTGTCGCAAGGAGATATATTCTTGCTTAAGATCACATCCTCTTGTAGATGTGATCTTTGAAACTCGAATGGGTTTTACTCATGCAGAACTAAACATCACAGAGTCTTCTGATGTTATAAAAATCGATCAAATTATTTCACTACTCAAAACAGACGAAGAGGTTGTCGAAGCAGCCTGTAACGAAAGGATAATTACATCTCTAGTTAGCATTGTTTCCAGCACTTTAGTGCATAATCTGTGTTATATTGCTAGCTCTGATCGAACCGGAAACAAGTTCACAACTTATGGGAAAACTCTTTTTAATTTATCACCAAACTTAACCACATACTATTCATAAACAGAAAGATCTACAATGAATAATCAATACAAAGAAATAATACTTAACCTTGCAACAAGATTAACTGAAGCCGCTGAAGATGCTGACAAATTCGACAGAGGCCAAGACGCCGCAGGCATGCGTCTTCGAAAGCTATTCTTAGAAATTTCTAAGGAATCGAAAGAACATCGCCTGTCAATTCAAACAATACGAACCCAAAGAGCTCATACAGCACGCAACAAAGACAACAAATAGGAAAAACTATGTCTACATTAACCCTAATCGTAATTCCTGGGCCTGGCGCCCGCTCCATTAACATTACCAACGACATGACTGTCGCGGAGCTTGTATCGCGAGAATCTCTCCATGGAAGAGATATCATTATTAACGGTTCCGGAGTTCTTCCAGCTAATTTTACAAACACCCTACTGCAAGAAAACATGGAAGTTTTCGCAACAGGGTCCGTAAAAGGCAATTCTAAAAGTCGCCCTTCTAATGGTCCTTCTCAAACCGGCCGACCTTCTGGTGGTGGCCGAGGAAACAATTCTCCAAAGAGTAAGTAGCCATGCCGGTAGGTTACTTTTGCACTATCACTGAAGGTAAATCTCCCAACGAAGCTTTTGAACATGCAGTAAGTCAAGCCAAGCATGAGTTTGGCGATACTGGACGTACGGGCACCATCGCAGAGAAAACCATTTACACTATGGCTACTTATGAAACTCTTTTGGAAAAAGACGCTCAAGAGTTGGTCGAAGAATTGCGCTCCACAATATATTCCAACGAGCACGGCCCTGCAGGCTGCGTTAGGATACTTGAGAAACCAAAAACCTACATGTTTTTTGGCTACTCACCCTCATAAGCATTATGTTGAACTAATAAGTTTAGCAAATCACCTACCAAAGAGAACCAACTCTTTGTTTATACAAAAAAAGAAAAAAACTATGTCTACTATAACTTTAATCGTAATCCCTGGGCCTGGTGCCCGCTCCATTGACATTACTACCAATATGACTGTCGCTGAACTCGTTTGCCAAGAGTCTCTCCACGGGAGAGATATTATTATTAACGGGCAAGGAGTCCAGCCTGGCAACTGGGACACCCACCCCGTCCCCGCTAACGCAGAAGTCTTTGCAACAGGATCTGTAAAAGGCAACCACTAGTGGGTGCATGCACGTTCTTTAATGAATCATTTGGAGATTCAGCTAAGGAAGCTTTTCAAGCAGCAAAATCAGATGCAAAATGGATGCATGGCCACGCCGGTTACACCGGAACTATTGCTGAAAAGGACAACTTCTCTATGGCTTCAAATGAGCTCTTAGCAGAAGATCCAGCTTACAAGCTCGCCAGGTCTCTCATCACTACTGACTATTGCGAAAAGTGGGGGCTTGCTGGATGTATCCAAATCGCTAACTCACCTAATGATTCACTTAACAAATATTTATTCTTCGGCTGGGCCTCCGAATAAACACTCAACCAAAAAACACCTAAAGTTAACCAGCAGACAAGGAACTCCTTGTCAATATATGAAAAGAAAAAAACTATGTCTAACGCTACATTAATCGTAATTCCTGGGCCTGGCGCCCGCTCCATCCAATTAGACTCAGGCATGACAGTCGCCCAGCTTATCTGTAGAGAAAATCTACATGGCAGAGACATCATTATAAATGGTGCAGGCATACCAACAAGCCAGTTTGAGGCTACACCAATTCCTGCCAATGCAGAAGTTTTCGCAACAGGGTCAGTAAAGGGTAACTAATAATGAATGATAACCTAACCGCATTAATCGTTACGGGACCTTCCAAAGAGGTCGCAAGGTTCATTAAAGAAACCTTCACGGTCTTTAACTCAAATAAGATTACCACAAAAACTTTAAACAGCGCTACAAAGAATAAGCGATTAGCGAAACCTGTTCCTGCAGCAAAGACAGTCGCAAACAAGGTCTTGTATCCATATTCAAACTATGCAACCGCCAATTCTTCGAAAGCTAGCCTTAAAGGAGAAAACTTAAGATTAGCTAAGGATTATCTTAAGAAAAATCGCCAAGTAACTTTTTACGAACTAACCGCTTATATAAAAAAACACAATTCTGCTAGCACACCACCTTCAAATCAGTATTTAAAAAACTTTTTACTTACAAACAGCTACAAGAAGTATAAGGTCACGTTTAGCGACGACACAACACAGATAATCTGGGGAAAATAATGCCTTCAAACTACAAGGATTACTTTATTAAGCAATCAATAAGTGAGCATTCGGTTGTTTTTAAATGGAATCTTAACACAATCCCCAAAGGGGTTAATCAAATCTTACTTCTTGCCGATTTAATAAGAGGTTGCCAGGAAGAAAACAAGATCGTAGAAATACGCCCAGACAAACGCAAACGAGCAAAAGGCCTTGTCGTTATTTTTGCTAACACACCTATTTCAGAATAACTTTTACAAATTAACAACCGAAAAATTCGGAGAACAGCCAGGTATTTATGTTTCCAGCATCATATAATATTTATAAAAAATCAGCAGCCGCCCAGTTCACACTACTACCTCCAAGACGCGACGACAACGGACGAATTCAAAAAACCGGAGCAGTGCTATTAGAAATGGCACCTAGCCAAGGAGAAAAAAGTTATGATTGGAAAAACCAAAAATTAACTTTTGCCTTTGGAGTGAGTGACCTAACACAATTCTTTGGTGATCCATCGTCTTCTAAATGGGGAAGCTTCTACCACGACAATGAAGGTGTAGGAAAAAAGCTTTCTATCTCTCATGGAGAAGGTAAGTATGTCGGTACTTTCATGATGTCACTTTCTGCAGGCGAAAATAGAATTGCAATTTCCTTATCTGAAGGAGAGTTTCAAGTGCTTGGTAGGCTCTTTACTGCAGCCTTGCCAAAAATGCTTGGCTGGGTTTAATGGAGTTTAAAATCCAGACCGATGATGGTCAGCTTAACTTAAACGAACAGGAACTCTTTACTCAAGTTCTAGCACAAGTTTTTAAAGAAAAAGAAAACCCTAGTATTGTCAATACAGAAGAATACATCTCTTCAATTGACGGAATTCTCACCACTTTAAAAGAGAACAGATTAGATATAACTGCAAGACAGCTATATTCCATATATTTTTTATGTGGATATTTTTATAAAGTTTTTCTTTTAAAAAATAACGTTCAACTAACAACCATAAACAAGGAACAATAATGTTCTCATATGATATAAAAATTAGAAAATTTAACAGCACTTCAAACCTAAAGGCCTTTGTTTCTTTAACAATCGACGAGGTTATGGAAATCGACGGATTTAAAGTCATTGACGGAAAAAACGGACTGTTTGTATCTGCACCTTCTCACAAAGGTACCGTCATGGAGGATGGCATCAAGGTAGAAAAATACTTTGATGACATACGTTTTCCTGGAGAAGTCGGCCAAGAGTTTTCAAACGAACTCAAAGCCGCAATTTTAAACGCTTATAATAATGCATCAGACCCATTATCGCCAAAACAAAACCAAGCAAAAGCCATTAAGGCCAAGGCGGAAGGAAAAAGCACCTCACCCCCTACAAGTTCCACAGAACAAGCATCAGGGCCAGAGAGAACTCGAAAGCCTCTTTGGGGCTTTTGAGATGACAACTGTAAGCGAAGACAATAAACCGATTCCTGAAGTTACTGCTCAAGAGCTCATAGAAGAGCTAAAGGTAGGCGCTCAAATTTACGCAACAGTGACAGAAGATTTCGTTAGCAGTTTTGTTTTTTATGACAAAACCCTTTACGATTGGGCACTTGCGCTCAATATAGAAATACCAGCTACAAAAAATTTAGATATAGTGTCTTTTCGAAAGCTACTAGTTGTTCTTGCTAAAAACATGCAGATCGCAAGCAACTATTACTCTGTTGCTTGCTCTATGGTGGATGCTATAGGCGGAGGCAACAGTATGAAAAAGTCAGATATTGTCAACTTGCTTGTAAACAACTACGCAGCCAAAGGTGCCAAAAGACCTGCTGCAGCTGTAATTGAGAGAATGGCAGACTCATATTTGTCCAATACGGTTTCAGCTGGCATGGCTGCAAAAATAGTTAAAAATTTTTGGAAACAGCGCACTGACACTTTACAAGATTTGCGAAAAGTTTTTGAGCAAATTGGCTTGTCTCTTTCTGTAGAAATGAAATTCACCTCGCAATAGAAACCTTTTTCAACTAGGAAAAATAAATGACGCAACAAAAAGCTATCGAAGATTACGTAAGGAAATACGTTGATAAGAACTGCTCGGAAAAGAAGAATAAGAAGTTGTGGCTGTCAAAAACAATAATAGAAGTTGCATGTGAATGCGCTGATGAAATTTTAAACGACAGGCACCCCAACACTCAACATACGGTTCTTCACAAAAGTGAAGATTGCTTACGCTATACAGAAGAATCCCAAGAGTTATTTAACGAATACTATGATGACGTAATGAGTCATCTTGAAAACAAAACACTTAAATAAAGATTGGTGGCAATGTGTATGACGGACTATTGCTAGGATTTTTAACTTGGCTTAGTTTTGTGTTTTCTTTTACGCATTTTCCTAAAATAATAAAAAAACTATTATTAAAGAACTTTTTTATCACAGATGCTATTTCTGTGGTAACTTCGTTCTTACTGTTAACGAGTATATCGAAATCATTAGTAGCCGTAATAGCTGCTATGTTTTGCGGCCTACTCGTTAATATTACATTAGTTCTATATAAAAAATATAAAAATACAACGTTTTAAACGAAAGGAAAGTATTTTGAATGACTAAAATCTACTCTCAAAACGAAGCAACAGTAAAGTCTTTAGACTACTTTGACAACGATGCCTTGGCAAGCCAAGTGTGGGTTTCGAAATATGCCTTAAAAACCAAAAAGGGTCAAATTTTAGAATCAACGCCAAACGAAATGCACAAAAGGTTAGCAGCGGAATTCGCTAGAATTGAACACAAACTTTCTAAAGTTTCTAAGAATCCACTATTAAAAAGTTTGACTGAAAATCAAATTTTTGAACTCTTAAAAGACTTTAAAAAAATAGTACCTCAAGGTTCCCCTATGATGGGGATTGGTAACGACGAAATAAACACATCGTTGTCAAACTGCGTTGTAATAAAGTCACCAGACGACAATATGAGCAGCATTATGAATGCTGGTCGAGACTTAGCAAACCTCTTTAAAAGAAGATGCGGAGTTGGACTGGACCTAAGTTCCCTAAGGCCTTCTGGAGCGGAAGTTTCAAACTCTGCAGGGACAACTACAGGAGCATGGAGTTTCGCAGACTTCTACAGCCACGTATGCCGTATGGTTGGTCAGAACGGACGCAGGGGAGCTTTAATGCTTTCACTTGATATCAGACATCCTGATATTGAAAACTTTGCTACTATGAAAAGCGATCTTACAAAAGTTACAGGCGCAAATATTTCGATTAGAATCAACGATGCGTTTATGCACGCTGTGGAGCAAGATTCTAATTTTACTCTGCAGTACCCTGTTGAAAGCGAATCTCCAACACATACAAGAGTAATTTCGGCAAGAGAACTCTGGAAAACTATAATAGTATCTGCCAAAACTACAGCAGAGCCAGGGTTGTTGATGTGGGATAATATTTTAAAATATCTTCCTGCAAACGAATATCCAAGTTTTAAAACAATATGCACAAACCCTTGTGCAGAAATTCCTTTATCTGCATACGATTCATGCAGGTTGATCTCTATCAATTTGAAGCATTTTGTAAACGACGGATTCGGGCCTTCAGCTGTATTCGACTACAAGTCGTTTGCTGAAACAACACGTTGTGCAATGCGCTTGTCTGATAATTTAGTAGAGCTTGAGCTGGAAAAACTAAATAAACTATGTTTAATTTCCGATACTCCTGATGAAAAAGCATTATGGGAAAAACTATACACGGCTTGTAAAGATGGTCGCAGAACTGGACTCGGAACACATGGTTTGGCCGACGCTTTGGCTAGGCTGAAAATTGCTTATGATAGCGATGAGGCACTTAAAGTCGTCGATAAAATTTACCACACCCTTAAGTGCGAAGCGTATAAAGAAAGCGTAAACCTTGCTCAAGAAAGAGGACCTTTCCCTGCCTTCAACTATGACTTGGAAAAAGATAATCTTTACTTAAAATCTCTTCCTCAAGAGATACAAGATGGAATTAAGATTCATGGACGAAGGAACATTAGTATCTTAACCAACGCTCCAACGGGAAGCGTTTCACTGCTATCTCAAACAAGCTCAGGGCTAGAACCAGTGTTTCGCAATTCGTACATACGAAGAAGGAAAATTGAAGAAAGCGCTAAAACTAAAGCAAGCCTTGTAGATGGCGTTGGCGACGTCTGGGATGAGTACCAAGTCTTTCATCACAATGTTCAAGAATGGCAAACGCTCAATCCAAATCAACCGTTACCAAATTTCTTTACTGAAAGCCAAAATGTTAACTGGGAGAACCGGATAAAGATCCAAGCAACCATCCAGCAGCATATAGACCATGCTATCTCCTCTACAATAAACCTTCCGGCTGACACAAGCGAACAAATCGTAAGCGACATTTACCTAAAAGCTTGGAAGCTAAAATTAAAGGGTGTTACCGTTTATGTTGATGGATCCAGGACTGGTGTTTTGGTTACAAAAGATGAACAAAAGAAAGAGGCCTTTCCTCAAAACCAGGCTCCAAAACGCCCACACCAACTCGATTGTGATATCCATTATTCTCAAATACAAGGAGAGGAATGGATCATCTTAGTTGGCTTGCTTGAGGGCAAGCCCTACGAAGTGTTTGGAGGCAAGGCGATCTTAATAGAAATCCCTAAGAAATATACTGTAGGGAAAATTTCTAAACGCCAATTCAAAACACAAAACGGGAAGTACGACCTACACATAGGTGCGGAGGGTTTGGTTATAAAAGACATAGTGTCAGTTTTTAACAACCCTAACAATTTGTCTTTTGCTCGCATGGTCTCTTTAGGGTTGAGGCATGGTGCGGAAGTAAAATTTATGGTAGAGCAACTTTTAAAAGACCGCAATAGCGACATGTTTAGTTTTAACAAATGCATAGCCCGTATCCTAAAAGGGTATATAAAAAACGGAGAGGTTCCCAGTGATAAGAAATGCGATGAGTGTAAAAACGATTCTCTTATTTACCAAGATGGGTGTGTTTCGTGCACCTTGTGTGGCTACGGCAAATGCAATTAACAAACCCATAGACACTTATAAAGAACAACTATGACATCTTCATACCACCTACTTGCAATAGTAAAATATTCAATAATATTTTTAGTGCTATTAAGCACAAAAATCCTGATTCAAGACCTTATGCAACTTAAATAATTTCATTCTTTTAAAGGAAAAATATAATGAAATCTTTCAATATAAAAAGATTAGTCGAAGACTCGTACTCAAACGCCAAAGCTCATGGCTGGCATGATGAAACTAGAACTATCGGAGATTTAATCTGTCTTATGCATTCAGAGCTTTCCGAGGCGCTGGAAGAGCACCGGAATGGAAAACTTCCAGCTGAAATTTATTTCAACGAAGCGAAGCCTGACAAACCGGAAGGCATTCCAATCGAATTAGCAGATTGTATAATTAGAATCTTCGACTTCTGTGGTCTACATGAGGTAGACCTTGAAGAAGCGTTGACAATAAAAATGCAATACAATAAAACTAGACCTTATAGACATGGGAATAAGAAAGTCTAGTTATGCACGAAACCCAAGACGACGAAAATCTATATGCAGAAGAAGATTACAAGCGCTTAATCAAAGCAGTATTTGACTCTTCTTTAATTGATTACATTAAACTTCAGCATTCAAATAATAGAGACAAAAAGTTTTTGCAACAAAGTTTTATAAATACAGTTGATATGTTTTTTGACGAAGATTATCGCTTTAAACATTTTCAAGACTTAGAAACACAAACCGAAGACTTAAGTTTTTTAGAATTAATGAAAATTTATTTGGAGTCAAATAAGATGGATAAAAATAGAATTCACGAATACATTTCTAAGGAATCTATGTCGTATTGGTGGGAAAAGAATTTTCACAATTTACAAGTCCCAGAAACGATAACTATAGCAGGCATAGTCTGGACTATCAAAAACAGTCCTGCAAACTGTTTTATAGATCATGAAAACAAAAGAATTTACTGTCCGGTCAACGCAGTTGAGTCAGACCGAATATTCTTTAAACTATGTTTACAACAAATATGTAACTCTGCGGAAATACACTTATCAGAGACCGACTTTGATAAGCTTTTTAAGCTGTTTTACTTATTCTTAAAAATAAATGCACCATTCACTCAAAGAAAAAAATGAACACATCAACTACGTTTACGCTAGTAGCATTTTTAATAATGCTATATTACCTCAAGTCTTATTACGATAAATATATCTCCACATCTGCACTAGTGGAGAGTTTTTTAAAAGAAATAGACCTTTTAAATAAAGAGCTTGCAAACTGCACAGCAAAAACAACTAGCTTTGACTTAAAGCTAGCTACGCTAGAGCATCAAGCAAATAAACATAAAATTGAAGCAGAAACGTTACGTCAAGAAGTAGTCCATCAGGAAGAAAACTTCCGACTAACCAAAGAAGTCTTAGAAAAAGATTTCTCCGCAAGAATGAAACAAGAGAACAAGAAAGCCAGAGACGACTCTGTCGCTCGTTCGCGAGCTGTGCTCAGAGGTCAGGCTTCTGAGCATTTAGCACCTTTCGTTATCAAAGATACGAATCCTAAAGATTACAGATTTATGGGAAATCCCATAGACTATGTTTGTTTTGAAGGGCTTTCAAATGTATTAGACGGTGTTTCTGATGAAATAACTTCAGTACACTTCATAGATATAAAAACAGGAAAGTCCTCCTTAAGCAAAAGCCAACGACGGATACGAGACGCCATCAACGAATCTCGTGTTCAATTTTCAGTAATAAACCTAGACAAAGAATTAGAAAAACAAAATGATCAGATTAAAAAAGGATCTAAAATTAACGACATTGCAAAAAGTTAAAATCAAAGATGACGATTGGAATAGGCCTGGAGGTGGATACTTAGATTCAGGCTCTGTAGTTATCGTAACAAGCGGGCCAACAAAAATTTCCGACGTACCCTTCAAAGTCCTCTCGGGTTCTGGTGAAATTGTTCATCGAAATCCTATAGGGGGAACCTTAAAGCAAATCGCACCAGGACCAGGCAGGTTCTTTTTCTCTCAAGGCCACGAAACGAAATCACCTTATGATTTCGGAACTTTAGATGCAAAGCTGTTTAAGGTTTGTAATGATTGAAAAGTTTTCCGTGTATATATTTTGGGAGTTCGATATCGAAACAGATGCTGACACTCAAAGATGTTTAAAAATCACCCCTGAACTCCTTCAAGAAGCGCTAAGGGATAAAGAAAAAGGCATACATTTAAATGATCGCCTTTGTGAATTCTACGATGTCCCTAACAGGTTCACTTATCTGAAAGATGAATTCGAAGACTCTTATGATTCTTTAACAAACCACCTGTCCGACACATACGGATGGCTGGTTAAAGGCGTTTTGAACCTATAACGAATGCTGAGCACAAAACACACCAGTATTTGTTACCTTATGTGTTTAACTACTAAAAAGAAATTAAAACTTATTAACCTATGAGAAAACCTTGGAATGAATATTTCATGGATTTAGCATTTATGGTCGCTACAAGAAGCACTTGCACTCGAAAAAAAGTAGGCGCCGTAATTATAAATCCAGAATTCAAAGCCATTATAGCTACAGGGTATAATGGCTCTTTACCATCAGCGCCACATTGCGAAGATGTAGGGTGCCACATTGTGGATGGGCACTGCACTACAACAGTACATGCTGAAACAAACGCTATTAATCAAGCCGCTAAAATGGGAGTTAGACTGCAGGGCTCTGCAATTTATTGCACCTGCAAGCCTTGTTGGAGTTGCTTTAAGAACTTAATACAATCCAACATAAAGATAATTTACTTCCAAGAAGACTACACTGATCCAAACCGAAAACTATATGAGAATTATTTAAATAAAAACACAACAATAATATTCGAACAAATTCCAGCTATAGAAAGGCTGCCGTAATGATTGTTACAAAAAAAGACCCACTTTCAGGAGAAATCAATTCTGTTGAAATACCAATAACTAAAGATACGCTGGCTCGTTGCAACTCTAGACATAAAAACAAAGAGTGCATCCAAGACATCGCTCCACACCTTTCCGAAGGCCAAAGAGAATTCTTGATGACAGGTATTACTGAGCTAACATGGAACGAACGCTTCCCATCACTAAGCTCTTACTTTGGAAAAATTAATAATGTCGAGTAATTTGCCTGACGACTGGAACATGTATTATCGTACCTGCCTTAGATGCAAGACTAAGTATCATGCTTCTGAAGGAGGTTGCTTCAAATGCATAGAGAGTCATACTAAAAAAACCTATAAAAAGGAGGAGTAACTAATGGGAATTAAAAAGATAACCGGCATTCCGGAAATAGATATGATTGCAAGCGCCCTTGGCAAGAGGTTCGGGAAAGAGAA
>Ga0233439_10005006_pt1 | contig 12525 bp, 15 predicted proteins | sample SI_123_September_6_FD_182713 | JGI IMG/M metagenome (GOLD analysis project Ga0233439, IMG submission 182713) | Seawater microbial communities from Saanich Inlet, British Columbia, Canada - SI_123_September2016_100_MG | ecosystem: Environmental > Aquatic > Marine > Inlet | place: Canada: British... | reverse complement strand
CATCATTTGCACGTTCTAGGGCTTTCTCAACAGCCTGTATTTTAAACGATTGGGTAAATCGTGCTTTCATTTTATTTTCCTCTAATTAAAAATTAGAGGCGACAACTAGCCTGACACAAGGGGCATCCGCCTCAAACCCCTTTTTAGTGCCACCGCCAAATCCACCAATAGTTGCTCCTAAAGCAGCGCCATTTCCTACATTACCTGAAACTGCACCGATAGCGGCCCCACTTACTGCACCTAATAAACCCCCTAAAACAGCCCCCTTAGTGGTTTCCTCTGCCCCATCGCCTGAAGCATTAATACTCAATTGTTTACATTCAAACAGGTCGCGTTCAATACGATTTGCATGCGGATCATTATGGGGGTCAATAGTAGGCTTCCAGTCACTATAAATCGCACAGGCTGTTAATAGTATTAAACTACTACCGTAAAAAATATTCCTAATATAATTCAGACTACACCTCGACTTGTTTATTTAACATTATTAAGAATAGATCATAATCGTACTATAGCTAATCCACCTTGGCATGAGCAGCAGCAAAAAAAAGGCGTACCCCAACCATTGTTAGAATACGCCCCACACTTAAAAGAGAAAACTATATACCGGTAGCTAAACCAGCATACCGTACTAAATGTAATTTAAACGTTGAAAATTACAAATCACTTCGTGAATATTTCTCTATTATTTTCAGATAAAAAAATCAACTTATCATTAGTTAAATGACTTATTTAATCCAACGAATCATATCGCCTTTTGTCATACACATCTTCTTATAATGCGCCTGAATTTGTTTACAATCACCCATCATTGCAGGAGCAGGAGCTGTGGCTTTGCTCACCGAGGGTTTAGGCTGAGCAACTGGAGCCGCAGTTTTAGCTGCGGCTGCCTCTGCTCGTTTCTTTTTCTTTAACGCATGTTTGATACGTTTCTTTTTATCAATCTCTAACTGTTGAGCGAAATACTTATTATCTAATGCACTTTGTGCCTGACTGGTTGTTGATATGGCTAACAGCGAAATAAATACCATTACCACTATTTTATTGAACGTCATAATCACCCTCTCCTAATTAAAATTAATTACTTATTATAAGCTTTTTTACACCTAACACTGACTTAGTCTGATACCTTTTTAAGAAAAATCAAACCAAACCGACCTTTTATCAAGCCCCAAACGAGCATCCTTGTTCTTGTGTGCTTTTAATTACCGCCTTTTCATTCTTTCTTAAAGGAAGTCAACATGATGAACCAACTTGAATATGAATTACATCTTCACCAAACAACACAATATCGCCCGAAACTATTTTCTTTCGCTTTCTAACTTCAACCTCACCATTGACTAATACCTGACCAGCGGCAATGACTTCTTTAGCTTCCGCGCCACTCGCGGTGAGTCCTTCAAACTTAAGAATTTTATAAAGCTCAACGGGTTCACTTGAAATTTCAACTGTTCTCACTGCGTTATAACCTACCATCATTAACCATATGCATCATTTATAGCACAAAAGATTCAATGCTTGAAAACACCAAGCATTTAACCTACCTTATCACTCATGACCACTACACTTCTTTATCAGGCGCACTATAATATTAGTCATTGTCAATCACTCGGTCAGTTATCAATACACTTAGATTATAAATTTGTATGTTTTCGATCAAACCATCCTCATCCCAGAAAAACCACCGCCCATCCATTTGACCATTAAAAAATGCTCCTTCCTGTTTCTTATTTCCACTCTCATACCATGTTATCCAAAGGCCATTTTTTACTGAACCCTTAAAAAAACCTTGCTCTTTCAACCGACCACTTTCATACCACTGACTGTAGTCCTTATCTAGCTTTCCATTTTTATAGTGCCCTTCTTCTTTCTTGTTGCCGTTGTCATACCAAAGCGCCCAAGGGCCATTTTTTTTACCGCCATGATAACGGGTTACCTCCCTCGCCTTATCATTGTTATAGATTAATTGCTCTTTCTTGTCTCCATTTTCATACCATAGCGTCCAGAGACCATGTTTCACACCATTCTCATAACTAGTTTCATGGAACTTTTGTCCGTTTTCATACCAAGTAATATCCAAGCCATTTCTTACATTGTCTTGATAATGAATTTCTCTGCCTTTTTGACCTGACTCATACCATTTTATCCACACCCCATTGCGCATATAATGCTTATAAACCGTTTGCTCATTCTTTTGTCCATTCAGATACCAACTCACCCAAATCCCTTGCTCCTTCCCATGACGATATGACCCTTCTTTCTTTTTTTGTCCGTTATCAAAATATTCAACATATCTTCCAGAAAACGGTTTCTGATCATTAATCTCATACTTCAAGCCATCTTTATCTAACAACGTTGTAACTTCTCTCTCACACCCCAACAATAAAAATAACAGCAAAAAAAGATAATGACTCTTTTTCATGACTTAATCACAACGAACGATTAACGTTTTAAAAAATGTTTTTTCATATGGCCGATAAAACCGGATTTTCAAAACTGTAAATACAAAAAACCATAAGGGAAATACTACTTCGAATCATCAATAACAACCATATGCTCTTCTTTGAAGCTACATGCATCACATCCATGCTTACCAAAATTAAGATTGAACAGTTACTCCAGTAATTTTCCATTCTGATAGGTTTGTTCATTTTGTTTGATGCCATTCTCATCCCACATGACCGAAACACCATCTCGTTTACCGTCTTTATACTTGACATAATTCATCTTCTGACCATTTTCATGCCACCAAGTCCAAAATCCGTGCCACTGACCGTCCTTATAATTTCCCTCTCCATTCTTCTGACCATTGCTATACCACCTAATCCAAAACCCATCCCTCTTATTATCCTTAAAACTTCCTTTTAGCTTCATTCTCCCATTTTCATACCAATAACACCAAGAGCCATGCCTCTTATTTTCTATATAAAAAACTTCACTTTTCTTCTGTCCATTTTCATACCAATAGGTCCATAGCCCATTGTTATGACCCTCTCGAAAACCTATCTTATATTCCTTATTTCCATTTTCATACCATCGCATGCGTATTCCATCACTCACTCCCTCTTTATAAAATCCCTCTTCCTGCTTTTGGCCATCATAAAACCACCAGTGCCAAAACCCTTCTCTCTTACCCCGTTTAGAACTTCCCTCATACATCTTTTTGCCATTGTCCCAATACTCAATTTCGGTCGTGATTTTGTTGCCAAATAATCTATCAAACAACCCTAATCCCATAACAATCCCCTAACACCTCAACGTCTAACAATTTATTAAATTTAAAAAACACTCAAACTAAAAGATTAAGCTCTACTTTTTAACTGGTTTAATACCATTATCTCTTAACCATCTCATTTTCAAATAAAGTTGCTCAACTTTTTCCCTTGCCCACGGCGTCTTGCGCAAAAACTTCAAACTTGATTTAATACTTGGGTCACTTTTAAAACAATTAATATTAATGTTCTCAGCTAACGCCTTCCAACCATAATATTCTGCTAACTGAGTAACTATCATTTTCAATGTAATTCCATGAAGTGGATCCTGATTTTTATTTTCTGACATAATACCTTTACTTAACTCTACTTTTTTACTCTACTTTGACGTCCGCCAATAGTGTTAACATTTCAAAAAGCCAAAACGTTGAAAAATAACAAACTCTTCATTAAAGAATAAAAATTACCAGCAGAACCTTACCATACCCACCAGAAATTCTTTACGACCATCCGCTCACAAAGTATCTGCAAAATTTCTTAGTAAGCACCTCTCTTCATAGTTTTAAAACAAATCCCCTCGACTAAACAAATCATCAATGCCAGTACCATAGGAAATCGAATGAAAAAGCTAAAAGTCCTGTTTTTTGACCAATATGTTAGCACACCCTTCAATGCTCCGAATACACTCCTAACATCACATTATCAGCAGTATGAGTACTGCCTGGCAGTGGCTATGACAATGCCGCTGCAGAAATCGTTTTTGGTTTACTCAAACGTGAACGCGTAACCCATCGAAAGTATACGACTCGTGATGAAGCCAGAGCTGATATTTTGATGACATTGAACAATTTTATAGTCAACGAAAACAACGACTCTTAAACAGTGATTAAACTAATCAGACTACTCTTAATTGAGTGACCGTCAGATCGAGATAAAACCATAGTGAATGCCGAATCACCAAATAGCTACACGCTATAGACTATTTTTTTACACACGATGAATATAAAGCAGCAGTGCGAGATAATACCGTGTTACGAGGTCAGTTATACGCCTGTGGTGACATGTAAAAAAGGACGCATTCGGTATAAACTTAAGAATGCGCCCTTTTATAGTACGTGAACAGTGCTTCAGAAAAAGCGCATACTCCGCCAGAAGGTTGTAGTAAAAAAGAAGAAATATGCCGTATTACTCACGCACTATTGATAAGACAAAAGAAAATAACAATAGTTTCAACAATCACAAAAGTTAGCCGTTTACAACAGCCTCCATGATCGCTGAATGTACCTAAACAATTAGATCAAAATCACTGTCAAACCAGCGTTATACTTTTTTAACAAATTCAGACTTTAACTTCATCGCACCAATACCATCAATTTTACAATCAATATTATGGTCACTATCAATCAAGCGAATATTTTTCACTTTAGTACCAACCTTAACAACAGAGGATGACCCTTTTACTTTAAGGTCTTTAATCACTGAAACCGTATCGCCATCATTAAGGGTGTTGCCGTTAAAATCCTTAACGACCACCCCCTCATCTACAATATCGTTGTCTTGACTCATATTCCATTCATGCGCACATTCGGGACAAACAGACATAACCCCATCTTGATAAGTATAAGAAGAATCACATTTGGGACAATTAGGCAATACACTCATTATTTGATTTCCAATTCAGGTCTATAGTTAGTGGATACGATACCGTAGAAATAATACTGCACATCATTACGTTTATTTACTGCCATTATAATTTCTGACGTAAATTTAAAATAACTAGTGTAAACAACCCCACGGCCGTTCTTTTCTGACACCTCCCTAAGTACTAAAAGGTATGAATATTCGTATACTGAGTATCACCAGTGCAACCAGCACAGTATGCTTTACAACTATACCGTTCATATTTTTCGGGCCGGTCTTCCCAACTAAGATCCCATACCGATGCTCCTTCACTGTTCAAAACAACATCAACCTTTTTTTCAAAATACCGAAAAACTGACGCTCCCTTTTTCTCCATTAGAACACAACGGATATTAACGGCGTCATCCCCTGCCACCTTGGTAACATTGATTGTGCCACTGATACGATGTGTAACCTCAGCCTGGACATTTCCTAGAGTCACTATCAGTAACGCGATTATTTTCAACAGTCTATTCATACCTTTTATTTCCTATTTTTTATCTTCTTTAATCCTGAACTGCATTACCCTCAAGGTTTAGCCTGACATCTAATGCCTCTTTCAAAACAACTGCATTCCCAATAAGATTTAATTCAATACCTGTCGCCTCTTTCAAGATAGGGCCATGGGAATCAGCCTTAGAACCAATAGCTAAGACTTCTTTATCCTTAACAAAATTACCCTCAAGGTTTAAGGTAACACCGACCGCCTCTTTAATTCTAATCGCAGTCCCTTCCAATATTAAATGAACACCGGTCGCGTCTTTAAATTTTTTCTCATGGCTCGTAACGGTTCTTTCAACAACTGCAGTTTCTTTAGTTTTAGGCTTTTGACTCGCAGGGTCTAATTCCTCAATCACTGCCTGGTTAACTTGAAGTTCATCGCTCATATCATTTAAATTAGCAATTGTTGACTTTTTAACTTTAGACTCATGACTAAGAACATCTAATTTAACCTCAGGAACAACTTTAACGCCCCTGGGTTGAACATCAGACTCATCAGCCTGAAGCTCCTCGATGATCATTTTCTCGTTAGCTCCCGGCGTAACTATCAACTTAACCTTAGATGATGAACACCCAGAAATAATAACTACAAACAGCCAGACAAAACTGACCTTATGGGCAGTTACTTTTAAAAAATTATTTATTGATTTATCCATAATGCGGGAAAGTCTACACCAAATAACAATGTAATTTCAAAGATCAACGCCATCTCATCCATTCGAACATTCTTAAAATACTCTCACGACCCAAAAAAGAGTATATACGCCCTTCCACAAACAAAGTCGCACGACCATTAAATACCAGATAATCTCCTATTTAACAGTGATTGTAAGATTTGTAAGCCTATCAATAAAGCGCTTCCCACAATTAGCCCTGAAACCAAATCGGCTAATAATGACGGCAAAAAAGCTAAAACATAATGAACAGCGTCAATATTGTGTACAAACATACCCCCTCCAACCACTAGCATGGCCACAGTACCAATAACCGCTAATAATCGAATCACTTTAGGCAAGGAAGCAACCAAAACATCGCCGGTGAGCCGCAAACTACGTGCCCCTAAACCCTTTAATTGAATCGAGCGTTTTATCAAATAAAGACCGACATCATCCATACGGACTAAAAAAGCCACAAAACCGTAGACGCCGACTGTTGCCAGTAAAGCAATAAAACTGACAACCATGATCTGCACAGGCAAAACCTGGTCTATAACTGTTTCTAAGCTGATAACAATAATCTCAATCGAAAGAATAAAATCAGTCCGTATTGCCGATTTAATTTTTGTCGCTTCAGGTTGGGTATTGCCTGCTATCGTTGGAGACTGATCAGCAACGCCTTCTTTCACACAATGCAATGAAAACCACTCAAAAAATTTTTCCACACCCTCATAACTGAGATAGGCACCACCGCCTAGTAATATCGGCACAATCAAATCGGGCAAATAACTACTTAACAAAAAAACGATGGGCAAAATAATTAATTTATTAACAACTGACCCTTTGGTAATAGCCCAAATAACAGGCAATTCACGGGAAGCGGGAAAATCAGTTGCTTTCTCAGCATTTACCGCAAGGTCATCACCTAACAACCCCACCGTTTTTTTTACCGCCACCTTACTCATTAGCGCAGCATCATCCAGTAACATTGCCACGTCATCAAGAACCGCAAAAAAACCACTCGCCATAGCCTAAAAACTCCTCAACACCCTTAGAGAAAAAATATAACACTCAAAAATAAAATCAAACAACCGTATCAACAAGGGATACCTGAACCAAATTATCTGAAAAGGTCGGTGCATGCCCCATATTTACAAATGCAGCAGAACTAATACAATTAACAGTCCCATGATTAAGTTGCCGCCAATAGCCTAATGTCGCAACAATAATCCCAGCTTTGACATCTTCAGTTATTTTGGCATTGCCCTGAAAAGCACCCCGGTCGTTAAATACTCGTATTTTATCGCCTGAGTGAATTCCTCTCGCGTCTGCATCGGAACTATTAATGAGAACATACTGCTCTCCTTGCCCTTTAATCTTGTCTTTCATATTGGCATAACAAGAATTTAAAAAACCATGACTCTTAGGCGAAATTATATTCAATGGGTACGTCTTCGCCCGCTCAGGATTAGTTTCCGGTGTTTCTTTTGCAGGCACATAATCCGGCAATGCATCTAAAGGCTCACCGGATTGAAAACCTTCATACATTTGTCGAAACGGTGGGGCAACAAAATTTAACGCCCCTTCAATTTTAAATTCACATTTCCCTGACGGTGTTGGGAAATCACCTTCTCTGTGCGGTGCGCGATTATCCCTAGTGCCGACATTCAATCGTGCAAAGCCGTGTTTTTTTAGATAATCAAGATCAATCCCTTCACAAGCCGCTGCATCCCAATCAATATAATGTTCTAAGCACTCGCTATCTGACCACCCGAAATTTTCATCCCAGTAATTCATTTTTCGAGCCAGTCGCCGAAAAATCTCATTATTAGGAAGTGCTTCCCCGGGTGACTCGACACATTTCTCGTTATAAGTCAGATAAAGGTGCCCCCAAGATAAAATAATATCTTCCATTTCAGCACCCATAGCTGCCGGTAAAACGATATCGGCATAAGCTGCCGTATCCGACATAAAGTGTTCTGCTGAAACCATAAATAAATCATCACGTTTTAAACCTGCAATAATTTTATCTGTCTCAGGAGCTTGAGTAACCGGGTTAGTATTCCAACACATCATGGACTTAATGGGAGTCTCCAGTTGTATTTCACCGGTTAAGATTCGCCCCAATTGCAAATTATTAACCACCGGTGTTCCTTCCGGGATTAAGTCAGGTCGACTGATTACCTCAAATTTATACGGATGTTCCCAGACAGGAAATTGTAACGCCCCACCGCCCACATAACGCCAAGCACCTATCAATGCAGGTAAACAAGAAACGGCTCTAATCGTTTGACCACCGCCATAACTCCGCTCTAAAGCCACACCCAACCGAATAACTGCCGGTGGTGTTGTGGCATACTCTCGGGCAAATTGACGAATATCTGAAGCGGAAACCCCACTAATTGCTTCTGCCCATTCAGGGGTTTTATCTTGCGCACGAACCACGAGATCAGGATAACCTAAGGTATATTCATCAACATAGGCCTGATCAATCAAAGATTCTTCAATAAGCGTATGGATTATCGCCATCGCTAACGCTCCATCCGTACCCGGTTTAGGAGCAATATGCCAGTCAGCCTCTTTCGCTGTTTTAGACGCATATGAATCAATGACAACGACTTTAGCACCTTTTTTCTGTGCTTCTTTAACAATATGCCAATGATGTAAATTAGTACTTACTGAATTACAAGCCCAAATAACTATGTATTTAGAATGAATGAAACTTTCAGGATCAACGCCTGCTGTCGGTCCTACCGTTAATAACCAGGCCGTACAAGAACCCTCCCCGCAAAATGTCCGTTCACAAACTGTAGCCCCCATTCGATTAAAAAAAGCATCACCGCCATTGAGTCCATGCACTAAGCCCTGATTACCCAAATAACTATTAGGCATAATCGCATGCGGACCATCGGTCGCAATAATACTTTTCCAGCGCTCTGTAATTTCATCGAGCGCCGCATCCCAGCTAATCCGCTCAAACTGTTTACTGCCTTTAGGACCTGTTCTGCGTAGTGGATAGAGCAATCTATCAGGATGATAGTGGCGTTTTTCATAATCTTTCAACTTAACACACAACCCGCCGCGTGTCATCGGGTGTACTGGATTACCTTTGACGCCGACTAACTTCCCATTTTCAACCTCATAAATCATTGCACAGGTATCAGGACAATCATGTGGACAACCGCCGTGCGCTGTTTTTTTAATTTGAACCGACATAGCAATTCTCCTTAAATTATTTTTTTCGGATACTGAAAGTTTTCAAGACTCTCAATCAGTCATTCTACTTAAATTGTTTTAGTGTGCTCATTCACCAAATCCATAATTTCAGCGTCACAAGCGCCACAACCGGTTGTGGCGCCCGTTGCACTTGATATTTTATCCAGGTCAAAGCCTTGTGCAATCAAAGCTAGAATTTTTTCTTGGGTGGTCCCAGTACAACCACAAATAATTAGACTCTGTTTTTCTTGCTCGTTAGAATTCATAAAAGGGCTGTGACTTATTTTCTTTTTATTCCATGGTTAAATAATAGCTGTGATTTTATCATAACAGGCACTAAGAAAATGGTAACCAAGCACTGCTCATATGATGAACAACCCAGTTCAAGGCCAAATTTACACCGCTTGAATCAACTTAAGATAAACCTAATGGTCAATTGTTTCCAATCATAAAAAAGCCGTCAAAAGACGGCTTACGCTAAAAACATTAAAAAGAAGAGCTTTAAATTACTCTTAAATCGCCTCAGCACCCGACTCACCGGTTCTAATACGAATAACTTGCTCTAAAGACGTCACAAAAATTTTACCGTCGCCTATTTTTCCTGTTCTGGCACCTTCCACTACTGCACTCACGGTAGCATCCACAATCTCCTCAGAAACCGCTATTTCTACTTTCACTTTAGGAAGAAAATCAATGACATATTCGGCACCACGATAAAGTTCCGTATGCCCTTTCTGACGACCAAAGCCCTTAACCTCTGTAACCGTAAGACCAGCCACTCCAATTTCAGATAATGCTTCACGTACATCATCTAACTTAAACGGTTTAATAATCGCTGTGATCAATTTCATTTTTTCTCCTGCTAATTAAACACTCTGCTTTACTGTTTTTACACATATCACACTGTCAGTCAACTGCTGACTTGCAATCCGCCTCCTACCAAACAACGTTCTACATTAAAAAACTAAACCCCTAAACCACGCAATGCAATGCACAAGGACTGTAGTGTTTGATATAACTTGGGATGAGACTCTTCATAATCCTCAATGGCAAGCGCCAACCCTTTTTCAGCCATTGCAATAAGCTCTGGGTTTTGTTCAGCACGTAAATATTCATGACTGGCCAGCTTAGCTAAAACGGCAACACTTTGTGCTTGCTCATGATCGACAGTTTCAATTAACTGAATATCACGTTGTAATTGTGCAATTAAATCCAATAATTGACGACGCTGCTCACTGGTTAGACGATCTGCTTGTTCAATCAGAGCGTTTATTTTTACTATAGTATCTTGAATCATGGCTTGGCACTCCTCTATCTTCAATTTAAACTATAACTAACTTTAATCTTTACTACGGCAATTCACCCATACGCTTAATTGTCACCCTGTGCAGAATCTCTATGCTCCAAAATTTCCAGTTACCCCTTCCCAATAAACAAAAACTAAAAACAGTTAATGACTCATGCAATCATCATAATACGCTTTAAAAAACAACATTAAAACTAACGGTAAAGTATTTATATTCCAGATACAGACATCATAAAAAATACTGCGACCATGGCTCATCATATAACAGGTGATTAGAACAAAACAGCGCATGACAATTCATTTTAGAAACGGTAAAACAGACAGGCCTTTGCTCATGCAAACGCTAAACCCCGTATTAAACACCTAAAGATTCAAGGATTTTTACCATGCATCATCTGACTGACCCACATTCGCTGAACCCGAGCATTAAACTCACGTAGCACCAATCTTATTTCCCCAACCGTATTGTTTAACCCATACACACCTGCTTCATTGATAACTTGTTCTAATCCATCCCTAATTAAATCCACCATCTTTGAACCGTCATAAGTTCCTGACTTAGACACTTGGAAATTATTGCCATCGAGTTCATCGCGTAATTCCTTATTTTCTACTTTAAGATCATCCAATTCATCCACTTGATCAATAATGGCTTCAAGGTCCTGACGTAACAATTCATTTTCCAACTTCAAACGCTTTAATTCTTCTGCTAGTTTTTTAACTTTTACAGGATGCGTCTCTCCTGCTACAGGTATTTTATCCGGGGGTATGACTGCACTTTGTCCACGACTTGGCACCGATATCAGTAACAGTACAACTAAACCTCCAACCACTCTATGAACCGGCATAATGCACTCCTCTTAACTTAATCCTTTTATCAAAAGTATTCGCAACCTTCATCGACAACTATAACCATTCCTTTAGCCGCGGCAAAAGACAAAAGATCGCTCTATTCAACCTAGCAATACATTTACGCCTTATGTTTCAATGAGTCAATATGGTTTTACCCCACGCGTACAAAGCACCTTACTTCAAAAACCTTAAAACATTGGCATAAATGATGCTAGTTACAACAATAGAGGCTGAAAACAGGCTTTTAATTATTAATTTTAGTATTCAGCGGCAATATTTTACCGCTTAGTGGACAGCTAAAAGCTATAAGGGGAAACAATGTCCTTCCGAACATCACTAACAGGCTTAAACGCATCTTTTGCAAAACTCGATGTGACTAATAACAATATTAGTAACGCCAATACCACTGGTTTTAAAAAGTCTCATGCAACCTTTAGTGACATCTATTCATCTTCTATGACTCAGAGTCCTTCAAGTATTGCGGGTCAAGGTGCCTTTTCAACAGGTACAAAACAACAATTTACCCAAGGTAGCCTCAGTTCATCTGGCAATATGCTAGATCTCTCCATTCAAGGACAAGGTTTTTTTTCTTTAAAGCCCGAACCTGATTCAACAGAGCGTATTTTCACGCGAGCCGGGGCCTTTAGCGTCACGAATGAACGTTATGTCGTTGACGCTAACGGCAATTTTTTACAAGCCTTTGCCGTAAATGATGATGGTTCCATTAATCAAGCTCAAATGGAAACAATGACACTGCCCGGTCTAAAGGGTGACCCAGTAGCAACATCTAAGATAACAGCAGGTTTAAATTTACCCTCATCGGCCTCTATCTTAAACGTACCCTTTAATAAAGACGACCCTAATACTTATAATGAATCAACCACATTTGATATCTATGATTCAGCAGGAAATGCTCATATAACCAATATTTACTTTATAAAATCAAGTTCAGCAACTGAGAATGACCCCACTAATCGTTGGATGACTAAAACGTTCATCGGTAACAATGAGTTAACTCCAGCATTAATACAGGCAAAGGATACAGAAGGTAACGATCTATGGGTTGATGCCACTGGACGAGTCAAAACCGAACCACAAGTAC
>Ga0233439_10005005_pt1 | contig 12531 bp, 11 predicted proteins | sample SI_123_September_6_FD_182713 | JGI IMG/M metagenome (GOLD analysis project Ga0233439, IMG submission 182713) | Seawater microbial communities from Saanich Inlet, British Columbia, Canada - SI_123_September2016_100_MG | ecosystem: Environmental > Aquatic > Marine > Inlet | place: Canada: British... | reverse complement strand
GCTGAGTCCACTGGCTTATAAGAGCATGCAAAATGGTCTCCACCTTTTATCGCGTACCCGGCTATTCCTTCATACTTTCCAGAAAGGCACACACAGGGATACCATGAGCTATGAAGTTCGGGAAAAGATCGCCCAGTCTATGGGATTCGATGTTAAAACCTTTTTCCAAAAATATTTTTTTGATGCCGTATACCCCCTCAAACGTTTCAGCCGAAACTTGTACTGGGAGAGCATGGCGGTAGACACCAAAAAAATCAAAAACCTTTCAGAGTACTTTTCCCTCAATACGCAACAACAAATATATTTCGAAAAAAGCCCGGAAAACCTGTTCGCCCAGGAACCCCTATGGTTATTCAAAGTTTTTATCTGGGTCGCTGAAAGAAATTATTATTTGTCTTATGAAGTGACACGCGCCATTGAGCAACATGTTGATCAGGCCTATCCTATTTTTATGGATGAAGAATCCAAATTGGAAATCCAGAGCTGCTTTAAACGCATCATCAGGGGGAAATTTTTTTCAAAAGCCATTCGCCTGCTACATGAGTTTGGAATTTTGGGAGATTATTTCATTCCCGAATTTAATGACCTGAAAGGCATTTTGCAGGATGTTTATGTACATAAATTCCCTACTGATATCCATATTCTTTCTGCCCTGGACGTTTTAAATGGATTGGAATTCCGGGATACCGCCGACCCATTTTTGTCTGAACTTTATCACTCGCAAAGAGATAAAACTGCTCTAAAACTTGCCGTTCTACTACACGATATCGGCAAAGGCGCAAAAGTTGGCGACCAGAACGAAGAGTTGGTCGGAGCGAAAATGATTCCACAGATTTTGAATAATCTGGGTTATAACGACAAACCCAAAAGAGTGGATGATGTTTCCTTTTTGGTGGAAAAACATTTGACCATGTATGACCTGATGCTCCTTGACCCCGAAGCCGATGACACCTATGACATGGTGCTTGACCTAGTCGACCATGATAAGGAAAAACTCAAAATGCTGGTTCTGCTTACCCACGCAGATCGTGGGGGAACGAAAATGGACCTGTCCTCTTCCCAGATCGAACAATTAAAACTGTTTTACCAATACACCCTTCATCATAAGAAGAGGAAAAACGTTCCCAATCACATTAAACTTGAGTTCTTGAACATGGTTCGCCTTCCCAGGGAACTGCAATCCCAGTTAGAAATTTATTACAGGTTTGTCCAATCGCAGGAACCTTTCATGGCAGAAATGCTTTTTATGCCAGGACAACCCTCGGAGTTGGTTGTCTGCACTCAGGATGTCCGTGGGTTTCTGCATAAAGTATCGGCAGTTCTGGCCTTCAACCAGTTAGATATTGTCGAAGCTAATATTCAGACTTTTCGCGACAAGGTTTTTGATGTCTTTAAAGTTATCGACTCTAAAGGCAAACCTATTGATTACGGAGATTTCTTTTTTATCCAACAGCGTATTCACGAGGATTTGCGCCGCATCTTTATTGATCAAGAACCCCTTGAATCTATATTTAAAGGTAAGACTATAGGTGGCGTTTCAGAGACACCACACTTCCAGGAGATTAAGTTTAAAATGAAAACCATTGGGCGATCTGTTAAATTGTCAACGCACAATTTGCCCGGAACATTTATGATGGAAACAAAAGTATTCGCGGATTCCAATATGGAATGCCAGAAAGCAGTCCTTCACACTCATCAGGGTACGGCTTCCAATGTTTTTTACCTGCGCCCCGAAGATGTGGAAAAAATTATGAATAATCCAGAACACTTTATTCAAACATTTAAAAAATCTTTGCAACCTCTGCTAACCGGGGAACCATTATTTTTACAGGAAGAGTTGGAACCCAACTCCTAATTTGCTGTCATGAAATTAAAATCCCGGTTAATACAAATTGTCCTGTGCCTCCTGATTTTCCTCTGCCTTTTACCCTCCATAGCTTTGTCTCAAGAAAGTTATACAAGCTTCCTGGAAAAAGCCCGGAATCTGGATAAAGAAGAATTCTTCGAAGATGCTGTCAAATATTGGGAGAAAACCCTTGAAGCCAATCCCCCTTCTAATATAGGTCTATACGCCAAACTAAAACTGGCCAATACGTATTCACGCTTGCAACAATTAGACAAAACTGTCGAAATTGCCAAAGCATTAACAGAATCCAACCCTGACCATTTCGACTCCTGGTTTCATTTTGCCAACGCACTTGCCGCCATGCAACAGTATCCCAAGGCTGTGGAAGCATTCAAAAAAACAATTCTATTAAAACCAGAAGAAGGACTTGGCCGGGTTGGCTTGGCATTTGCGTACTTTGGTGACGGGAAACCCGATTCCGCTATCGAAGAGTTTAGGCAAGCCAAGAAAATATTCAAGGCTAATAAAAATATTTCCTGGTATAGAGATTGCCGCCTGGCCATCAACCAAATAAAAGGATTCGCCCGCTTTCCTCCCAAGTTTGCCGACCTTTGGCTGGGGAATAATCTCAAAAGAGTTCAAGACACTTATTTGAACTCAGTCCTGGATTTAGAAACCCTTCTGGATTAATCGACCTACCTTGCTATCATTCATGCACCTATGCCCCTAATACCCCTTCGGTCAAACATTAAAATATTTTAATGTCGAATTAATACTTTTTTAATTTTAGTTTTATATAGTTCATATAGTACTTTTCTCCTTCTTTATGGGGGAAACGAATTCGGTGCCATGACCGGGTCTTTCCCCCATCTCCTCCACTTTAGAGGAACAGGCTGGCTTGTCAAACCCGCCTGTTCCTCTTTTGTTTTTCCTGCCATAATATAAATCCAGCCTTCTTAATACAGCATCTAAATTAATACCAATCCTTATTGATCGGAGCCGCAAAATGATATCCCGATTTCTAATGTGTCCCCCAGATTATTTCGGGGTGAACTACAGCATCAATCCCTGGATGGTCGGCAATCTTGGGCGCGTAGACATTGAAAAGGCAAACAAACAGTGGCAAAAGCTTTTGGAATCCTTGTCTAAGTATGCTGAAATAGAATTGTTGAGTCCGCAACCTCATTTACCAGATATGGTGTTCACTGCCAATGCAGGTTTGGTCCGGGAGAATGCATTTATTCCCAGCCATTTTCAGCATTCAGAGCGACGCCCCGAAGAACCTCACTTTAAAAACTGGTTTCTTGAAAAAGGCTATCAAATTAATGACTTAACCAGTCCTGTTTATTTTGAAGGAGAGGGCGATGCTCTGATTCATTCAGAAAATAACCAGTTGTGGATAGGCTATGGTTTTCGTACAGACCCGCAGTCCAGTGACCGAATCCAAAAATTATTTCCAATCAGAATTGTTTTATTACATCTTGTTGATCCAAGATTTTATCATTTGGATACTTGTTTTTGTCTCCTGCCGGGGGGCAAGGTTATGTATTATCCGAAAGCCTTCAGCAGAGACTCCCTTCAATCTATAGAAAAATATTTTTCTGCTCAGAATCGTATCGAGATAGACGAAGAAGATGCTATTCATTTTTCTTGCAATGCAATCGTAGTACAAAATAATCTGATATTAAATCACGCCAGCACTGGCTTAATGAGCAAACTACAATCCTTAGGCTTCCGAGTGGTCCTTAATCCTGTCAGCGAATTTTTAAAAGCAGGTGGGGGTAATAAATGTCTCGCCTTATCCTTATCAAGCAATTAAAGTATTTCCATTAATGTCTCTTATATTCTGCATTTATCTTAAAGAAGGGTTCATATTTTCATGCATTTAAGATACAATTGGCTTTAAATTCGTATTTTTTTGGGGAAGAGTAAACCTTTTTCACAAGGCGAAAGCCAAAGCTTTCCTGATCGATCAATTATTTTACCGCCAATACAGGCCAAATTTATAGAAGGCAAACTCTTTCCCGCACTCAGTATCGTTTAAGGGGAAAATTCAAAAGTACATTTTATGGCTCGAAAATCTAAATATAATCTGGTTTGGATGGACTTGGAAATGACCGGACTGGATGCAGAAAAAGAAGTCATTATAGAAATCGCAACTCTGATTACCGATAGCGAATTGAATGTTCTTGAAGAGGGGCCTTGTATCGCCATTCATCAAAGGGACGAAATTCTCGACCAAATGGATGAATGGAACACAAAGCACCATAATGCATCGGGACTGGTCAAACGAGTTCGTGAGTCCTTGATTGATCAAAAAGAAGCTGAGAAAAGGACTTTGGAATTTATCAAGAAATACTGCCCTAAAGCCACATCTCCTTTATGCGGAAACTCTATTGGTCAGGACCGGAAATTTCTCTCTAGATATATGACTGAATTGCATGATTATTTTCATTATAGAAGCATTGATGTAACCTCCATCAAAGAACTTGTAAATCGCTGGTATCCAGATGGGCCAAAATTCCCCAAGAAAAGCAATGAGCATATGGCCCTGACAGATATTCGGGAATCGCTTCAGGAACTTGTCTTTTACCGACAACATTATTTCATCGGCCGAGAAGCAAACGTTGCCCAGCCTGTGACTTGAAAATCAACAACTACCACAAATCATGAATAAAGGTACTGTCATTACCCTGGTGTTTCTAGCTTTTGTTGCCAGCGTTTCCATTGACCTGCTTTGGACCGGCAACAAATATGAATGCGAAGTCTGCATTAAATATAAGGATCAGATTGTTTGCCAGAAAGTAAAAGGTATGGCAAAGGATGACACCATCATGACAGGTATGAGTACCGCCTGCGCCAAAGTGGCAAACGGCATGACGGAGTCTATAGAATGCCAGGCCCAGCCGCTTGAGAAAATGGAATGCAAAGATATCTGACTTCCCCTTTCAAGTTTTTAATTGTTAAAGGCAAACCCCTTTGAAGCCTCAAAATATTTTCTCCCCTTCCTCGTACAAACTCTTCGGTTACAGTTTTTTAATTCTTTTTTTCGAACTGGCATTAATTCGGTTTATCCCTTCCAATGTCAGAATTACCGCCTATTTCATTAATCTGGTTCTGGTGGCGGCTTTTCTGGGAATGGGGATCGGAATGATCCGGGTAAAAAGGGATCAGGATCTCACGCAATTTTTTCCCCCTTTGTTGCTTTTACTGGTAGGAACTTGTGTTTATTTCAGCAATATCATTGTCGTTGCCCCCCGATTAGAAGAGGCAATGTATGCCAGTTATGCTGATATTTCGCCAAATAGCCGGGAGTGGGGAATGGTTCCCGTTGTAAGTGTTTTCTTCACCTTTTCTGCCTTGCCTTTTATAGCCTTGGGCTACGCAATGGGCAACGAATTTAAAAACTTTCCTGCTCTTCACGCTTATGCCATTAATACCGCAGGGAGCTTGGCTGGGCTTCTGGCTTTTTCTATATTGAGTTATTTTTCCACTCCCCCAATTATCTGGTTTGGTCTTGGCGGTTTACTTTTTCTTGTCCTGACTGGCAAAAAGCAAAACTTTATTATCTCCACACTTTGCCTGGGCCTTATATTTTATCTGGTGCAAAGCCTTTACCAGAAAGACCATGAAATCTGGTCGCCTTATTACAAAATCAATCATTTCTCTGGTTTGAATCTAACTTCTATCAACGTTAATGGCTCCCTTCATCAATACATGATTAATTTTTCTCCACCCCCTAATATCCCGAGAGATTATGCCAACAAGGCCAAACAGCAGTATCAACTTCCATATCGCTTCGCAAAAAGTTGGGAGAATGTATTAATCTTAGGAGCAGGGTCCGGTAATGATGTCCATCTCGCTCTCGACCAGGGAGCGCAGAATGTGGATGCCGTAGAAATTGACCGTACAATCTTGGAAATTGGCAAAGGTTTAAATTATCAAAAACCTTATGATGACCCTCGCGTACAAGTTCATATCGACGATGCTCGTGCCTTTCTCAAGAAGACCAAAAAGAAATATGATGTCATCATCCTGGGGACCCTGGATAGCCAAACTCTCTTGTCTGGCATGTCATCCATCCGCCTCGACAATTATATCTACACCGTAGAATCCTTTCGATCTATGAAAGAGCATTTAAAACCGGAAGGAGTGATGATTTTGTATCATATGTCCGCGAACACGGCCATTCCTCTCAAACTAGCGAAAACACTAATTGATGTGTTTGGGGTAAATCCGTTAATGCACTACGAAAAAGAACATCAACTATTTAATATGACCTTTGTTGCGGGGTCAAAGGAAGAAGGGGTTAACCACTTTGGTTATTTCTTTAAAGAGCTAACAACTGACGATAGGGTGATTGCCGATTCCATAAAAACTCCTACGGATGACTGGCCCTATCTTTATCTGGACCAACCGGGAATTCCTTCGCACTAACTTCAGGCCGGTGGCGTCATTCTCCTTATTTCAATACTATCTATCATTTTTTCGTCGGGAAGAAATAATATTAAAAACCCGGACTGGACATTATTTCTACTTGGAGCAAGCTTTCTATTGCTGGAGACCAAAAGCGTCACCGAAATGTCTTTATTATTCGGCTCAACCTGGCAGGTCAACGTATTGGTCTTCGCCTCCATCCTGTTTTTAATATTTGTGGCAAACCTTTTTATACTTCGTAAAGGACCATTTGATAAAAGCCGGTTATTCTTCTTTTTATTCATCTCCATAGGAGTCAGTTACGCCATTCCCGCTCGTTCACTCCTGGCTTTGCCTTTATTCGGTCAATGGATTACGGGGGCCTTTGTCACGGCAGTTCCATTGTTTTTTGCGGGAATGTTGTTTTCGCAGATATTTCAAAACAGGCAGGAGCCTACTACTTCTCTGGGTTATAACCTGATGGGTGCCATATGCGGAGGGTTACTGGAATACAGTTCCATGGCACTGGGAACCAAAAACCTTTATCTACTAGCTTTGGTTCTATATATTCTGGCTTTTCTGGTTCACGGACGTGAAATAAAACTAAGAGCAAATTAAGTCGTACACTTCCTGATATTTTTCCTCAACATTACCCAGATTAAACCGGAACCGGTCTTTGTCCATTTTTTCATTGGTGTCCCAATGCCATAGACGACATCCATCCGGGCTGATTTCATCTCCTAAAAAAACCTTGCCTTTATGCCGACCAAATTCCACCTTGAAATCTACCAGGCGAATGTTTCGTTCCTTAAAGAATTTCATCATCAGGTTATTGATTTTGAGACCCTCCGATTTCAATATCTCTACTTCTTCTTTTGTGGCCCAGCCAAAAACATCAACATGACATTCATTAATCATCGGGTCACCCAGTGGATCACTCTTATAAAAGAATTCAAGAATCGGTTTTTCCAGAACCCGCCCTTCTTCAATACCCAACCTTTTACACAAACTACCTGCCGCGACATTTCGCAACACAACTTCTACCGGAATAATATCCAGCTTTTTCACCAGCATTTCCCGGTCATTGAGAGTTTCAACAAAGTGGGTTTCAACTCCCTCGCCTTCCAGGTATTGAAAAATCCTGCTGGAGACATGATTGTTCATCACGCCCTTATCAATAATGGTTCCTTTTTTTACTCCATTGAAAGCCGAAGCATCATCCTTAAAGTACTGAATCACCAGACCAGGATCTGCAGTGGTGTATAAAATCTTGGCCTTCCCTTCATAAAGTTTTTCCATACGTTCCATGATTGCTCTCTTATTTTTTAAAGACCCTTTTGAAAATCCGGTCTATGTTTTTAAATTGCGTTTTTAATTTAAAATTCTGATCAATCTCTCCGGCAGATAAAAGTTTCCGGATATCCTTATCTTTTTTCAGCAATGTTAAAAAGTCTTTCCCCTTAGTCCAGCTTTGCATGGCATTTTTTTGCACCAGCTTATAGGCTTCTTCCCGGGTAATGCCTTTGCGCACCAAAGCGAGCAGGACACTCTGTGAAAAAATAAGGCCCCCCGTTTTTTCCAGGTTGCGCATCATATTATCCGGATAAACCATTAGCTTATCCATCATTGATGTCATTTTTCTCAGCATATAGTGAACCAAAATAGTACTATCCGGCCCAATCACCCGTTCCACAGAGGAATGGCTGATATCCCGTTCGTGCCAGAGTGGCATATTTTCCAGAGCCGCAAATGCGTTTGCCCGAACCACCCGAGCCAATCCACACATTTGTTCAGTAATTACCGGGTTGCGCTTATGCGGCATTGCTGATGAACCCTTTTGTCCACTGGAAAAATATTCTTCCGCTTCCAGCACTTCCGTTCTATGGAGATGGCGGATTTCTGTAGCAATTTTATCAATGGTGCCAGAAATAACCGCAAGGGTTGTAAAGAACTCCGCATGCCGATCCCGTTGAATTACCTGACTCGAAACCGGGGCAGGCTTTAATCCTAACTTGGAACAAACGTATTCTTCAACATCCGGATCAATGCAGGCAAAGGTACCCACTGCACCCGATATTTGCCCATGAGCAATGCATTGCCGGGCACGTTTGAGTCGGTCTATATTGCGTTTAACCTCTTCATACCAATTGGCGATTTTTAATCCAAAGGTTAATGGCTCAGCATGAATACCATGAGACCGACCGATGGTAGGTGTGAGCTTGTATTTCTTCGCCTGTCTTTCCAATACATCCTTAAAAGCAACGAGCTCTTTCAATATCAGGTTTGCAGATTGTTTTAATTGCACCGCCAAAGCGGTATCTAAAACATCGGAAGAGGTCATTCCCATATGCATATACCGCGCTGATGCTCCGACATTTTCTGCCACGCAAGTTAAAAATGCGATCACATCGTGTTTGACTTCCCGTTCAATTTCGTCAATACGATCCACATCAAACCGGGACTTGGTTTGAATATCTTTCAACGCAGGTTTAGGGATTTCCCCTTTTTTTGCCAAGGCCTCACAGGCCAGGACTTCTATTTTCAACCAAATTTTAAACTTATTTTCCGGCTCCCATATTGCCGCCATTTCAGGTAATGTGTATCGTGGTATCAAAGTTCAGTTTCCCCGTATAATGAGTCGTGGAGCAAAGATGTGCTTGAATGAATGAAAAAAAAACCTAAATTGTGGTAATAATATTTTACTGATGGAGCATATCTTAAACGCAAATGCTTGGTAAATCAATATATGAACTCAACTGTTGAAGTCTGTTTTGTATGTCTAGGAAATATTTGTCGTTCCCCGCTTGCTCAAGGTGTCTTTGAGGCCCTTGTGAAAAATGAAGACTTGCAAGATCGTATTCTTATCAGTTCCGCAGGGGTCGGAAATTGGCATGTGGGGAATCCCCCCGACGCCCGAATGCAACAAACTGCCCGTAAACACGGCGTTCGCCTAACTAGTCGAGCACGTCAGTTTCAGGCCGCAGATTTCAAACGGATGGATCTGGTGCTGGCTATGGACCAAAGCAATCTGAACGCTCTGCAACAAATGCGGCCTGCATCTGAACTTCAGGACAAGTTGTTTTTATTTCGTTCATTTGACCCGGAAAATAACGGCGATCTCGAAGTACCCGATCCCTATTACGGAGGAGACCGTGGTTTTGAAACGGTATATCAGATGGTTGAACGAACCTGCCCTAAAGTTTTGCAACATTTGAAAGCCCAGCTTGCAAAAACAACATGAAGGAAGAAATCAGCAACCTTCTACAACCTGTTTTTGGCCATGAGGTAAAAGTAAAAACCTCAACCCCAACGGGAGGAGGATGCATCAACCAAACCTCCATTCTGCAACTGACCAATGGCGAACGGGTTTTTCTAAAATACAACTCCCACCCTCCTCCCAATTTCTTTGCCGCCGAGGCCAAGGGGCTAAAACTCCTAGCTAAAACCACAAAGGGACCCAGAATACCAAAACCTTTGGCTTTACAGGATTCCGCAAAACCCACCTTTCTAATTCTGGAGTATATTGACGAGGCTTCTCCTGAGCAGGGTTTTTCAACACACTTTGCCCGATCATTGGCCGAACTTCACCGGGTCACACAAGATAACTTTGGCCTGGATCACGATAATTATATCGGCAGTACTCCACAAAAAAATACTCTGGAAACAGATGGAATTGTTTTCTTCCGCGATCAGCGATTGCGAGCCCAACAGGAACTGGCCCGCAAATCTGGCAAGCTACCTCACTCCACAGACAAAATGCTCAGCAAGTTATGTGATCGGATAGAAAACTATCTGGATATATCGGGAGAGAAACCGGCATTGCAGCACGGCGACTTGTGGTCGGGAAATTATTTTCCTGATGAGGACCAGGTCCCCTGCATTTTTGATCCAGCGGTTTATTTTGGTTTGCGCGAGGCCGATCTGGCCATGACTGAACTCTTTGGCAAACTGCCGCAAAGTTTTTACGATGCCTATCACGAAGCTTTTCCACTCAACCCTGGATACGAAGAAAGAAAAGATCTGTTCAACCTGTACCACCTGTTAAACCACCTGAACCTTTTTGGCGGCTCTTATCTGGGGTCTGTGGAACAAGTGATTAAACGCTACTCGACATAGGTTGTTATCCCTCTTTGGATGCCTCAAGAACAAAACCAACACCTCGGGGAGGGGTTAATCGCCCTACTGGCCTATTCAGCCGAGACGCAATTCTTAGTCCGGCGGAGTACCTTATTAGTCATTGGCAATACGCCTGGTTGTTAGAAGCCGCCACCTATTTTGGCGATAAAGGTATTAAGCTCCTGTTCCACATGTCCATCCCAGTTTTTCATTTCATCAGCCAAGGTGGTCAGAACCGCTTTACCCTCACTGATTTCCATGGCATCTGCAATACTTACCAGTATCCGGGTACCATACCGCTCAACAAGTTCATGCTCTTCCGCGGCACGAAATGCCATTTGAGGGCCAAGTATCATGGACCAAGCTTGAATCACCGATACCTGGGAAGATTCTCTAAAACGTAATGAATCCAGCTCTTCCATATAAGTTTCGGCATCAATTTCTTCGGCTTCAAATTTTTCTATCAATTGTTTCAGGCTATCTTCTTTCGATTCTACCTTCTGAAAAATATATTCAAAAAACTTGGCTTCATATTTTTTGAGTTCCGTTATGTTCCAGGGGCACCTGAAGGCTATCTCCATATCACTACCCGTTTTTCTAACTTCTCTTTCAATTTTATAAATACAATCTGGGCACCTTTTACCAGCATCGTGATTGAATTGGCCTCCACAATGACAGGGAGCCAAAACACTTTGAAAAGCAAGCGCTAGCGCCTCTTTTTTAAGGCCTAAAACCTCACGAAAAGCTACCCTTACAGGATTAGCGCGTGACACGTTGACGCAGTTGGAACAACTGGAACAATAAATGGGGTAGGCCCCTTTATCTTCTTCTGGCTCAATCAGCGGCTCAAAAGTTTCGGGGCAAAGAGTGCACTGAACTTCTTTTTGAAAAGTATCCACAATAAAAGATCCCAATTAATGTTTAAATAGATTCCGGTCTGAATATTAGATGAAAATTTATTACAGAGGTTCTAAAAAAACAAAATTAATAGCTTTAAATAAAAAAAAACCCATGGCTATAAAAGCCATGGGTTAATTTTTTTAAAACAACCTAACCGGAGTAAGCTTGACCCAACCCTGCGGTTTCAGATTCATTGCCACCCATTATAACCTTACCCGTTGTCGCATCAACCGGGAACATGGTAATGGCATTGTGCGTACTACATACAACTTTGCACAAGTCACAACCCTTGCAACGAGGCTCAATGACAATGGCCTTAGTGGTCTTTTCATCCAGCATGATACAGTCCGCTTCAGGACAATACATGATACACAAACGGCAACCCTTTTCAGCAATACACTTTTCGTTATCTACCCAGGCTACGTTATACACTCGAAAAATCTCCTCATCTATGAATGATTAAATCCCACAAGTGAGGGTTTAATTCCCCGCAGCTTGCCGCATTTTTGAATACCATAAATCAAAGTTACCTTACCAAAACCTTTGTTGAATTAAACAGTTACCAGTTTCATATTATCCTGCTTCTCTGCCCATTTTTCTGACAAAGTGTAAGACTCAGTAATACAATCCATATTAGCTTTAAGAAGGTCATTTTTCTTCTTGTATTTCTTTTTAATGGCTTCGTCAAGGGAGGCCGTACCACCGGAAGCAACAAACTTCTTCCCAAACCGCTCCTGAAGTGCGCCATCTAAGGCTTTTAAACTTACTATCTTGGTCACTCCAGCGCAGGCTCCGATCATCGCCATATTAGTAGACAGCTCTGTTTTACCAATCTCCAAAGCAAGTTTAGTCGCGTCATGGTTAAACACATTGACATTCAAATCCTCCAAACGCTCACGATCTTCATCTGTCAGCAGATCCGCTGGTGTATTGATAATGATCAGGCCGTTTTCCTGAATCCCAGAATAGAATGGCGCTGTATAGCTTTTCTGCATGGTGATTACCTGAGGATGAAATACCATTATGACATCTGGGTAAACCAGTTCACCCCGATCATAGATACGTTCTGATCCCACTCGGCAATAACTTTCTGCAGGTGCCATTCGTTTTTCAGCACCAAAAAACGGATTAGAAATGGAAAACTTTCCATCTCTATTAGCGGCCATGGCCAGAAGGTGAGCGGCAGTCACCGCACCTTGACCCCCCAAACCCGAAATACGAATATTCATCCTGCTCATAATATTTCCACTCCT
>Ga0233439_10005004_pt1 | contig 12532 bp, 11 predicted proteins | sample SI_123_September_6_FD_182713 | JGI IMG/M metagenome (GOLD analysis project Ga0233439, IMG submission 182713) | Seawater microbial communities from Saanich Inlet, British Columbia, Canada - SI_123_September2016_100_MG | ecosystem: Environmental > Aquatic > Marine > Inlet | place: Canada: British... | reverse complement strand
AATCACAGATATTGCCAACTGCATGGCACCAGGCATGAAGCAAAGAATAGTCGGCATCCGGCCCGGAGAGAAACTGCACGAGATTATGGTCCCCATGGACGACGGTCGCATGACCTTGGAGCAGGCCGATCGTTTTATTATTCAACCGGCCTTCAAATGGTGGACGAATGATGAGTATGCCATCAGCGGCGCCAAACCGGTCATAAACGGCTTCTCCTATTCAAGCGATAACAACGATGAATGGCTGGACGCGAACGGCTTGGCGAACCTTTTGGAGAACGCGCCCGGCGACGGTGCTTGATCAATAGCCAGATTATGCGGAAGCATCTGCCATACGGTCGTCAAGTTATTGAGGATGATGACATTGAAGCCGTCGTCAATGTCCTAAGGGGCGACTGGTTGACAACAGGACCAAATGTCGACGATTTCGAAGCGGCATTGGCAGAGCGCGTGAATGCTAAATTTGCGGTCAGTTGCTCCAGCGGAACGGCGGCCTTGCATTTGGCGGCTATGGCCTTGAGACTGGGGCCCAACGACGCGGTGGTGGTGCCAACTTTAACTTTTGCTGCAACGGCTAACGCCGCCCTTTACGTTGGTGCCGATGTTATATTCGCTGACGTCGACCCAAATTCAGGCTTAATGACAAGCGACACTTTGCAAGAAGCCCTCGAACAGAGCCGGGGGCGTAATGTCCGGGCAGTATTTCCGGTACACCTGAACGGCCAATGCGCAGACCCAGAGGAAATTTCCAAGATTGCCGGTACTGCTGGACTTCATGTAATCGAAGACGCCTGTCATGCATTGGGTTCGAGCTATGATGTTAGCGACGGCACCGTCGCATTTGCCGGTGAATGCCGTCATTCTGATGCGGCAGTATTTTCCTTCCATCCCGTCAAGACAATAGCGGTGGGAGAAGGCGGCGCTGTTACGACCAATGATGCAGCACTTGATGCCCGAATGCGGCAACTGCGCAATCACGGACTGACGAGAAACCCCGCAGACTTCGCCAACCATGAATTGGGCTTTGCGTGCGATGGCGAGGCAAATCCGTGGTATTACGAAGTTGCTGATCTTGGCTTTAATTTTCGTCTGAACGACATCAGTTGCGCCATGGGGCTTAGCCAACTCAAAAAAGTTGATCGGTTTATTGAGCGTCGGCGGGACCTGGTCCAACAATATCGTGACGGCCTGGCCGACTTGGCGCCATTGTTAAGGCCCATCGACCAAAAACCAGGCAATGCTGCGGCTTGGCATATCTTTGCGGTACTCATAGATTTTGATCGCCTGGGATGCGAACGGGCAAAATTCATTAAAAAACTGCGTGATCGCAGCATCGGATCCCAAGTCCACTATATCCCACTACATTTGCAACCCTTGTATCAAGACCGCTTCGGCGATCAAAGCCGGTTGGCTGGTGCCGAGACTTACTATGAGAAAGTGCTTTCATTGCCACTATTTCCTTCGTTAAGCGATGATGATGTCTCATACGTCATCGAGGTTTTGCACGATATTGTTCCAAGTGCATAAAATTTGATTTCTCTGACAAATTATCGATTTTCCGGGTTTTAGTCGCTTCTGCATACCGAACAGGATGAAAGCGCCCTATGTCACAGGTTGAGCGAAGGCAAAAAACGTCCTTGCGTTTTGAATTCGACCGCTCTTTGAAGCTGGAATCTCAGGGTCCCAAGACTATTTTTGACGGTAGGCTACTTGCTAATATTCTGGGCTGCGGACGAAATCGTTTCGACCGTCGGCAACATCTGCCTGCGATTGCCTCATTATTGAAGGTTTTATGAAAAATTGAAGAACCTATCTTTTATCGCCCGGCGAAAATTTGACTTGATCAAATCCAAGTATCAAGAGCCGGCACTTCGGCGCGCTGGTAAGCGCTACATCGAAGAAAATAAAATCCCCCTTTTTAAAGGCGTGGAGGACGAAATTTCGGCTATTCCGTTCGACCTTTACAATTTGCACAAGACTGTCATCGAACGTAAACCGAAATGCATATTGAAATTTGGCGTGGGGTTTTCGACGTTGGTCCTTTGCCATGCCCTAATGTCCAATAGGCAAGGGCGTCTCTACTCCGTCGATACAAGCGAAGAATGGCTTGAAAACACACGGGCGAAACTACCCAATGACGCGCCCGTGGACCTGATACATTCCTCCGCGACTGCGAAGGAAATCAACGGTGAACTTTGCCATACATTCGATCATATTCCAGACGTAATCCCGAATATGGTGTACCTTGACGGCCCCTACGGACCCGACGTTCAAGGGGCGATTAACGGACTTTCCTTCAATGGAACATCTCGACGTACGGAGATTTCCGCTGATATGCTTCTTTTAGAATCCACACTTCCCGCGTCTTTCATACTCGTGGTTGACGGAAGAGATCGAAACCAAGCATTTCTACGTCGAAATTTGAAGCGGCATTACAAAATAAAGAGCCGGCCAGCTCTCAAATTCACGACATTTGAACTGGTTGGGTAAGTGAATGTGTTGGCTTTTGCCTCCTCATTTAACAACTATAGATTGATGTCGGTAAAATTGAATGAAAACTTTTCTAGGTATCAAAGAATGGTCTCTTCATTCGACCCTCACGCCGCTTGTGGCACAAAACTAGCCCCGTACCATGAAATGACGGCCTCACAACCGTTTTCGAAGTTTCGGGAATTTCGTCTGGATTTTACGTGTTAAAAGGTAATTCGGCGTGACCAACCCGAACGCATCGGAAAACTTCAGCCGATCAACCAGACCTGCTGATCGGATTTTTCCGATTGATCTCGACGCCATGAGAACCGAGGCCGGCTGGTTCGAGACACCGAGGTGGCCTTGTTCTGTTGCCGAAGTTGCCGAGCTTCAACGCATTTGGTGGCAAGCCGTTTTGGATTTCGTACTGGAAAGCGGACCGGGCATTGAACGCGATGCTGTCATACTTGGCGTTACCGCCATAATCGCCCGCACCGTCTCGTTGGCTGAGATTGCATTTGCACTAGAATGTGCTGAAGCGGCTGGAATGGATCTAGTGGGTGGCCCACCTGAAACCGACTATCTTAGGGGCAATTGGACAGGCAGCAGTATCCCGCAAGATAACGAACCGGACACGAAACGCATTGTCGCAGCCCGCCATCCATTAATTCGCAGTATTCTGTCAACACATCGCTTCGCGCCGACTTGGAAGATACTGTATCGTCTCGCCGCACATCAGGGCAAAGTCATCGCCCATAATGATTTGCTTTTTCCCATGGCGCGCGCATCCGGTATACCAATGGTTTTCGACGATGCTGGGGCGATGTTCAACAAGATCCGCCAAACCTATTCAAGCAATCCAGCAAAGGATCAAGCCGGGGAGCTGGCACAGGCACTAACCGACCGAATGGTAAATGCTACAACTATTGGCGACCCCTATCGAACCCGGCTCAATAATTTGGTTCATGCGCGATTATCACGCATTCTTCAGGTCACCTTGGGTGATATGCAAGCAACCCAGCAGGCAAAATTGCCGGACCTGATTTGGGGCAGCACAGGTAGCCAATATGCCGCGCGCGCCATAGCCATAGAAATTTTGAACCGTGGCGGCGAAACACGATTTTTTACCCACGCCGGCACCGCAAGCATGGTCCACAAGCCACTGACATTGGCGCTCGGGGAGTTGGCGGTATCTTCAACGTTTGTCATGGAAACTCAGACCGCCGCTGCGCATGAGGAAATGACGGAAGCGTGCCAAATCATCGCACCATTGCATAAAACCAATATTGTCGGGGCCGATGGCAACAAGGCATTTTTAAATCTACCGCTTAAACGCCAGAGCAGCCCGCGAAAGCGTCCGAAAGTTGTCTATGTCGGCACGCCATCGCGCGGCACCAGCGGCAACGGCTCAAAGGGTTTGCCGGAGGTCATTTTTCTTGATTGGCAATTTCGCCTTGTCAGATTTCTCAACACCCTGCCCATCGACCTCATCTGCAAACCGCATCCAGGCGGCTATTTTAGCGGACAGCAACACCCCATTGAAAAATTTGCCGCCACGGATTACGGCAGGTTCGAGGCATTGATGGAACAGACCGATGTATTCATCTTTGACGGCTGCATGACAACTACCATATGGGAAGCATTGTGCACGGATCGTAGATTGGTATTTTTTGATTTAGGTGCCTATCGATTTCACAAAGCTGCGGACGCCATGTTCAAACGCCGTACCAGCATTATTAAGGCCACTTACGACGACGGCAATCGACCTCACTTCGACCCAGAGGTCGCAAAAGCGGCAATCCTCGACAATTCTGCGATAGACCCTAGTGAATTTCAGCGCGCCCTTATTGGCGACGCGGCTAAGTAGTAGACGTCTTATTGAAGGGCCATCATGCTATTTCCACCTGAAGCATTAGGAACGATTACCGAATATTCGACTGGCGAGGTGTGGAACGCCAAACGAATGGGTGGTGCAGTGGCCAGGGCTGCAAGTGCTCTTCATGAACGAGGCATCGGCCCAGGCGACAACGTTCTTATTTATCATGGCGGCAGCGGTGCCTTTTTTGCTGATCTGTTCGCCATCTGGCAAATGGGCGCATGTGCGGCCTGCCTCAATCCAGGACTTAGCCAGCCTGAGTTGGAAAATATTGTTAGCTTCATTAAGCCGAAGCTGATCCTCGTAGATCAAAACACGTCCGCCGGCATCGTGGGCGGTGTTGCTATATTGTGCAGCCAAGTTGAACCCGTCGGGCGAATAATCGAGAGCAAGCTCACCCTGGCGAACAGCGGTCTCGACGATGCGGCATTGATCTTATTTACCTCCGGCACGACGGGCACACCCAAGGGCGTGGTGCATAATTTCAGATCTTTGCTGGCGCGCATTAATCTTAACCGCCAATTCATCGGTGATGATAATTTGGGCAAGACGTTGTGCGTTTTACCGACGCATTTTGGTCACGGTTTGATAGGGAACTGCCTGACGCCGATCCTTTTTGGGCATGATTTATTGCTTCTATCGGGCAGTAATCTGCCGACGATCGGCAAGCTTGGCGAAATCATCGATCAACACGAAATTAGTTTCCTAAGCTCCGTACCGGCCTTTTGGAAGTTGGTTTGCAAACTAGCCAAACCGGCGGCGAAGGGTACTTTGCAGCGTGTACAGATTGGCTCGGCCCCGCTGGCGGCGGATTTGTGGCACCAGGTCATCGAATGGTGCGGCACGGACGATGTTGTGAATATGTACGGCATTACGGAGACAGCCAATTGGCTGGCCGGCGCGTCAGCACGTGACCTGGCGCCAGAGGATGGATTGATTGGCCGCATGTGGGGCGGCATGGCAGCAATCATCGATAGCGACGGCCAATTCCGGCCCTTCGGTGAAGGTGAACTCGTGGTGCAATCGCCCAGCCTTATGTCAGGCTACTACCAGCTTGAGGCGCAAACCCGGGACGTTTTGGTTGATGGCTGGTTTCGCACTGGCGATATTGGCCGCATCGACCCGGACGGCGTCATGCGCCTGACGGGCCGACAAAAAAATGAAATCAATCGAGCTGGCGTAAAGATCCACCCGGAAGACCTTGATTTATTGTTCGAACGCCACGAAGCGGTAAGTGAAGCTTGCGCATTCGCTATAGCCGACGATCTGTCGAACGAGTTGGTGGGGCTAGCATTAAGCTTAGTTGATGCGTCTGCCATCACCGTCCCGGAACTCCGCGCGTGGTGTGAAGAGCGACTGGCATCGGAAAAACGGCCAGACAAATGGTTCATCGTACCTGAAATTCCTAAAACGGACCGCGGTAAGATTAACCGCCAGCGGGTTGCCGAATATTGTTTTCAATTGGATGCCGATAAGAAGGGTTGAGGACTTTTTTTGACCGATCACTCTCTAGAAATGCGAAGCGAAAACTTACTGCTTCGACCGCTAACCGAACAGGACGCGACTGAACGATATGTCGGCTGGCTGAACGATGCAGAAGTAAATCGCTTTCTCGAAGTTCGTTGGCATCATCAAAGCCTAGCGGACGTTCGCAGCTATGTCGCCGGGCATGACAACGTCGGCCAATTTGTTTTTGGTGTATTCGCCGAGCCTGATGAACTTCACGTAGGCAACTTCAGCATCAAAGTAGATGAAAATCATCGCAGCGCCGTGATGGTTGTCATGGTTGGCGACAGGGATTATTGGGGACAGGGTATCGTCCTAGAGGCCCGTGCCCGATTACTGGACTTCATTTTTTCCCGATTGCCCGTCGATAAGGTTTCGGGTGGCTGCTATCAAACCAATGTCCACGCCATCTTTAACTACAAACGCCAAGGCTGGGAACTGGATGGCATTCGGCGGGCGGACCGGCTGGATCAGGGCAGACGGGTTGACGTCATTAATTTCGCAATGTTCCGAGAGGCCTGGCTGGACCGCAATGACCCTTGATGCCAAAAATTTTCTTGCTCAGGTATTTGATGTCGAGCCCTTTGAAGTACCCGATGATGCAAGCCTGGATACCTACCAACGTTGGGACAGCCTTGGCCATATGCAGTTGGTGATGTTGTTGGAAACACATCTGGGTCGCCCCCTCGAGTCAGAAGAGATTCTTTCCATCATCGATTTGGAAAGTCTAGATCAACTGCTCACTATGAAAACCGGCAGCTCCCATTCCTGACAGCAGGCGAAAGATCATGGCAGCGCAACGAGGCAAGCGCGGGGATTTAAAGTTCGGCATCCTTGGCCTTGGTTCCATTGGGCTACGTCATGGCCGCAATATTCTTCAATTAGGCCAAAATGTTCTTGGTTTCGATCCCGATACAGATCGCCGTACAGGCTTTGCAGAGATTGGCGGTCGTCCGACGGATACCAGGGAGAGCATTCTTGATGAATGTGACAACATTGTCATCGCAACCCCAAACGGTCAGCACCAGAATGATTTGCACGAAGCAATTTCTGCCGGTTGCCATGTCTTTGTAGAGAAGCCTTTATCGCACTCCACAGAGGGACTTGAGGCAATTTTGGATCGCGCCAAGGAACAGGGCTTGGTCGTGTTCGCAGGTTTAAATCAGCGCTTTAATCCGGTCATAGAGACTGCAAAGTCTATGATTTCAGATGGAACTCTTGGACAGATACTATGGGCCCGGCTTTTGTGCGGCAGTTATTTGCCGGATTGGCGCGCGGGTGATGATTACCGTACTGGTTATGCTGCGGATACAAAAACCGGCGGCGTTCTATTTGATGTAATTCATGAATTTGATATCGCAAATTTCCTGCTTGGATCGGCACGAACCATCAATGCCTGCACACGCAATACAGGTCTCTTGGAAATTTCCGCCGAGGATTGCGCTGATGTCGTCTTGGAGCATGATAGCGGCGTGAGATCGGTCTTGCATCTCGACTACGTGACCCGGCCCGGCAGACGCCGGGTAGAAGTGGCAGGCAGCAACGGACTGCTTGAACTTGATGTCGCAGGACGTCAGCTTCAGTTTTACGACAAAAATGGCACTGTTACCCATGACAGATCCTGGCGTTCATCTGCGGACGAGGACTATTTGGAAGAGATGAAACAATTCATGCGCTGCATCACCCACGGTGAGGCCCCTCGTTGCGACGGCCGTGAAGCGATGCGCATCCTTTGCCAGGTCCTGGCAGCACGGCAAATAAGTGATCTACCCTCAGCATGACGACAATTGCTGTCATACAGGCCCGTATGGGTTCGACCCGGTTGCCGGGCAAGGTTTTGATGGACCTAGGGGGTATCGAGGTTCTGGCCTGGGTTGTCCGTGCCGCCCGCAAGATTGCCAGGGTCGACAAAGTCGTCGTCGCGACATCCGTGTTGAATCAGGACGACCCGATCCAAAAATGGTGCATCGACGCCGCCGTGACCTGCCATCGTGGTCCTGAATTGGACGTCCTGGCGCGATTTGCCGCTGCCGCGAAAGCCGAAGCAGCCGATTTTGTCATACGCCTGACTGCGGATTGCCCGTTTTTGGATCCCCATGTATGCGGCCAGGTGCTTGCCCTGTTGAAACATCAGGGCGCGGGTTATGCCACGAATGCCGAGCCGAGGCGCTGGCCCGATGGGCTGGACTGTGAAGCCATGACGGCCGAGGCCCTTTACCAGGCGGATCGCGAGGCCTCTCGTGATTTTGAACGCGAACACGTCACGCCATATTTGCGGCATAACAGGCGGCGGACCAAACCTGCGTTTTTGAACTGCCCCATTCCCGGGATTGGATCGCAGCGTTGGACATTAGATACGCCGGAAGATTTTGCCTTCCTGAGCGAGGTGGCCAAGCTCCTACCCTCTGACGCCCCGCCAAGCTATATGGATATCCTTGATATTCTAGACAGACATCCGAAATTGGCTGAACAACAAGCCGTGCTGGGACCAGCGTCAGGACCAGCAGCGAGCGAGGACACGTCGGCACCGCCTCAGACATCCCAGGGATCACGTGTACCGGATTATTCTTTCGAACATTCAAACCAAATGCTGCAACGGGCGATGGGTACTATTCCGCTTGGCACACAGACTTTTAGCAAGGCCTACACGCAATTTCCCCGAGACAACGCACCGCTGTTCCTTAGCCACGGGCGTGGCGGCCGTGTCTGGGATATTGACGGCAATGAGTATGTAGATTTGATTTGCGGCCTCTTGCCGGTGGTGCTCGGTTATTGTGATGCCGATGTGGATGCCGCGATAGAGTCGCAGTTGGCAAACGGCATCAGTTTTAGTTTGGCCAGCGAGCTTGAAGCGAAACTGGCCGAGCAGTTGGTGGAGATTATACCGTGCGCCGAAATGGTGCGGTTTGGCAAAAATGGTACGGATGCGACGTCGGCGGCCATCCGTTTGGCACGGGCCTTTACAGGCAGAGATGATGTCGCGGTCTGCGGATATCACGGTTGGCAGGACTGGTATATTGGCTCCACCACCCGGCACAAAGGGGTGCCCAAGGCAGTCCGTGATCTAACCCACGGCTTCCCCTATAACGACATTGATGCGTTGCAAACCCTGCTATCGTCAAAGCCGGGCCAGTTCGCTGCCGTTATAATGGAGCCCATGTCGATCATAGAGCCAGCATCGGGATATTTGGAGTTGGTAAAAGACGTTGCCCACCAACACGGTGCCGTGCTGGTCTTTGATGAGATTATTACCGGTTTTCGTTTTTCTTTAGGTGGCGCGCAGAAATTGTTTGGCGTCACTCCCGACTTAGCATCGTTCGGCAAGGCGATGGGCAATGGCATGCCAATTTCCGCGATCGTCGGCCGGGCCGATATCATGATAGAAATGGAGGAGGTCTTTTTCTCTGGCACTTTCGGTGGGGAAGCGCTCTCCCTGGCTGCGGCAATTGCCGTGATAGACAAGATGAGCCGGGAGCCGGTGATCGAGTCTCTTTGGCGGACCGGTACCAATATCGCCGATGGGGTCGACAAGGAAATAGCCGCGCACAATTTATCCGATGTCTTTTCCTTGCGCGGAAAACCACCCTGGAAAGTGCTGCAAATTGGCGATCATCCCAATGCCGGATCCGCCATCATCAAGACCGCCTTCCTGCGTGAGATGCTGTCCAACGGGGTGTTGATCGGGGCCGGTCACAATGTTTGCCATGCCCATGACGCAGCGGATGCGGCTACTGTGCTAACAGCCTATCAGCAGTCCCTCGACCTGATTGCTAGCAGGCTGGAAGATGGATCATTGCTATCATCTCTCGACGGACCAGCGATTGAGCCGGTGTTTTCGGTCCGTTAGCCAGCAACAGGCTCCCTGGGAAATCGAATGGCGGCACAGGCCATATTCTTCGTTGATGCGGGACGGCAGGTTGGCCTGGGCCATGTGATGCGTTGCCTTACCCTGGCCGACAACATGGCCGCGACGGGTTGGCATTGCACCTTGGTTGCGCCGGGTGAGGTGGAAGAGATGCTGCCTGGCATCCGGGCACGCGGCCATGGTGTGATCGGCCTAGCGGCAGGAACGGATTTACTGGGGCCAACGTCGGAATTGCGCCGGCAATTTCCCGATATCGCCGTCTTGATTGTTGATAGCTATCGGTCAAAGGCGAATTGGGAGTTGCAGCAGAAGGACTGGGCTGAACGCATTGTCGTAATCGACGATCTGGCGGACCGGCGACATGACTGTGATGTCCTGGTTGATCAAACACCTGGTAGAACGCCATCCAACTACAATGGCTTGCTACCGGAAAATTGCACTATTCTGGCAGGAGCGTCATTTGCCATGCTGCGGCGGCTTTTCCTACAGCAACGGCGTACATTGGACCTCGTGCGTAAAAAACTAAGCCGGATCGTCATCAATTTTGGCGGCAGTGATCCGAAGGGTATGACGAGCAAGGCCCTTTCCGCCACAATCCAGACTGGATTGAAAGTGGATATCGACGTCGTTTTGGGGGCGAATTCAACCGTTTTGGCAGAAATTCTGGACACTGCGGAAAACAACGGCGAGGCCAATATTAAGGTCCATCAATTCGTTGATGATATGGCTGCATTGTTTGCTAACGCGGACTTGGCGATCGGAGCTGGTGGATCCAGTTTGCTGGAAAAGAGTAGTTTGGGGCTACCAAGCTTGATCATCACAACGGCTTCAAATCAAGATCTAGTAGCCAGAAATATCGCAGAATGTGGCGCGGCACAGTTATTAGGCAATCACGACGATGTTGACGACAGACAGTTGGTCACGGCCATTTTGGCTTTAGCAGGCAGCAATGGCACATTGGCCGCAATGTCAAAAGCGGCTGCAAGCGTCTGCGATGGAAAGGGCGGATTGCGGGTTGCCGCGGCATTACTCCCCTCAACCACCACACGGCGTGGCGACGTAATATCTCTGCGTCGCGTTTGCCGTGACGACGAACAGATCATATATGATTGGCAAACAGAGCCCGATGCCCGACGCTTTTTTCGCCATCCCGAGGCACCCTCGCGCGAAAGCCATGCCTTGTGGTTCAAACGGCGTCTGGATGATACAGACAACATTACCTGCATCGTGCTTGTTGGAGGTCAGACGGCGGGTTTGGTGCGATTGGATTGTATGGACCAACCGGGTGACGACGACGCAATGGAGGTTTCCATTATCGTCGCGACCGCATACAGGGGCACGGGCGTCGGCGGCGTGGTGCTTCAATTGATCCGAAAAATTGGCGGCATGTGCCGATTGGTGGCTGAGGTCAACCCGGAAAACACCGCTTCTATTCATGCGTTCCAGAATGCCGGATTTCAGCGTATTCGAGAAGATCGCTTCGAAACGTCAGGATCATCCACGGTTGGGCCGCAATGACGCCCTATATCATTGCCACGATCAAGCCATGGAATATCAGCGTCATGGAGGAGAAGATACAAACCCTTCCCGGCGAATGGCATTTGATCACGGAGAAAGACCAACTGACGGTCGAGCTGATAAACACTATCAATCCGCGATATGTTTTCTTTCCCCATTGGTCATGGATCGTGCCCCAGGGCATTCTCGAAACAGCGGATTGTGTTTGTTTTCATATGACGGACGTCCCCTTTGGCCGCGGTGGCAGTCCATTGCAAAACCTGATCGCCCGGGGCCATAGGGAAACCATGATATCTGCTCTGCAAATGACGGACGTCTTGGACGCGGGGCCGGTGTATATGAAAACATGCTTGGATTTAGACGGGTCGGCCCAGGAAATATTTGAGAGAGCCGCCGTTACGATTTCCGATATGATGGGGCGGATTGCCGCAGAAGAACCATCACCGGTGGCACAAAGCGGTACTGTGGTTGAATTCGCACGCCGCCGGCCAGAGCAAAGTTTGCTACCTGAAACCGGCTCGCTTCGCCAACTGTATGATCATATTCGCATGCTCGATGCGGATACTTATCCGCGCGGCTTTATTCAACACGGCGATTTTCGTATGGAATTTTCGTCTTCCCAGCTATCAGGCGATACGTTGAATGCGCAGATCACCATTCGAAATACCTCTAACAGTGACGACCCCAATGCAACGTGACGCCTTCTCAAAAGGATAGAAAAGGTAGAAAATGACGGATCGTGATTTCGCCATAGCCGGTCGGAAAATTGGGCCGGGCAACCCGCCGTATATTGTTGCTGAACTTTCGGCAAACCATAATGGCGACATTGATCATGCCATTGCGATTGTCAAGGCGGCCAAAACGGCAGGTGCAGATGCCATCAAGCTGCAAACCTATACAGCCGACACCATGACGATTGACTGTGATGCACCCGATTTTCGCATCGAAGGCGGGCTGTGGGACGGCAAACATCTTTATGAACTTTACCAGATGGCCAGCACGCCATGGGACTGGCATGAAAAATTGTTTGCCGTTGGCCGGGAAATTGGCATCAGCATCTTTAGCACGCCATTTGATGAAACGGCGGTGGATCTCTTGGAAAGCCTTGATGCCCCTGCCTACAAGATCGCCTCTTTTGAATTGGTGGACATTCCCTTGATCACCAAGGTCGCAACGACCGGCAAACCAATTATCATGTCGACGGGCATGGCGAGCCTGGGCGAGATTGATGACGCTGTTCAAGCCGCCCGTGCCGCGGGCGCGACGCAATTGGCGTTATTGCATTGCATTAGTGCCTA
>Ga0233439_10005003_pt1 | contig 12532 bp, 9 predicted proteins | sample SI_123_September_6_FD_182713 | JGI IMG/M metagenome (GOLD analysis project Ga0233439, IMG submission 182713) | Seawater microbial communities from Saanich Inlet, British Columbia, Canada - SI_123_September2016_100_MG | ecosystem: Environmental > Aquatic > Marine > Inlet | place: Canada: British... | reverse complement strand
GGCGGCTGTGGTGGCGGCGGCGGCGGTGGATGCGCCTGCGGCGGACACTAATCGCCCTTCAATTCTTTAGTTTGTAATCTCGGCTGGCATTTCCTCACAAAGACGGTAGTGCCAGCCTATTTACGACGGATTGCGGAAACGTATAATCTGCCGTGGATTTGCCATAAAGTCGACCAAACAGGAACTGGTCGCAACATTCTCAGGAGCCTCATCGGATGACCTACATCATCGCCAAGGATTGTGTCGACGTAATGGACGGTGCGTGCGTGGACGTATGTCCGGTCGACTGTATTTACTCTAAGCCTGGCGACAACCAGCTTTTCATCAGCCCAGATGAATGTATCGACTGTGCAGCCTGCGAACCAGTATGCCCAGTGAACGCCATCTTCCCTGAAGATCAGGTTCCAGCAGATCAGAACGAGTTCATCAAGCTGAACTACGACTACGATTACGACTCCTCGGAGCCAGGCGCAAACGCCTCCTAACTCGTAGATTTACGAATAAAAAAGCCCCAGCAAATTCGCTGGGGCTTTTTTTGTTATCTCACATTCGAGCCTTTTGCGCCGAATAACCAATTTCCGATTTCCCGAGCGGAGCCCTCGGAGTCGAGGGATCTACAGCAGGGTGAAACATCAGCACAAATCGCCATTGTCATTCTGAACTCGATTCAGAATCAGCGTGAACAGCGAGAATCGACAACCACTCGCCCGAACCTCGGATAAATCCACTAGATTCGTACCTTTGCCCACGATTCTGAATCAAGTTCAGAATGACACGCCCTACCCTAAGCCATCGCATCCAGTGCTTCGGCTATTGGCATCTTGATCGTCGTGAAAATCGGAATCTCAGTCATCGTGTACTGAGCCGCTGGAACCTCACGCAAGTCCATAACCAATGACGTGAAATCCGACGGATCATCCATCTCAAAACTAAGTACGAACTCGGTATCGTCGAGACCAAACGCATAAGACGTGTTGATCTTCACCATTGGGTAATCCTTACCCACACGGAAATGATCGTTCATCATCTCCTGACGTTCCTTCATCGACTTCTCGTACCACGGTCGAGTCTTGGTCATCGGATAGATAACCATGTACTTGTAATCTTCCTTTAGCTTCGGAGCGCCACCGCCGTGCTTGTACCGGCTCTTGCGCCTGATAGACAAGTACGAATACGACTGCTCAAGATAGCTACCAAGCACCGAGTGGTTAATAGCCTTCGAGAGTTTATGGAACGTATCGACCGAAGCAGAATCCTGGACCAACATCAGTTCAGCATCGGCCCGTGTGCCAACGGTACTGTAGGTGCGTATTTCGTCGTCAGATGAGTTGTCAGCGATCAGACCAGCAAACTCTTGCTTAGCTTTCGAACGCTCGTCAGCGTCCAAACGCCGAAATTCAGAACTAAGCTTAAAGAGAGTGATCTTTAGAAAATTATCGTATTCGATGTCTGGCATATTTCTTCGTAAATTGAACAGTTTTGGGTGGTACTGCGCGAAGATTGCAGTAATTGAAATTCGAGTATAACAACGCGAGCTCCATCTACTAGGTAGTATTCACTAATGCCAGACATGTCAAAATTCGAACGTGAAATAGACGAAATACTCGAAAAAGCCAAAGAAGATGCCGGTCCATCAAACGATCGAGAGCGTCCAGCAGGAAAGCATCGAGCATTCGAGCCGTTCTCTACCACCGTTGCCAAAACTAAGCGTTCCAAGCCAAAAAAAACCATCAGATTCAATCCCGGGAATCTGATTATCGGCGGCCTGTTACTCATTGCAGTCGCAGCATTTCTTCCAGCAGCAACGCTGCCACTCGCAATCCTCGGTGTGGCGTTGCTAGTCATTGGTTACATGCTCTGGTTCCGTAAGGGCTCACCACGTACCGGTAGCTCTGGTTCCGGCATGTTCGGACGAGGACGTTCTTCCGAAAAAACTAAAGCCAGCGAACCTGAAGTTAAATACTGGCGTGGACGAAGAATCGAAGAAAAGCCTTCCCGGCGCGACCAAGGAAAAATAATCGACTTCGGCTCACCCGACGACGACGATAAAAAGTAACGACAGCACTCCTCGTCATCCTGAATTCATTTCAGGATCTTTCTCCCCCCCATATGAAGCGTCATTCAGCTTCAGCGACCTCTCCCGCACTCATCTGAACGTGCCACATCTGCCCCACCAGCCCAGATCCCTCGACTGCCGCTCAGGACATGTAAAAACACTGAAGCCCTCCCGTCATTCTGAACTCGATTCAGAATCTCGGGACAGTACGAAATATCTGTACAGCCCAACCTCACACCCGACTCCGTTAAACCAAACGGGCGACCGCAGAATTGCAGTCGCCCGTTTTTTATTTCGCTATCGCAAGAGAGCTAGATGAATGCTAACTAAACTGCGCACTCACCCTCACCACGTTCCAGCTTGTAGACCACGGTCTTACCCCAGTCCATGTAAGTCTGAATATTGTCTCGATCCAAAGGACCAAGCTCTGCCTTCAGCTTGCCAAATTCCTCTTCGAACTTAGCAACACCGAATCGATCTATAAAGTCAGCGAACTCTTCACCATCATTGCGCTCAGCAAGATAGGTATCGAGAACAGCCTTCAACGCTTCAGGCGCACGCTTGGCTGGAATACGAGCCTTCACTCGTTCACCAATCTTCGTGCCACCGGCTTCGTTCGATCGTCCACCGAGGAACAGCTCGTAAGCCGGAACCTGTCCGCCAGGCCCCTTCACAACAGCACCGTGGAAACCGATGCTAGCGATGTGGTGCTGACCACAAGAGTTCGGGCAACCACTCGCCTTAATGTGCATCTTCTCAACCAGCGGGTCGAGATCGCCCATGCCGTCGAGAGTCTCGCCAAGAGCCTTGTTCAAGCCCATTGAAGAAGTAATACCCAGCTTGCAAGAATCGGTACCCGGGCAGGTAACAACGTCACGAATGGTCTCTCGACCCGCCGCGCTGAAACCAATTGCCCCAAGAGCCTGATACATGTCGAACAACGACTCGTCGCGAACCCAGCGGTAAACCAAGTTCTGCTGCTGATCGAGTCGAGCACGACCTCCAGCAAACTTACGAGCTATATCTCCAAGCTGCGACCACTGGTTAGCGTAAACATCACCACGCTCTACACGAATGTAGACAAGGTTGAAGCCATCCTGTCGCTGAGCCTCAACGTTAGTGCGCTTCCAGTTAGCGTAAGCAGCATCGTCGGCAGGCTCAGGAGTGGCATCAGAAGGCACAGCAGGAGCATCAGCCTCTTCATCATCGACAAACATCAACGATTCGAGATCAATTTCCTTGTTCGCCCAATCGCCAGCAAGCTCTTCATCAACCATCTCTCGAAACTTGTCGATACCGAGTCGGGTAATCGTGAACTTGATTCGAGCCTTAGCAATGCTCTTTCGCTCTTCATCCTGATTATTGAACACACGAAGCACAGCTTCACAGTTCTTGATCAAATCTTCAGCAGGAACGAACTCTCGAAGCGTCTTGGCCATCATTGCGTTGGTTGAAAGACCACCACCGACAACAATCTTGAAACCGCGCTTGCCATCCTGAATTCGAGCGATCATGCCAACATCGTGCATCAGCACCATTGCTTCATCTTTTTCCGAACCCGAGAAAGCAACCTTCGATTTACGAGGCATGTTCTGCGTAGTTGGGTGTCGTAAGAAGTACCGAGCGTATGCCGCAGCGTAAGGAGTTACATCGAACGCTTCATCTTTAGCAACACCTGCTGAAGGTGCAGCTACTACGTTACGAACAACGTTTCCACAAGCCTCACGAGTCGACATTCCCGCATCGCCAAGCGCCCTCAGCAGATCGGTCGAATCAGCAAGGGGAACATGGTGATACTGCACATTCTCTCGAGTAGTGATGTGGCCCTTCTTAAGAGGAGCGTACTTTTCGGCCACTTCACCAAGAACATCCATCTGATCGGCCGTTACGCCACCGAAAGGCAGCTTGACTCGAATCATCTGAGCATCAGGCTGACGCTGACCGTACACACCCTGACGCAATCGGAACCTAAGGAACTCGACCTCGTCCTTCTCACCCGCCTGGAACAGTTTCACCTGATCCTCGAAATGAGCTATCTCAGGCCCATCAATCTTCAGCACATGAGCGTTGTCTGGATTTGGAATCCAGTCTTTCGTATCAACTCTTCCAGTGGTCACCGTTTAGATCCTCTTTCACCTTATGAGTGCGAATACGCTCTCAAATACTATTCCCGTACGAAAATTCAATAAAAAAACCCTGCCGTTTCAAAAGGAGGCAGGGTTGAATCGATCACGCGTCATTGCGCCCGGCCCTGCTTAGCAGCCAGTACAACAGCAAATGTTCATTACGTACGTGTTCGTCATTAGCAGGGATTCTAGCACTCATCTGGCTCACATTGGTGTATCGCACAATGCCAAACTACTATCAACGCATCTTGCGAACGCCGCAGAACTTGGTCACCATACGCATGGCTTCAATTAGCCAGCCCTTAGCAATCAACGACATTCAGGAGTTATCCGAATTGGCAGATGAACGAAAACTAGACGGAATTCATTTCATGTTGCCGACTCCGTTCGACGCCAACGGTGATGTCGATATCGATTCATTCAAAAGGCTGCTAGGCGCAGCACGATCGGCAAACTGCACCGGAGTCGTAACGCTAGGAGTCATGGGCGAAGCTCACCGACTAACTGACGCCGAGCGAGCACCAATCATCGACGCGGTAGTAGCCGCAGCCGGCGATGATCTAACCGTTACCGTAGGCGCAAGCGCTGAAAGCGGTCGTGCGTTGGTATCGAGAGTCCGTGACGCCCAATCGGCAGGTGCGACCGCAGTAATGATCGCTCCCGCAAAAATGGCAAAGCCAAACCAGCCAGCTACATACGCCTACTACGCAGCGGCTCAGGAAACGACCGAAATTCCTATCGTGGTTCAAGATTTGCCCGACGTAACCGGAGTACATCTTGACCCTGCGTTCATCGGCAAACTTCACGCTGAACTTCCCGATGCGAAATATCTCAAGCTAGAAGACCCACCAACTCCCCAAAAAATCACCCGTGTTCTCGACGCCACTGACGGCTCGATGGGAATTTTCGGTGGACTCGGCGGCGCATTCCTTTTCGAAGAGCTTCAGCGCGGAGCAATCGGAACAATGACCGGTTTTGCCTACCCTGAAGTTCTGGTCGCAATGCACAAATACATCTCTGAAGGCGAAATCGAACGAGCGCGAGCACTCTTCTATAAGTGGATACCTATCATTCGCTACGAAAACTCGGCAGGCATCAGTCTCGCAATTCGAAAAGAGATCATGAAGCGACGAGGCTTCATCACCACCGCCGACGTACGACCACCTAGTCCACCAATTGGCGATGACACTCGAGCTGAACTCGACGACCTGATGAACTCTCTCGATCTCGATGTTTCGAATCTTTAGTTCGAGTAACGATCAACACAATTCTGCACAGAACGCACGTGCCAACTAGGTTCGGTAGCGACACCGCTCGATAACACCTCTAAAATCAAAGCTGTATGGCAGAAACTACCGAACAAACTACCGCTGGCGATCATCACTTCTGTGCACATTGCGGCACCGAAAACGATAAAACCGGCTACGCGTGCACCCGGTGCGGCGAACGACTTGTGGAAGTCCACACAGATTCAGTATCGCCGCTTGGACTAAATTCCTGCCCAAAGTGTGGCAATGCGAACAATACCCGGGCTGCCTATTGCTGGGTTTGTGGATCGGAAATGCACAACGCAGTGCGCATCACCCCACAACCACAAGCACAACCGGAAGTCACTATTCCGTCAGCTGCTGGACCACGCACATACCGGCCTGATCTAAATCCAACAGGTAACCCAGCCAACAGGCCGCCATTAAATCGTCCCAGCGACGAACCGGCTGACCTACGCGGCCCTGTCAAAAATCAAGATGCAAGCCAGCAGCACGATTTAGATATCTCCCAGCAAAATCCGTTCGGTTCAGCCGACGATGCGACCGATAACACCTCTGGCATACGAGACGGTGAGATACCCGACGGCGTTAAGAAGTGGAATTGGGCAGCATTCCTCATGCCAGCGATCTGGGGCATTTTTTCTGGCGTGCCGTACACCGCAATATTGTTCGGAGCGGCATTCCTGCCTCCAACAATTCAGCTGGTAGTAATGATTACCGCCAGCCTTTACCTCGGAGCCAAAGGAAACGAACTAGCGTGGCGTGGGAAGAAATGGCGATCTGTTGAGCACTTCCAAGCATTTCAAAAGCAGTGGACGTCTTGGGCTGTAAAGCTCACAATCGCCGTTGCAGGACTGCTACTGGTCTACATCATCGCCGTTAGCGGAGCCTAATCTTCCGTCTCGTCTTCATCTGCTGAATCGGTGCCAGTATCGACATCCGTGTCGACCGCCGATTTCACCTCGTCCTCGACAGCATCACCACCGTCTTCAGTCGGAGTCTCTGGCTCTTCAGGCACTTCCTCTACCCAGCCCTCAGGCGCAGCAAACCCCGGGCGAGAAACCCAACCCCACTTATCAGCATGCTGTTCGATCAACCCGGTGAACATCTTCTGATAATCGTCGCTTTGAATCGGTGGCGTAGTCATAATCACAGCGTTTTCGCCGTTGTCCGAATAGTACCTACGGCGTAGGCCAACGTTCTGAAATCCGTACTTACGGTACAGCTCGATCGCAGCCGCGTTCGATTCGCGAACCTCGAGAGTCATTACCCGCGAATCATTTTCAATCGATTGCTCCAGAGCACTTATAAGAAGCTGCTCACCAATCCCTTTGCGACGATCCGATTCCCGCAGCCCGATTATCACGATGTGCGCCTCATCCAGCACAAACCACAAACCCACAAATCCGGCAATGTAATCGGCTGAAAGTTTTGGGCGGCTAACTCGATCGAGCACATACCTATCGACGTTTCGCCTCATACGCGCCGTGAAGCTCTCGTCTTCCTTTTCGGCCTTAGTAGCGATAGCAAATCGAGGCCCAAGCTCCTGCTCCTCAAGGTGCCAACCCCGAATAGCGGCAAGATAAAGACCGTTCTGTCGAGTTAGATCTCTTTCAATGCGCGTCACCGGTGTCATACCCGGAAATGCTTCCCGCTCAATGCTCTCAAGCATTAGCGAATCATCGAGCGAAGCCCGACGCACTGAAAACTCGTTACGAACCTCGCTTTTCGACTCCGAAACTTCATCCGGGCTTGATTTCAGATTTCCTGAATCAAGGTCGGCGAAAGCGCCAGCAAGTATGTTATTTGGATCGGAAAGAGTCATAGATATAAAACGATCGCGTATTCGTTCGTACAGAGCATAGCCCGTAACCACTTACCCAAGCAGTTACAGCTTCGACGAGTTTACCGTGATTCTTTATTCGGTAAACACTCACAAAAACCCGTGACGTAATTCATACGCACAAGCCACGAACCTGCGCGATGCTTACATGCTGATGTATTAAACATGGAGGAATCGTCACGGCTACCAGCCAAACTACACCAGTAGGAAAAGCCGCAGGCACGTCATCACGACCTGTCGAAGGTGCAAGTTCTGTAGGAGTCTTCATGCGCATAACGCGCATGTCGCTTCAATACAGATGGCGACTCGTATTCGGGCTCATCGCTATTTTCTTGGCGTCCGGATTCCAATTGGCCCTCCCAATCCTCATCGGCAGCGCAGTTGATGCTGCGAACGGACTCGATGATGGAAGTTTTGTAATCGCAAACACCATGGCCGCATCGGCTGTCGATTCAACAACCGATATTTTTGGCGGTAGCGACAACCCCGCTAAATCTGCCCTTATAGCCATCGCAATATTGCTATTCATTTCATCTGTAGGTCGCGGACTCGCAGCCATGGTCCAGAACTACATGGGTGAATCGATTGGTCAGAACATCGGGTACCAACTCCGAATGCTCTACTACGAAAAGCTGCAACGACTTTCGTTCAGCTACCACGCGGGCGTACACACCGGCGACCTCATCACACGCGGAATCGTCGATGTCGAAGGTGTCAGGATGTTCGTCCAGACAGCCCTTCTGAGAACTGTCTTCTTAGTCGTACTCATCGGCACTGGTATGTATCTGATGCTGAGCGAAGATCTTGTTCTTGGGCTAATCAGCCTCAGCTTCGTTCCATTTGTGGCATGGCGCGCAACAGCCGCTCGACTCAAACTGCGTTCCAATTGGTATGACCTACAAGAACGCCTATCTGCCCTTACTAAGGTCATGGACGAAAACCTCGGAGGTATCCGAGTTGTTCGTGCATTTGCATCTCAAAAACATGAGATGGATAAGTTCGACGAAGCTTCCAACGAAACATTAGCTCTTGCCAACGTTCAAGTTGGAATTCGAGCTTCGAGCATCTCTCTCATGGGCGTTGCTTTCATGCTTTCAATGGCCGCGGTGCTCTGGGTCGGCGGACTCAAAGTAATCGAAGGTGAACTTTCAGCTGGTGAACTCACACAGTTCCTCGCCTTCATGAGTATCTTGCTTCAGCCAGTTCGACAAATCGGAATGATGATCAACGGTTACGCCCGGGGATCAGCAACCGGTGGTCGACTATTCGCAGTTCTTGATATCGATCCCGCAATTCAAGATAAGCCCGACGCACAACCGCTTGAAATCACTCAAGGCACTCTCGAATTTCACAATGTAAGTTTCGGCTACGAAGGCGAGCACACCCTTAACGGAGTTTCGTTCAAGGCAGAACCCGGCCACACCGTCGGAATCGTTGGCCCTCCCGGCAGCGGAAAATCTACTATCGCCCACCTTGTACCAAGGTTCTACGATCCAATCGAAGGCCACATCACTATCGATGGCCAAGACCTACGAGACGTAACACTCGACTCGCTACGTAAAGCAGTCGGAGTAGTTGAACAGGACACGTTCCTGTTCACAGCATCTGTTGAACACAACGTTGCCTATGGTGACCCGTGGGCGCCAGATGACCGAGTTGAACTTGCATCGAAATACGCTCAGCTCGGTGACTACATCGAACGTCTCCCCGGTGGATACGACACGATGGTCGGAGAACGCGGTGTTTCGCTATCCGGTGGACAACGCCAGCGACTATCGATCGCCCGATCCATCCTGCTCAAGCCACAATTGATCGTCTTTGACGACTCGACCGCAGCTATCGACGCAGCAACCGAACAGCGAATTCGTGCCGCTCTTACCGATCTCACTAAAGACCGTGGAACAATCATCATTTCTCACCGACTCAGCTCGTTGATGCATGCCGATGAAATCCTGTTCATTGAAGCAGGAAAAATCGTTGAACGAGGAACTCACGAAGAGCTACTCGCACAAGGCGGCCACTACAACGATCTCTACGAACTACAGATTCGACCCAACGAAGATAGTCGAAATAGCCAAGACGAAGGGAGCGCTTCGTAATGGCAACCAGAGACACACACGAACGTAGTCACGAAATTCCACCAAAGGCTTCGATTCGTCTCGGACCGACCCTCGATGAAGAAGTATTCGGTGAAGCATTTAACGGCCAAGTAGTCGGCCGATTTATCAAATACGTAGCCGCTTACAAAATGCTGCTCTGGGTCGCAATTTCAGCAGTTCTGGTCTTCACCATATCTTCGATCGCTATCCCGCTTGTCGTCAAAGATGTTTATGACGATGCGCTAAAAGAGGGCTTTGAAGACAAATCTAAACTAACCGGAATGGTGATCATCTTTTTGGTTGCCGTCGGGTTCAATTTCGTCTCGAACTACCTACAAGAATTAATCGTTGGACGAGTCGCTGAACGAATTCTGATCGATATGCGCCGTGCGATGTACGAACATCTCCAGCGAGTCTCGCTGTCGTTCATGGACAAGACTGAAATCGGAAAATTAATGTCTCGCCTACAGGGAGACGTTGCCGCACTTCAGGAATTCCTTCAGACAGCAGTCTTCGCAATCGGAGACCTAGTTCTACTCGTGGGAATTATCGGAGCAATGGTCTGGCTAGACTGGCGACTTGGGCTAATGACCCTCGCCGTTCTTCCAACGCTGTTCATCATCCGAATAATCTGGCTACCGTACGCTCGCCGCTCGTTCCTTCGAGCTAGAGTTACATCGTCGATCGTCAGTGGAGCTCTCGCCGAAAACATCAACGGCATCAGAGCCGTTCAAGGCCTATCACGCGAATACGTGAACCTCGATCTATTCGACATCCGAGCCACCGACAACCTAAACGCAGCAAACCGTGCATCAAAATTTGGTGTGATGATGCTGCCAATCGTCGACACACTCACTGGCGCAGCGATGGCAATCATCGTCATCGTCGGTGGATTCTTCGTACTCGGTGGAACAATCGAAGTCGGAGTAATGGTCGCATTCGTACTATTCGTACAGCGATTCTTCGACCCTATCCGAGCGCTCACAATGCACTACAACGTGCTGCAACGAGCTATGGCATCTGGAGAACGAATCTTCGAAGTAATCGACGTACCTGTCGATATCAAAGACAAGCCCGACGCTATCGATCCAGAAGAAATCGACGGATCGATCTCGTTCGAAGATGTCACGTTCGGCTACCTACCAAACCAGCCGATTCTCAAGAACATAAACTTCGAAGTGAAGCCTGGCGAAACTGTCGCCCTTGTTGGTCCAACCGGTTCTGGAAAGACCTCCACAACCGCTCTCGTTCACCGCTTCTACGACATCTGGGAAGGCTCAGTGAAAGTCGGCGGACACGATGTCAGAGACGTAACGCAAGATTCGCTCGGTAAGCACGTTTCGATGGTGCTTCAAGAACCGTTCCTATTCTCGGGAACTATTTTTGAAAACATCATCTACAACAAGGAAGACGCAACTCGTGAAGACGTTGTTGCCGCTGCTCAGGCAGTAGGTGCGCACGAGTTCATCATGAAGCTGCCTGAGGGCTATGAAACCGAGCTTGAACAGCGCGGTGGAAACCTTTCACTAGGACAGCGACAGCTACTCTCGTTCGCACGAGCCATCGTGGCAGATGCCAAGATTCTTGTGCTCGACGAAGCAACTGCCAGCATCGACTCGTACACAGAAATGCTGATCCAACAGGCGTTGGCACGTCTTATGGAAGGTCGCACGGGAATGGTCATCGCGCACCGACTCGCAACGATTCGGGGTGCCGATAGGATCATCGTTCTTCAGGACGGCGAAATCATCGAACAGGGTAACCACGACGAGTTGATGAAACTCGGCGGACTGTACTCACGCCTCTACTCGATGAACTACGCATCCTTCGATGACATTCCAGACGAGCTAATCGCCCAGGCAACTCAAGCAGCCGACGGTACTTCTACTTAGAGTTCGATCGTCGGATCGAGCTGTAGTCAACAACCAGCCAATCGCCAATTCCGAAGTCCCGACCGCAGCGAAGCGGAGCGGAGGGACCTTCGGTGGTGCGGGGAGTGCGACGGTGACACCGTACGGCGTGAAGGCTCGTTGGGAAGAGATGAGATGCTCTAAAGCAGCGTGCCCTGCCCTGTCGGGCCATCCAGACGCGGCGGCAAGCCGATGTGCTCAAACCCTTCAGGAGTAGTTCGCCTACCCTGCGGCGTTCGCACGATGAAGCCGATCTTCAGCAAGAACGGTTCTACAACATCTTCCAGCGTCTGCTGATCCTCGTTGATCGTCGCCGCCAATGCCTGAATTCCGGCTGGACCACCCTGATAGTTCTTCGACAACGTCGTCAAATACAAACGATCAAGTCGATCTAACCCGAGCGAGTCAACACCCTCAATTTCAAGTGCCTCGGAAGCAACAGTCTTATCGATCGTGCCAACCTCGCGCACCTCAGCAAAGTCGCGAACACGCCTTAGCAACCGGTTCGAAATTCGTGGTGTGCCACGTGAACGCCGAGCAATCTCCAAAGCACCATCGGCATCGATATCTACTTCGAGAATTCCAGCCGACCTAGTCACGACCTGCGCCAACTCTCCAGTCGAATAAAAATCAAGATGATAGGCAAGTCCAAAACGCTCACGAAGTGGCGCACTGAGCATCCCAGCTCGAGTAGTCGATCCGATCAGCGTAAACGGCTGCAAAGGCAAATTAATGCTCTTCGCAAACGCACCCGAACCTGTCATGAAGTCGACTCGAAAGTCTTCCATCGCTGAATACAAATACTCTTCAACAGCGTGCGACAAACGATGAATCTCGTCGATAAATAAAACGTCGCCTACTTTGAGATTAGACAATAAGCCAACAACGTCGGCAGGTCTTTCTAAAGCGGGACCAGAAGTGTGAATCAGCTGAGAATCCAACTCACGAGCAATGATCTGAGAAATCGTCGTTTTGCCGAGCCCCGGAGGGCCATGAAACAAAGCATGATCCAAAGTATCGCCACGCTTCTTAGCAGCCAGCACCGCAATCGAGATGCTATCGACTACCGCCCGTTGGCCCACGTACTCCTGGAAACGACGTGGGCGCAGATCTTTCGCAAAAGTATCTGTAGCGTTTTCAGTCTGAGAAGTCGCCTCCTGAGCACGCTCTTCCAGCGCCTGATCGCCAGCTAGCTTCTCGGCGTCATCCGCCGGAGTGCTCGCCTGAACA
>Ga0233439_10004994_pt1 | contig 12545 bp, 9 predicted proteins | sample SI_123_September_6_FD_182713 | JGI IMG/M metagenome (GOLD analysis project Ga0233439, IMG submission 182713) | Seawater microbial communities from Saanich Inlet, British Columbia, Canada - SI_123_September2016_100_MG | ecosystem: Environmental > Aquatic > Marine > Inlet | place: Canada: British... | reverse complement strand
GGGACTACACAAGTACAGCGAAATCGATGAAGGCTCGGAGCGAATTCCCGGTCTAATGCACAACGTTCTCGGTGGATACGCACTGAGCGATGTAAACATTGTTGCTGCATTCGATGTCGACAAGGAAAAGGTCGGAAAAGACCTCTCCGAAGCACTCGTTTCCAAGAACAACAATGCTATTCAGTTCTTCGACGTTCCAAACATGGGCGTGAAGGTCGACCGTGGCATGACTCACGACGGAATCGGTGAGTACCTCGAAGACCTCGTTGAAGTGAACCACGACCCAAACACTCCAGGTGGCGAGACTGCTGATGTTGTTGGCATTCTCCGAGACCGTGAAGTTGACGTAATGATCAACTACCTCCCAGTTGGTTCCGAGCAGGCAACCAAGTGGTACGTTGAGCAGGCTCTTGCCGCTGGCGTAGCGTTCGTAAACTGCATCCCAGTGTTCATCGCTCGGGAAGCTTACTGGCAGAAGCGATTCGTCGACCGCGGTATCCCTATCGTTGGTGATGACATCAAGTCGCAGGTCGGCGCAACTATCGTTCACCGAGTACTCGCCCGATTGTTTGAAGACCGTGGCGTTCGACTCGACAAGACCTACCAGTTGAACTTCGGTGGAAACACTGACTTCTACAACATGCTTGAGCGATCACGCTTGAAGTCGAAGAAAATTTCTAAGACCAACGCCGTTCAGTCCCAGCTCGAAAAAGAGCTTCCTACTGACGATGTTCACATCGGACCTTCCGACCACGTCCCATGGCTAGAAGACCGCAAGTGGGCATACATTCGCCTCGAAGGCACATCATGGGGTGACCAGCCTCTCAACGTTGAGCTGAAGCTCGAAGTTGAAGACTCTCCTAACTCTGCCGGCGTAGCTATCGACGCTATCCGCAGTGCCAAGATTGCAATGGACAAGGGTGTTAGCGGAGCTATCGAGCCTGCTTCTGCCTACTTCATGAAGTCTCCTCCAGTGCAGATGCGTGACGACGATGCCCGTGTTCTCGTTGAGAGCTTTGCAGATGGTAACGACCCAGAAGCGTTGCCTTCAGCTGAATAGGCTTTCGTTCTAGAACGAACCTAAAGAACTACATAGTGCCGCTGGAAAACCAATATGATTGCGTCATATTGGCCCAGCGGCACTTTTAGTTTTGGCAGTATTTTGCTTAGGAACTCATACCTGAGTTAGTTAGAACCAGTAGGGATAGGGGGATAACGAATGCGAATTGCTCAAGTATCGCCTTATGACTTTGCGCACCCCGGTGGCGTTCAACGTCACATCGCCTCTCTAAGTCGTGAACTCCAAGACCGTGGTCACGAAGTTTCGATACTCGCACCATGCACCCGCGACGAACCCGCTGTTGATATTGGCGATGTCGATCTACGAACCTTTGGCCGTTCAGTACCAGTGCCAACCGCCGGTTCCATTGCCCGTATTTCATTCTCGGTCTGGCACGAGTGGCGCCTGAAAACGATGCTCGAGAACGAGAAATTCGACATCGTCCACATTCACGAACCTCTGATGCCGATGTTCGCGCTCACCGCATCTCGATTCTCGCCATCGACCACTATCGGTACGTTCCACGCCTTTAACGAAGGTCGAGGGCGTGGGTACATGTTTTGGAAGAAAGTTCTGAACCGTGGAGCGATAAGGCTGAACGGCCGAATTGCAGTTTCCGAACCCGCCAAACAGTTCGCCAATCGATATTTCAAAGGCGACTACACCGTTATTCCAAACGGCCTCGATGTAGATCGTTTCTCGAATCCCGTTGCTCGACCATCGATTCTCAAAGAGGATGCGATGAACATGGTGTTCGTAGGCAGAGTGAACGAACCTCGAAAAGGACTTCGCTACGCACTCGGTGCCTATTCACTTCTCAAATGGCAGTATCCAAAACTTCGACTGATAGTCGTGGGCGCCGGTGTTCCCGATCGAGAATCATACCGAATCATGGGTGAACGTTCGCTCGATGATGTTGTGTTCACAGGTCCAGTTTCTGACGAGGAACTCCCCGGCTACTATCAGAACGCCGATATCTTCCTCGCCCCAAATACAGGCAAAGAGAGTTTTGGGTTCATCATCATCGAAGCGATGTCGGCTACAACCCCGATTGTCGCCTCCAATATTCCAGGGTTCGCTTCGGTAATGACCGATGGTAAAGAGGGGCTAATGTTTGAGCCCAAAAACGAAGCGGCGATGGCTGATGCGATCAAACGTCTCATAGAGAATCCGGCGCTTAGAGCACAGCTTGCCGTCGACGGTAGGGCAACGGTAAACCAGTATCGCTGGGGCCACGTCGCCGATTCTGTATTGAACTATTACAACGAGGTTCGGGAACAACAACCTGTGCCGCCAGCAAAATATCAGGGCTGGTAAATACTTGCCGGATCTTCAAACTCTCCGCTACGGCCTACGTGGTGCGGTAACCAAATGGTTCGAAAAGCCAGCAGTTTCGTTGCTGGTCGCACTCAAAATATCGCCCGATATGGCGACCGTTATCGGAATGCTGATAGCGCTTGTAGCTGCGTATTACGTAAGTCAGGGCGATTTCGTTTTGGGCGGGATTCTTGTTCTCGTTGGCGCGGTGTTTGATCTGCTCGATGGTGGTATCGCTCGGGCAACGAACAGTGTGAGCAAGCGGGGCGCACTCACCGATTCCGTATTCGATCGAATCTCTGAACTGGCGTTGCTCACCGGATTGGGTATGTACTACACCTCGGGAGTCGACGCCGATCAAACCGGAGTGCTCCTGGCATTCGCAGCAGTTGGTGGCTCTTTGATGGTTAGCTACGTTCGGGCAAGAGCCGAAGGGTTGGGCGCCAAAGGCACGGCAGGCTTCCTTACTCGCCCTGAGAGAATCGTGGTGACTGTTGCCGGACTTGTTCTCGGGTATCCAATGGCAGTTCTGTGGATTCTCGGTATCGGAACACCACTGAGTGCAGCATGGCGATTTATCGATGCTTGGCGAGCAATCGAAACTGATTAGCCCTCAAAGTGCATCCTTTCTACCCTGTTTTGGCGTAAAACGATTGGTACAGCAAATTTTAAAAGCTTCGCCATTTGCAAGATAAGAAATTTTTCCAGTTGCCCGCATCCTACCCACAGATATTTACAAGCAAGATACGAATCTTCGTTATCGCGGCTCTCGTGCTGTTCGCGTTCGGGCTCATATCGTCCGCATCGCCTGCACACGCCCAGAGTGGCGAGACGATCATCGTCAACTCATCGAGTGTTGAATCGCAGTTCCCTGAAGGAATGACATTCACTCTTGATGTCGAATCCGATCTACGTATCGAGGATGTTCGAGTTACATTCGAAATTGGCGATCGAGGCACGACTCAATACGCGTATCTTGAACTCGATCAAACTACTCGGCCGCTAGTAAACGGCGAACTGTTCCATCGCACAAACAGTCGTGATCGGTACATCCCGCCCGGAACGTCAATCAAATACTGGTTCGAGATTACCGCTGACAATGGTGAATCACTAATCACCGAACCCGAACACTTCCGATTCGATGACGCTCGTTACGAATGGGAAGAAGTCACGCTAGGACCTGTCACGATTCTCTATCACGGGCCTGTTCGCACTCGAGCCGAGCGCCTCGCCGAAGCGGCTATCGAATCGCTCGAAATAATGGGACCTGTAACCGGCGCCGATACGGAAACTCCAATCGTTATGACGTTGTACAACAACAACGCCGAGATGATCGAAGCCGTCGTTGCTCGAAGTCTGGCGACAAGTCGAGAACTGATCACAGAGGGCCAAGCGTTCGATTCTGAGAGTGTCGTGCTTGTGCTGGCAGGTCGTTCGGATATCGGAACAGCCACTCACGAGATGACACACATCCTCGTCGCACGTGCCGCCAATTCGAGCGGTGCCGTGCCACTCTGGCTCAACGAGGGTTTGGCTGAATTCGGCAACCTCGACCAAACGGTCTCTTATGAACGATTTTTAGAGTGGGCAGAAGGTACCGACCGACTTATTCCTTTGAAAGGGCTGCGTTCGTTCCCGGGTGACCCTAATTTGACACTTGTTGCCTACGGGCAGGGTCGTAGTGCTGTTAAGTACATGATTGACGAGTACGGCGAAGGCAAAATGGCCGAACTGCTCGCCACTCTCGGCACCGGAATCGGTATCGATGGGGCATTGGAAGTGGTTTATGGCTTCGGTATCGACGGACTCGAAAATCTGTGGCGAGAGAGTATCGGTGCTGAACCTTATGTCGAAGCCACACCGGGACCAACGCCAACTGTGGTTGCTGAGCCAACACCTGAATACAAGCTACTAACATCTCCGCCTGAATCGAGTAATTCTGATTCAGAGGATGTAGCTAACGAAGATCCTGATTTGCCTGAACCGACGGTTGCACCTCTATCGGTTGATGAAGAGATCGAACCCGCACTCGATGAGAACATCGCTGATCTTGCCGTCGAAGGCGAGGAAGAAACATCCAGCGGAACGTGCTCAGCGCCTGTTGCAGGCTCTGTAGACGGCACATCGGGTGCTTGGCTGCTCGTTGTTGTAGGTCTCGCCGCTGGCGGACGCTACCGGGCCCGCAAGAATCGCTAGAGCAGCATGCTCGTGCTCAGGCGTGATTACGCCGCGTGAGCTTGGGCTTCGGCTGAGTCGATTCCACGTGGTGGAAGCGGCTCGTTTTCGTTCTTGAGATCTGTGTTGCTCAGGTCGTGGATTTGGAACTTGAACGAAGTACCAACTCCGACCTTGCTGTCCATTTCGATCTGACCACCGTGGATCTCAACAATACCCTTTGCGATCACCAAGCCAAGACCGGTTCCCTCGATAGACCGGTTTTCCTCGGTATCGACACGATAGAACGCTGTGAACATCTCTTTCTGATTCTCTTCAGAGATACCAAAACCTTCGTCTCGGACTTCGAATTCAAGATGATCGCCAGCCGAAGTCACGTTCAACCAAACCCGCTTAGATTCAGGTGAATATTTTGAAGCGTTGCTCAACAAGTTCGTTAGAACCTGAGCTACACGGTTCTTGTCAGCATAAATAAGGTGCTCGGAACCCTGCATATCCACGTGTAACGTCTGCTGTTTTGCTTCATAGATTGGTACAAAACTCTCGGCAAGATCGTTGACCGTTTCAACCATGTCGAACTCAGACGGCTCAAGTGCCAGATTACCCATATCCATTCGAGATACATCGAGAAGATCCTGAATCAACACGTTCAATCGGCGACCGTTTCGGTCGATGATGTCGAGTTGTCGGAGGTTCTTCTCCGTCAGGTTGTCGTCCTTGTTTCGCTTCAGCAAGCTTGCAAATGCCAGCATGCTTGTGAGCGGAGTTCGAAGTTCGTGCGACACCGTCGACAAGAACTGAATTTTTGCTTCGTTGAGTCGTTGTAGCTCAGTGTTCTCGGCGTCGAGTACGAGCTTCGTCTCGTGCGCTTCTGCCAACTCCATAGCCTGAACAAACTGGCGTGAGTTGTTGATGGCGTTCACGATCTGTCCACCGATTCGCTCAGCAAGCGATAGCTCTTCGCCCCTGTACGCACTGACACGCCGTGATTCGAGAATTAGCGTGCCAATTACCTTGCCACGAGCGATAAACGGAACTGCCATCATCGAGTTCAGACCCATGCTTACGCTGGCCTCTCGCATGTGATGCAGTGGCTTGCGACCTGGACTGTCGTTCATTCCAAGCGTGATACCCGAGTGGTACTCGAACACTGGCTGAAGTGGCGACGAATCGATAGGTGCCATCGCTCCTCGTTCCCAACCGGGAACGGTGATTCCGTAGACATACGTGTATTCAAATGTTTCGCCTTCTTCATCGGCGAGTGCGATAGAAATTCGGTCGGCTGGAAGAAGTGCACGTACCTGTTCGGCACATCGTTCAAATACAGTTTCGATATCCAGCGTTGAGCTAACTACTCGACCTAGCTCAGCAAGAGCCGATCGTTCGCTAGCTTCTTTTCGCGCAGCGGCATAGAGGCTGGCGTTTCGAGCAGCAACCGCTGCCTGTCCTGCAGCCGTCTTGATAAATTCTGCATCTTCGTCCAAGAAGCCCGATCCAACGAGCTTACGTCCGCCAGCAAGCACTCCAACAAGGTTTCCGGCGGCGATCATTGGAACAATCATGCGAACTTCGAGCTGTTCGAACAGCTTTACTTCAACTTCATCATCTGTCGCATGTTCTGTAGTTTCAGTAGTGGGATCGAACGTCAGCATCTCGCCGAATCGTTTCATCTTTGAAATTGCCGATCCTGTGGTAGATAGCTCGAAGTGCGGAGCAGCATCACGAGTGTCTGCAACAGAAATAAACGACTTGCCATCGTGAGAAGGCAAAAGAACTGCAACCCAGTCGGATTGAGCAGCCTCACGCACTGTAGTAACGATTCCCTCGGCGACAGTAGGGAAGTCGGTAATGTCTTTGGTCAACTCGTTGAGTCGTGAGAGAGCAGAGATACGATCGTGCTGCTCACGGTAGAACGCCTTGTCGACGAGTGCCTGAACACGTTGCATCACTGGCTGAACCATCACACCCACGATCAGCACAGCTCCGCCACCAAACAGCAGCGCTGCAATCGCACTGAGGTCACGAGTGACTAGAAGAACGACGCCAATACAAATTCCGTAAACGGCGAACAGGAACGAACTCACTGCGCTGTATGCCAGTCCACGACGGAGCATCAGGCGAAGGTTCATCATCTTGTAGCGAGTTACACCAAACGTGGTGAGAGCAATGAAGAAAATATTTCCGACCACGCCAAGCGGGTAGACGTTTAATCCCAGCGATGGGAAGAAGTCAGTAGTAGCACCTGCAACCGATGCCATGACACCAAGTTTCAGAAGTAGAAGCTGTTGTCGTCGTTGCTCCGATGTTTCAGTTTTCGAAGCTCGCTGCAATCGAACGAGTGAAATCAGAACTGCAGGGTACGAAGCGAGTAGTACAAGTGGGAAGCCCCAACCAAGTTCGGGAGCGAATCCGTAGAACTTTTCGACCATTCCAGTCGCCGTAAAACCGCCAAACGAAAGTACAGCCGAAATAATTCCAACTGCGTAGAAGGCGTAAAGGATTGGGTTTCCGCTCTTGGAACGGGTGTACCGCAGCACGAAGTGCAGGAAGAAAATACTGCTGAACGGAATTACAGCGAGAGCCCAGATTTCACGGGTGTAGGCGACCGATGCATCAGGGAACGCATCTCGCATTGCGAAGATGGTGATGCCCCATGCTGCCATCGCCATCAGGAACAACGTGAACAGTCTGTTCAGTCGGTCTGTGGGATCTGAAAAAAGCACAAGCACTCCCAAGAACGCACTAATGGCGAACTGCACAAACGGGAGGGCTATGTAAATTTCGTTCATAAATTCCGGTCGGTTAGCTAAGTAATTTGCAATCTACGCCGTAAGCGCGAGAGCACGGTCAAGAGCGACGAGTCTTCCGACAATTTCGTCATTAGGGTTCATTCGTGGTGGGCGACTGCCTACCAACGAAGCACCCTGCCTAAGTTTCATATCAGTAAATGCGTCAAACGTACCCGGAGATAGAACCGTGACGTTCAATGGGCATATTCCAAGCATCGTTTCGAGATCTGAATAGAGTGGGTCGCAATCTTTCAGTGAACGATGCAGTGTTGGCACCAGTCGACCCGCCTCGTACGGATTCGATAGTTCTAGATACATATGAAGTTCTGGGACGATGCCTTCGACTTCTCGTCGAATCGTCCAATCACGAATTGGCAGTTCAGCATTTGAAATCGCCTTCCAAATCGTGCTCTCATCGACTCGAGTGAAACCACCTATGTCGATTCGTTCGTCAGCTCGGCCCACGAATAGGAATTCGTTTCCGTAGCCAACGTGAGCGCTGGTGAATTGAACGATGTGACCTAATCGGTATCGAGCAAACGGCATGCCGAAGAAGCTGGTTGCCACCACTTCGTACGATTTGCCAGGCTCGACTTCGTCAAGCAAGCATGTTCGCGGCTGGTAGTTCGGGTCGATTCGTTCGTTTTCTAGTTCAGATTCAGGAATGAATTCGTAGAAACATGTGTGCGGATTTAATGCCAATCCGCCGTATTCCCTGAACTGCACACCCATGGCGCCAATTTCAGTTGAAGCGTAAAGCTCGAACGGAGGTCGACCCCAAGCATCAGAGATCTGATCGCTGTAGAAACGGGTGTCCAAACCCCAACCGACAATCGATTTGGGTTCCCAAAGGTCTTTTGGCTTCATCGTGTGCTGAGTGAACGTGCTTTTGAGCTTCGCACCTGCAAGTCGGAATGCGCCTTTGGCGTTTACCTTCTTGATGAGGCCACTTGATCCGCCAGTTTTTACCGCTGAAGGATCGAATCGTTCTGCGACACGTTTTAGAACCGATGTCATAGAGATCAAAATATCGACACGGTCGTTCAGAGCATTGGCGAATCCTTCTGAGATTCGTTGCTTGAACTCCATGTCTTCACCAGGTTCGAGAGGTATAAGCGGTTTGAAACCGTACTTCTGTGCCAACTCAAATCCAACGTGACCCGCCAAGTATGGTCGGGGCGGAATGTTGAACAGTGCTCGGTCGCCGTAATTAATATTTGCCGACTTACCGTCGGTAGATGCAGCGAGACCGATCGAAGCTACAACTGAATCGGCGAGGTGATCAAGAGCTTGGCGATTAAACGGAGCCCACTTCGAGTTCCCTGCGCCGAACTGTGTGTATGCCCATGTATCAGACGAGTTCGGATCGTTCGGGTTGAGATGAGTAGAGTAATCATCCCAAGTGCTTAGGCGCACTCGAGCTCGGAAATCATCTATTGAAGTGAAATCTGTGCCGCCTGCGGAAAGCTGTGCCATCGCAGGGTTGTTCGACATCGCACCGAACTGTTCTCGTAGCGAGTTAGATTGCACTTGGGCAAACTGATCCCCTGAGTAATCGAGAAACTTCCAGAGATTTCGCCAATCAATTGCCGTCATATAGTGCGAGTCCAACCAATCCAACCACCCCGTGCGGGTAGTTCCTGTAACAGTCGAATATTTCTCGACCGTTCACCTAGAAATTACTAGGTCCTGAATGGGCTGTGACCGTCTTTGCTTCTTTACCAGCTAACGAACGATTGCATCGAAGTTTTATTAGGTGTGGAAACGGTGAAGGTCACTGCTTCCCACTACTTCATCGCAAGTACGCCTCCAACGACATAGGTGAACCCCCTATCGGGCTGGTACTAAAGGGTCAAATAGCGTGAACCGTGTAGAGTAAATCGGGCTTTTCGCCTAATCTCCGCAGGTACTAACGGCCATCCGCTCTACTTGTTTACGACACGAGCTTGCTCGAGAAGTCCTTCGAGCGTTCCGCCCAAAATGGCCTTCTTATCGGCTTCACTAACGAAATCGCAGTGTGTGCGAAATGCCTCGATTGCCTGCAGGTGAGTCATCGACTTTTTGACCACTGGGAAGTCTGATCCCCACACCATGTTCGTACCGAACGCCTCGTAACACTCTTCGTACACCCACCGAGTGTCGTTATAAGGGAAGTTCCACGTCTTATCCGTTAAGTAGTGGAATCCTGAGAGTTTTAGGTACGCGTTCGGAAGCTTGCTTGTTTCTATGACGTTCTCGACGTTCGCACGTGCGTCATCGCCATGCGCACGCAATCCCGACATGTGATGGAACAGGAAGTTTAGGTTTGGATGACGCTCAACAGCTTTTCGTAGTTCGTTCTGATGATGGGGTCCCATAGCGATGCTCGCTAGAAGGCCAAGCTGTTCGGCTGTGCCTAGAAAATCGATGCCATCAGGCGAATTGAACCAACTACCGTCATCTTCACCCGCAACGTAATGAGTAAACGCAGTCATTGGCCATCGTTCAGCAGCCTGTTCAAGCCGTTTAGCAGCACCCGATGTGTGATACGTGTCCGACCACATTGAATCGACATCTGCGAACTGTTCTAGTCGATCGGGGTACTTGTTCAGGGCAGCAGCAACGTAGTCGTTGTTGTCGAAATTCTGAAATATCTGTGCGCAGACAATCGTCGCCCGATCGACACCGTTGGTATCCATCTGATGAATAAGTTGTTCAACCGATCCATGGTTTTCAGGATCTGGAACACCGGGTAAGTAGGGCCAGTAAGCCCAAGAGTGGCAATGTGAATCAATAATCATTAGGCAACATCGTGAATCATTTTCGAACGGCGCGCCAGTCATTCTTGCCAAGATTTTATTGAACTGGAAGCAATTTTCAGTGTGTAACCGAGGCGTCACACCCGCGCAACATTTCGGAAACACCTAGGCCATAGATTTCAAATTGAGTTCTGCTTAACAGCTTATTTGGGGAGAGAAATCTAATGGATTCTGGATCAGTAGCGTGGATGCTAATGGCATCTGCCCTCGTTCTGTTTATGACTCCGGGGTTGGCATTTTTCTACGGCGGTCTAGTCCGCGGTAAAAACGTAGTCAGCACAGTCATGTACAGCTTCGTATCAATGGGTGTGGTCAGTGTTGTTTGGGTTCTGTGGGGCTATAGCCTCGCATTCGGAGAAGGTGGCCAGTTCATTGGTAACTTCGACTTCGTAGGATTCAAGGACGTTTCGAGTGACCCTGAAGACGGCGCAATGTTGTTTGCCATCTTCCAGATGATGTTCGCCATCATCACACCTGCACTTATTACAGGTGCAATCGCCGAGCGCTTCAAGTTCACGACCTACCTCGTGTTCCTAGTCGCTTGGATCACATTTGTTTACGCGCCTATCGCCCACTGGGTATGGGCTGGCGACGGATGGTTGTTTGAAATGGGTGCGCTCGACTTCGCTGGTGGAACAGTAGTTCACATCAACGCAGGTATCGCAGCAGTTGTTGCCGCTTTCTTAGTAGGCAAGCGTCGAGGTGTTGACCGTGGTGTTGAACCTCACAACGTTCCTTTTGTAATTCTTGGTGCGGGAATCCTGTGGTTCGGTTGGTTCGGTTTCAACGCCGGTTCAGGCCTTGCCGCTGACGGACTCGCCATCAGTGCGTTCCTTGTAACCAACACTGCCGCCGCTATGGCTCTGGTTGTATGGCTCATTCTGGGGCACATCCACACCGGAAAAATGAGTGGTGTTGGTGCTGCAACCGGTGCAGTTGCCGGGCTTGTAGCAATTACGCCTGCATCTGGTTTCGTTGGGCCTATGGGCGCAATCGCAATCGGTCTTGGTGCCGGAGTACTGACCTTCTACGCAGTTCGCATTCGACACAAGTTCGGATTCGATGATGCGCTGGAAGTCATGGCCGTTCACGGTATCGGTGGAATCTGGGGCGCAATCGCAACAGGTATCTTCGCAGTTGGTGGAATCGGTCTTGTCGATGGCGATGCGGAAGTGCTCGGCTACAACGTCGTCGCAACTCTCGCCACTATCGCTTACTCATTCGTCGTGACCTTCGTAATTCTGAAGATTCTCGATGTAATACCTGGTCTGGGTCTCCGGGCTGATGATGCGGATGAAGATGCAGGACTCGACGTGGCACTCCACGGTGAGCGGGCATACGTCGGCGACGGAGCTGACTAAGCATTCATTCAACCTGCGTGATCGGCAACGGATCGATCACGCAGCAGGAGAATAAAGATCATGATCAAAATTGAAGCAGTAGTTCGTCCCGAACGAGTCAATCTTTTAGTTGAAAGTTTGATCGAAGCGGGAGTAGGTGGTTACCACATCTCGAACGTAAGCGGTAAAGGAACCCAGCAGGGTGTCGAAGTGTTCACAGGTCGTGGTGCAACCACAACGACTCGTGCAGCACTACCTAAGACGTTGGTTACGACTGTGGTGAAGGCCGAAATGAAAGATGCCGTAGTTGAAGCAATCATCTCGGCTTCTCGAAGCGGGGTTGATGGACAGATTGGTGACGGAAAAATTTTCGTAACGCCAGTGTCTGAGGTAATCCGGGTTCGAACGGGTGAGAAAGACGAAGCAGCGCTGTAAAAGTGCTGGTCGAGTTTCGACACCAAACGAAAACCAAATAAAAATAGATGGGCCGTCGACTGTCGGGCTAGCATTCTTCTAGGTATGATTGAGTGCTGCGGATGAGCGACGGCCTATTTATTTGGCTGGAATTTGTCCCAACGCAGGAGCGTAGCTCAGTCCGGCTAGAGCACTGGTCTCCAAAACCAGCGGCCGGGGGTTCGAATCCCTCCGCTCCTGCCAAATATTAGTTCGTATATAGAGCAGTATTTACTGCCATCCCAGTGCCGGGGTGCTGAAATTGGTAGACAGGCTACGTTGAGGGCGTAGTGTTCGTAAGGACGTGCGGGTTCGAGTCCCGCCCTCGGCACCATTTATCTTTGTGTGCGTGGTGGGATTGTTTGCGGTTGTTGCTGAATGGCGAACCGAACGATCCGATCAGAACAATCGAATACTTCTGTTTTCCGTGACCCTCATTCGAGCAAAACCACGCTCGCACGGAGACTCGATCATCTAGTAGCTAGATGTTTGGGTGAGAATCAAGAAATTCGAAAAATATTTGTGCGGCGACGTGGCCAAGTGGTTTAAGGCGGAGGTCTGCAAAACCTCTATTCGGCGGTTCGAATCCGCCCGTCGCCTCCATATTGCAATT
>Ga0233439_10004993_pt1 | contig 12546 bp, 9 predicted proteins | sample SI_123_September_6_FD_182713 | JGI IMG/M metagenome (GOLD analysis project Ga0233439, IMG submission 182713) | Seawater microbial communities from Saanich Inlet, British Columbia, Canada - SI_123_September2016_100_MG | ecosystem: Environmental > Aquatic > Marine > Inlet | place: Canada: British... | reverse complement strand
GTCTCCAGAAATTGATGAGAAAATAGAGTGTGGACCAGGTAAACAGGATAAATGAATTCCAGTATATTTGGCTGATGTTGCTACGCATCGAAATCTTGTCCAAAGCCCTTTGAAATTTTTCTATTCCATATATGGGATAGGACACAAACCGATCCAGATAAACCCAGATTACTGCAAAAGTTATAGATGTAAGGATGACAATGCCTGAGACATTGAGGATAGATCGATGCTGGTAATCCAGCCTCTGATAGATTTTACGCATGGCGATTGTTACCACAAAGGCCACCATATAGGTCACTGCGAATCCGAAAGTGTTGGCGAGATCCAGATCCTTATAAGAATAAAATATAAGGTAATAGATCACACCGTAGAGGAGCCATCCAGATATTTGGAGGACCCAGAATAGTGATAGTTTTCCAGGATCGGTTTTGGGTATCATATGAAAAGATAACTTTCGTGTGAGGGATTAAAAATAATATGTACAAAAATAGGTTTCATCAATGCTGAGCCCAATTTAGACGAGGAGTTCACCATAATATTCTGAATTAGCTCAACGGTTTATAAGTACGGCAAGCGGTTATGATAGAAATTCAAGTAGCTGTTTTAGGTTAGCCACCAGTGGAATGATGTGGATATCCGGGTTACTCCAGAGGTTGATGAGACCGATTCCAGCAATAGTGATTGAGGCTATCACCAGGCTCAATAATACGGGTTTATTCCAGCGCAGCTCCAGGGTGTCCAGATCGAAAAGATAAAAGAAAATAAGTGGCAGAACAGGCACGAACCAGCGGATGCTATAGCTCCAGCCTCCATAATTGGAACTGAATAGAAAGTAATATGACATCAGGATAAATGTGCCCAACAGGATGACCAGGGTTTCGAGCTGCAGGAATTTTGTCCTACGGACATTGCTTATAACCAGAGGCGTGAGGATCAAGAGCAGGGGGTTATACCAGACAAAACCTTTGGGTCCGAATAAACTGATGAATGCGTATTGAGCAGTGAAGAGAGCCGAATTGATATTTACCCCTGAGAGATCGTTTGATTCAGTCCAGACAGAGCCCTCAAAAACAAAAAACTCAGGCTTGATCTGCAGCGGCAACAGGGTTCCACCGATGGAGTAATTCACTGTGAGATGTATGCTCAGAGGGATGAGAGCCGCGGCTGAGAATAGTAATGCCTTGGTAGAAAAGCGCCATTTATGTATGACCAACAGACCAAAACCCAATAGAAATATTGCCGTAGGTATATCCATACTGGCTGCCAGTCCGAAAAACAATCCTGACCAGAATAAGGCTTGGTGCTCATCATCGTTCTTTCCCCTCAAATAAAAATAGAACGCAATCATCAGACTGGAAGCGGCCAGGCTGTGATTGTTAAAGCTGGATGACCAGCAAAATGCAAGGGATGCGAAGGCGTAGATGACGATAAGTAGGGGGATCCTCTCCCTCAGCGTTGGTGTAAAAGCCAGGGCTCCGCGGAAGGCCAGAATGCTGGCAATCCAAAAGGTCTTTATAGTGAAAAGAATGATGAGGTAATAACTCAGATTCCAGCCATAATCCAAGTTCAAACCCAGCTTATGCAGTGGTGCGTATACAGCCGCAGCCAACAAGGCAGGCAGGGCCGGTTTATCTGAATAGAAATGACCCTTGATGAAGACTTTGTCGCCACTGTTCACAAATACGCTCTCATCAATAATAAAAGTGTGTTGCTCAACCAGTGATTGAGTCAAAGCCATCCTGCTGGCCTCGTTCCAACCATTAATGCGAGGATTGATGGTAATTAGCGATACTGCAACCAGTAGGAGCAGGAGTAATTTGGGGGATTCAAGTATTTGTTTCATGCTTAGGCTCGGACCCAAAATAGTAATCTGAAATTGAACTGCAAGATGGCATCCAGGTTCTCTACCCTCCAAAGTTCCTTATTTTCCGCTTCCACTGTGAACTCAAACTGGCTAGACTACCCAGCATGAACCTGATCTTGTTAAATCATGATGATTTCATCGCCGAAGACCGAGTCCGTCTGAGCGGTCGCAGATTAGAACACATCAGCACGGTTCATCGAGCAGAACCTGATACTCAACTACGAGTTGGGTTACTCAATGGCAAGACGGGTCACGGATTGATCACACAGATTGATCCCGATTTTATCGAATTGACGGTTGTGTTATCGCAACCACCACCAGCAAAACTCCCGGTTACCCTCCTTTTGGCCCTGCCACGACCTAAAATGCTAAAGCGGGTGCTGCAAAGTGTCACCTCCCTCGGGGTCAAGCAGATCTATCTGATCAACAGTTTCCGAGTGGAAAAGAGCTTCTGGAGCAGCCCCCTGTTGCAGCCGGATAACCTGCATGAACAGCTCCTGCTCGGTCTGGAGCAGGCCAGGGATACAATTTTACCTGAAGTCCACTTACGCCAGCGTTTTAAACCTTTTGTAGAGGATGAATTACTGGAATTATGCAAGGGAACCAAAGCTTTGGTCGCCCATCCAGCCAGCGAAAAGAAGGCCTTGCTGAAACCTGACCAGCCCACCACCCTCGCCATCGGCCCAGAAGGGGGTTTTATCCCTTACGAGGTCGACAAGTTGATATCCTGTGGTTTTTCACCTTTCAGTCTCGGTGAGAGAATCCTACGGGTCGAAACCGCCGTACCAGTGCTGCTCTCAAAAATGTTGCCAATTTAATACTAGCAAGTCCTCTCTTGCAGCGCAGGATGAATAACTGCTTTGCGTATCAAGGGGATGAGTAATTCCCAGCCATCCCAATCGCCCCCACTGACCACTTGAAGAAAATGACAACCATTTGAAGATGAATTCAAAGGAGTAGATCAATCCCAATTAAAATAGCAGCATGATATTCGAGGGAGGGATTAACCCGTGAAGACAAATAGAAAAAAATTAACTCAACTTATTATTATTGTTCTCCTGGGATCTCTGATTCTGGGTTGCAGCGGGATTCAGCATGGCAAAGCACTTGTTTTTAAAAAAGTGAATCGTGCTCAGCTCCTCACAGATGCCGCAGTAGCCTATCGTACCGGGGATTTTGATAAGGCAGGTCAATACTATAAAAAGGCACTCATCCACAATCAGGATGATGCGGTAATTGCCTATAACCTGGCCTGTTGTTACGCACTCCAGGGTGACGCCAGTAATGCTGCATTATTTGTTACTCACGCCTTCGAAAATGGCTTCAGGGGTCTGGCAATCTTTTTTGAGGACAAAGACTTTGATCCTGTTAGAAAGGATCCAGAATTTCAGAAGGCAACCCAGAAAATTCAAGAACGTTTCCGGTCCATTGGCACCAAAGATTATGTGGAAGCTACCACACTCCAGCCCTATCGGATTCGTTTTCCCAAGGATTATGATGCCAGCAAAAGTTATCCGCTATTGATTGGGATGCATGGGATGGGTGGCAATTCTGAAGGGTTTATCAGCCATTATGATAAGCTGGAAAATCCACAGGTAATTTATGTAACTCCTGAGGGGCAATATCCACTGTCCATGCATGTTGGGCCACAATGGCATCGACGTACATGGTCTGTCACAGATGTTGGCAATAAGGCCTGGAAGTCCGCTGATAAAATGGTCAGCAACTATATTTTAAAAACGATCAAGAAGGTCTCAAAAGAATATAAGGTCTCAGATGTCTATCTCATGGGGTTCTCACAAGGGGCAGTCTATGCCTATACCATTGGTCTCCAAAATCCTGATATGATCAAGGGCGTGATTGGATTCAGCGGGTATCTCATGGATACTGAAGGAGATAAATCAATTCTTACTCAACAGGATATTGAGGAAGGGAAGGCAGTACGACTATTTATTGCACATGGTATTGATGATGCTGCTATTAAGGTGGAGACCGCTCGCAAGCTGAAAGCTATGTTTGAATCTCAAGGTTTCGATCTGACCTATACAGAGTTCGAGGGGCGTCACGGGATCGAGGCAGCTATTTTCAATGATGCTGTAAATTGGATGCAATTATAAAAATTTCGGGGTTCATTCTAGGTTGAATGAATACAGGAAGCCACCTCTCGGGGTGGCTTCTTTGGTTTTCTAATGGGTACTAGGAATGAACCAGAAGACTCTGTTTAAGAATCTTTTGACAATAGACGTTTAAGCTTTCTTCAGCTCCTAAAGCTTTGATGGCCAGAGCTTTATGTAACTCTGGATCGATACGAAGTAAAAATTTACCTGAGTAAGTCTTCCCGGCAGTACCAGGGGGTAGGACCAGTGAGTCTCGTTTATAGATTGCGATCCATTCATCAACGATATCACATAATTCTAGATATACCTTATGCTCATCATCTCCATGGCAGCATTTTCCAATCCAACCAGGAACAGACCCTACATAGCATTGATCAGCTTCTGACCAATCTACAATTTTAAAATATTTGTCATGATCTTTCATGAGCGGGAGACCTCAATTTGTTTTGCTACCAGCTTTTCCTGATAGGGTTTTGCATAAGTTCCACTCTTACCGGACAGCGTCAAAATTACGCCCCTGGGGTGAATGAAGTTCCGATGACTGCCCTTTCCGCCTCTGTCTACAAACCCGGCTGCCTTTAATTCAGCGATGAGTTCTCTAATTTTTCCTGGTATAGCTATGATACTACTATGATACTACTGTTGCAATAGCAAATACAGTCGTATAATTTTCAATTCTTCATAACTGACTCGCTCATGCAGGGCTTCATAAATTGGGCGAAGGGCTGTTGTTCCATGCTGCGCGAAAGACTTTTGTGCAGCATGTTGTTCCTCTATAGACAATTGAGATATCTCCAGAAAATTTTGGCTAAAAAGTAAAGGATTTCCCTCCGAACTAAACTTGTATAAATGATCAACAATGGTCTTCACTTGCACCTGGAATTCCTCTGTGAGCTCTAAAATTGATGAACCCGCGTTAAATTTTTCACCCACAACCTGATGGCGTGGTTTGCCAATCCTTTTAGTCCCCGGTATAGATTTCCCACTAGTCTTCTGCTTTGGTGTTTCAGCCAATTGATTAGCCTGGCAGAACTCGGTAATTTTCTGTATAAAGGGATCAGCATATTTAGCAAACTTCACTGAGCCAACACCATGTAATTGCATCATAATTTCTTTTGTTTGAGGGAAATAGACAGCCATCTCTATCAACGTTTTGTCTGGGAAGATCACATACGGTGGTACCTTGGATTGATCAGCCATATTTTTACGCAAAGTCCTCAATATACCAAATAGGTCTGAATCATATTTTTGCTCTGTTTTAGGCTGGGGGCGAATATCCTGCTGTGCCTCCAGTTTGGCTGAAATACTCTCATTGCCCCTCATTACAGCCCAGGCTTTGGCCGTTAATTTGAGGCTACCGTGTTGCATGTCCTGGGTCAAGAGTCCTTTCTGTACAAAATTTCTAGAAAGAAAAAACCACTGCTTTTTTGAGAGTTCTTTTCCAATACCATATGTAGAGAGATCGTGGTGGGCAAATTTCTTGATTTTCTGAGACTTTGAACCTCGTAGAATGTCAATAATATGACCAGCCCCAAAAATTTCTTTGGAGTGTTTGACACAGGACAAAAATTGTTGCGCTGGAATTGTCACATCCACAGTGGGTTGAGCTTCTGATAAACAGTTATCGCACATACCGCAATTTGTTCCGGGGTAGTCCTCTCCAAAATATTCCAACAGGGGGATGCGTCTACAATCTTCTGTTTCAGCGAAACCAACTAGCGCATTCAACTGGGTTGTAGCAATGACTTGTTCACCAGCTTGCTTCTGTTGAATAAAAAATTTGATCTTGCGAATATCGCCATATCCAAAAAGGAAAAGACAATCTGCTCGGAGTCCATCTCTACCAGCCCGGCCAATTTGCTGGTAATAGCTTTCAATATTGCTGGGTAGGTCGAAGTGTAAAATAAACCGAACGTTGGGTTTATTAATTCCCATACCAAAAGCAATGGTTGCAACCATGATTTGAGTGTCATCACTGATAAAACTGGCCTGGTTCAGTTGACGTACTTCATTGGGGAGTCCTGCATGATAAGGTTTTACGGAATAACCTTCTTCTTCGAGAAACTCAGCCATTTCGTCCACTTGTTTTCGAGAGAGACAGTAAATTATGCCTGATTGATTAGGGAATTTTTCAAGAAAAGTGAGGGTTTGTTGGGCAGATTGAGATTTTTGTTTTATCTCCAGAAAGAGGTTTTCCCTATTAAAACTGGCCACAAAACTGGCCGAAGCCTCAAACTGAAGCGATTTTCTAATGTCTTGCTGAACCCGCTGGGTAGCGGTTGCGGTTAAAGCCAGACACACTGCTTCAGGAAATTTATTTCTGAGATTCATGAGTTGACGATATTCCGGCCGGAAATCATGACCCCATTCACTAATACAGTGAGCCTCATCAATCGTAAAACAGGATACTTTTTGGGAGGCGAGTAGCGCAAGAGTCCTCTCCATGAGTAGGGTTTCAGGAGCCAGATAGAGCAGACGCACTTTATTCTGCCGGATGGCTTCGACATTTGTCCGATACTCATCTCTTGATAAAGAACTATTTAACATACGTGCTTCAATGCCCAGGGCATCAAGCTGTTTTACTTGATCTTCCATGAGTGAAATCAGAGGGGAGACGACAATAGTCAATCCCTCAAAAAGCAGTGCTGGTATTTGGTAGCATAGAGATTTCCCACCACCCGTAGGCATAATGCAAAGGGTATCTTTTTTATCAATAACATTTTGAATCACCTCTTTTTGCAAGGGGCGGAATTCATCGTAACCAAAGATTTCCTTGAGAATTAAGTGGGCATCTTTAATCATACTATGCTTCGATGGTTGGGAAATTTTATTGCTGTATAATTACAACAATCAATTTGTTGATTCATTTTATTGATCCGATTGTTTTTGGGTTGGCTGGAAATTATCTAACAACCCGGCATAATCACAGATAAAAAATATTTGGAAGCCTACAATCGTAATCGTGGACTTCCAAATCGAATGGAACGATCTTATCAAAAGCCCAGGAATTCAATAATGGGTACTCTCGTTATCAGTCCAGTAAAGATCTCATCACATACTGAAGGATGCCACCATGACGATAGTATTCCAGTTCGTTGGGAGTGTCAATCCGAGTAGTCGCGGTAAATGAGAACTGACTGCCGTCTGTTCTGGTGCATTTAACTTCCAACTCTTTCCCTGGTTTAAGCCCCTCTGAGATTCCAGCGATAGAGAAGGTCTCTTCACCAGTCAATCCAAAACTGACCCGGCCCTCACCATCATTGAATTGAAGGGGTAAGACACCCATTCCAATGAGGTTGCTGCGATGAATTCGCTCAAAACTCTCGGCAATTACAGCTTTGACACCAAGCAGGTAAGTGCCTTTGGCAGCCCAGTCCCGACTTGAACCCGTTCCATATTCTTTACCAGCAATAACTACCAGGGCAGTACCTTCAGCTTTGTATGCCATGGCTCCATCGAAAATGGTAGTTACATCACCCTCTGGCATCTTCTTGGTGAAGCCACCTTCAGTACCTGGAGCCAGTAGGTTGCGAAGACGAATATTGGCAAACGTCCCACGCATCATGACCTCATGATTACCACGTCGGCTTCCATATGAGTTGAAATCCCTCACATCAGTTCCGTTGTCGATCAGATATTTTCCTGCTGGAGTATCTGCTGTGAAAGAGCCAGCGGGTGAAATGTGATCTGTGGTGACCGAGTCACCTAAAAGAGCCAACAAGCGGGCATCTTGGATATCATCCAATTCACCAAAATCACGACTCATTCCTTCAAAGAAGGATGGTTTGCGGATGTAGGTTGAATCTGCTTCCCAGACAAAAGTATTTCCGTCAGGTGTATCCAGGTTTTGCCAGGCCGCATCACCAGCAAAGACATCAGCATACTTAGCTTTGAATTGCTCCGGTTTCACTGCTTTCGCCACAGCATCAGCAATTTCCTGGGAGCTGGGCCAAACATCCCTAAGGAAAACATCATTCCCATTTTTATCCTGCCCCAGGGCATCATTATACATGTCGAAATCCATGGTGCCGGCCAGAGCATAAGCTACTACCAGAGGCGGTGAAGCCAGATAATTGGCTTTGACGTGGGGACTGATGCGACCCTCAAAATTTCGGTTACCAGACAGGACTGAGGTTGCTACCAGATCTCCATCTTCAACAGCAGCTGCGATGGGTGTTGGTAGGGGACCGCTATTACCAATGCAGGTTGTACAACCGTACCCCACCAGGTTGAATTTCAATTGGTCGAGGTAGGGTGTTAAGCCAGCGGCATCAAGGTATTCAGTAACCACTTTTGACCCTGGTCCAAGGCTGGGTTTAACCCATGGTTTTATATTCAAGCCAAGTTCAACGGCCTTTTTGGCCAGCAGACCAGCCCCAATCAAAACGCTGGGGTTAGACGTGTTAGTACATGAGGTGATGGCTGCAATAACGACTGCTCCGTCCTTCATCTCAAAATCTGCGTCAGCTACGGCAGCGGTACCTTTACTGTTTCCCCGTAGAACTTCCAGATCTCTGACCCAGGTAGTTTTTGATTTGCTCAACTCGATCCGATCCTGGGGACGTTTAGGTCCAGAGATGGAGGGTACTACTGTACTCATATCCAGTGCAAGTGTGGCAGAGTAAACAGCATCTTCAACGCCGGCTTCATAGTACATGCCCTGAGCTTTGGTATAAGCTTCAACCAACTCAACCTGTTCATCATCTCGACCAGTAAAGCGTAGGTAATTCAGGGTGGCAGCATTTACTGGGAAGTAACCCATGGTAGCGCCATACTCAGGTGCCATGTTAGCTATAGTAGCCTGGTCTTCCAGACTGAGGTGGGCAATACCATCACCATAAAATTCTACAAATTTTCCAACCACGCCTTCTGCACGGAGCATTTCAACAACTGTCAAAACCAGATCGGTAGCCGTAGTGCCTTCGGCCATCTTTCCACTAAGCTTAAAGCCTACAACCTGGGGGATCAGCATGGAGATTGGTTGTCCCAGCATGGCGGCTTCAGCTTCAATACCACCGACACCCCAACCCATGACTCCCAGTCCATTGATCATGGTGGTGTGTGAGTCAGTACCCACTAGGGAATCAGGATAGATTTGGATGCCATCCTCAGTCTCATTCTTGAAGACAACCTGTGCCAGGTATTCCAGGTTGATCTGGTGAATAATACCTGTATCAGGTGGAACCACATTAAAATTCTTAAATGCACCCTGTCCCCAGCGCAAAAAGCCATAGCGCTCGCGGTTGCGTTCCATTTCAATTGAAGCATTCTCAGCAAAGGCTGAGTTTGAGCCGAACTTATCGACTTGAACCGAGTGATCAATGACCAGGTCTGCTGGTTGCAGGGGATTGATTTTCTCAGGGTTACCGCCGAGATCGGCCATGGTGTCGCGCATTACAGCCAGATCTACTACTGCAGGGACACCGGTGAAATCCTGGAGCAAAACACGACTGGGGCGAAGCTGAATTTCATGTGAAGGTTTAGCTTGTGCATCCCAGTTAAGAATTGCGGTAACATCATCTTTGCTAACTGTGACATCATCTTCAAAGCGCAGCATGTTTTCCAGCAAGACTTTATGAGCAATGGGTAATTGTCTAAGCTCTTCATCTGCATTCAGTTTTGAGAGGGCAAAATATTCATGGTCTTTGCCATTAAGATTGAGATTTGACCGGGTCTGGAAACTGTCCAGAGATTTGGTTTTATTGGCCATGGGAACTCCTGAAATTTATTGGGTTAATCAATGATATGTCTGTGGAAAGATTGCTATATTTAAAGATGCAAAGCACCTTACAAACTAAGATTTTACTTACCAAAATCAATCGCCATCAGAATTGTAAGAAGAAAACTCCCTCTACCCAACTAATGAATACAGGTGTATTAAATCCTGTTATGAAAGGTTTTAAATTGACTGATTTAAGACCATATTTCAGCCTTCATGTTTGAATCTGAAAAACAGGGAAGTTAAGTTGACTATATATATTGATGTATTGTTCTGGATGCGTCAGAAGCGATGGTTCCTCTTTGCCATTGCATATGGTTTGGTCATGCATTTTGTAGTGACACCCCCAACTGACCTAAATCCCGCGGCTTTTGACGCCCTCATAATTATCTCAATGGCATTAATCTTAATAGTTACCGAGCCATTACCTCTCCCGGCAATAGCCATGTTTATGCTGTTTATGCAAGTAGTTTTGGGAATTGACACAGCCAATAATGTGGCATCGTCGTTTATGAATGATGCAGTGTTCTTTATTATGGGTTCTCTCATGCTAGCAGTGGCCATTGTGAGTCAGGGGCTGGACAAACGATTGGCCCTTGGGATCATCACTTTAACGGGACACAAAACATGGCGGATTATTGCTGGATTTACCACCATCTCAGCTATCCTGGCCTCCTTTATTGGAGAGCACACAGTCGCAGCCATGATGATGCCTGTTGGACTTACACTTGTTAGATATGCCCACAAAGATCCAAAGAAAGTAGCAGGACTCACGGCAGCCCTGCTCTTCTCTATAGCTTATGGGGCCACCATCGGATCTATTGGAACACCTTCGGGAGGTGGACGCAATGTGATCATGATGAATTACTGGGCTGAATTTGGGGATGGATCTGTGACCTATCTGGAATGGATAAAATATGTATATCCCATGGTGTTGATCCAAATACCATTCACCGTTCTCATTTTGTTATGGACATTTAAACCGGAGCATAGCAATCTGGATTCGGCGGTTCGAAAATTGGTAATTGATGTGGCTCATGCTGGTAAGATCAAGGGACGCGAATGGCTAGCCATTTTCCTGTTTGTTTTGGTTTTTCTCGGCTGGGTCTTTCTCAGTGAGGATTTTGGATTGGGGATTATCGCTCTCCTTGGTGTTTTCCTATATCTGGCCTTCGGACTGGTTGAATGGCAGGAGCTCAATCGGAAAACCAACTGGGGTGTCATTCTACTTTTTGGAGCTGCCATTTCCATCGGAATTCAAATGAATGAAACCGGTGCCGCGCAATGGATAGCCCAAGTGATCATAACCAATCTGGGGAGGGTTATCGATAGCCCCGCAGTCCTCCAGGGCAGCGTTTCAGTTCTCCTGACTGGCATCATGTCAAATATATTAAGTAGTTCGGCGACAGTGGCAGTTGTGGGTCCTATAGTACTTGATCTTGGAGGAGATAAAATTCTCATCGGATATGCCACAGCCATTGCTTCAGCCTTTGGCTATTTCACTGCAGTAGCAGCTCCAGCCTGTACCATCATCTATTCCAGTGGGCTGGTAAAATCAAAAGACTTTCTACGAGCGGGTTGGAAAATGGGGGTTTTATCCCTTGTTAGCCTACTCGGTTTATCCTTAATATGGTGGCCATTATTATGACAAAAAAGAAACCCTTATTCGATCCTAAATCACTCAAGTTTCTTACTGCAGTCAGTAGTGTAGAATATTCAAAACCAACATTGAAAATGGGTGCACTGATTGCCTCGGTCTTTGATGCCAGCCATGGTGTTGTATATGTTGGTGAGCGTGCCAGTGAGTTTCATGGCAGTTCAGTTAACCTGACTCGCACGAATCTGGACAACTGGAATATTATCCACCCTGGTCTTGAAGTCTTGGAATGGGCATTACAAGAATTGAAGAAATTGTCGCCTGAAAACAATGAGTTGGCTAAAATTCAGTTTAACCCTGATCATGTCTATGAAGAAGATGGTCGTGTCCGAGTCATGCTGCCTGAAGAAAAAGGCTGCCGAATAGAGCTAGTTCTACGCGAAGGAGAACTGGTTGACCAATTGAGGAAGGAAATCCAACTGGAGAATTATGACCTTGCCATTATTGGTGGCAGTCAGAATAAACGACATCTTGCACATTCGCTCATCCAATACCTACCATCCTCTATATTTATACTTCAAAAATTTAATCCCAGGAAAAAATATAAACTATTACTTCTAGTCGATGATTCAATAGCTACAAACAAGTCCGTCGAGTGGGGAGCTTTGATTGCCGAAAAATTGGGATGGCCTGTACGCACGCTTACGGTTTCAAAAACCAAGCGTTTTGGAGCAGGGTATCAAGGAGCCGCAGATAAGGCGAAAGCATATTTTGATTCCAGAGGTATAGAAGTTGAACAATTTTTCCTCACGGGTGATCCAGTAAGAACTTTTGTAGATTTTGCAGGAGACAATCATTTCGTGATCATGGGTGCCTCTACTCTGAATCCGGTAAAGCAGCTCTTGTTTGGAAGTAAGCCTATCAAGACACTCGAACAAAGTGATGTCCCGATTCTGATCGTCCGATAGCTAGACTTCTCCAATGCATATCTCTGCCGACATGCTATTTTGGGTCCAACAAAAACGTTGGCTCCTGGTCGCATTGGTCGTTGGAGCTATTCTCTATTTTTTTGTTCCACATCCACAATCTCTTGGCCCGGATGGTTATCACATTCTCATCATCATTTTAATGACCCTCATTCTCATTTTGAAAGAACCCATACCCCTTCCAGCCATTGCTCTCCAGTTAATATTCTGGCAGGTCATGATCGGGGGCAGTACAGCCAATGAGGTTGGTGGCTATTTTATGA
>Ga0233439_10004992_pt1 | contig 12550 bp, 8 predicted proteins | sample SI_123_September_6_FD_182713 | JGI IMG/M metagenome (GOLD analysis project Ga0233439, IMG submission 182713) | Seawater microbial communities from Saanich Inlet, British Columbia, Canada - SI_123_September2016_100_MG | ecosystem: Environmental > Aquatic > Marine > Inlet | place: Canada: British... | reverse complement strand
TGCATTTTTTGGCGAGAGTATGTTCAGCCGCCGCACCGATGCCTCAAAAGTGGTTTTGGTCCATCTGGTGGCCCGCCTGCGCCTGGGTGGGTTCACTTTGTTGGATACTCAGTTCATCACGGATCATTTACGCCAATTCGGTGCCATCGAGATCAGTCGGGATGAGTATCACTCCCGCCTGTCGCTGGCGCTGTCGGGGGAATTGTCGGGGGAATTGTCCGGATTGGCCGATTTCAAGCTTTCAGGCAAATCACTGTCCACGTCATCTGTGCTGCAATCGATGACCCAAACGTCGTAGACCGGATGCTCCAGCGCCGACAAGGCAGGCGACGATGCGAACATCCAGCCGGAAAACAACGCCAACCGACCGTCTTCGCCGTGCCGCTCCTCATCAATTTCAAGGAACACGGCAACCTCCGGCGTTTCCTCCGGCGGGCGTTTGCGGCAGGTCTGGACAGTGATGCGCAAAGTGCCGAAGGAGACTTCCTCTGCCAGCGGCACCATGAACGTCGTAACCCGGGCCGTGATTTTGTCCAACCCACGCAGCAGGGCACCGGTGACGTTGGGCCCATCGATGTTTTGCGCCAGGGCGGGTCGTGTTAAGGCCAGCAAAACCCCCAGCAATACGACGGCTGCCGTCTTCATGGATTTCTGCTTATTCCGATTGATTGATGCGCATTGGTGCTGGCATCACTATTTTTTGCCACCACCTGAACCGGTGCTGTAGATGGCTTTGCCTATCAACTCTGTCAGATCGACGGCACCTTGGGTAAAGCGGATCTCGTCATCGGCTTCAAGGTAGTCTTCTGAACCACCGGGATCGATGGAGAGATATTTGCCCCCCAAAAGACCGTCGGACGCAATCTTAATCGCCGAATCATCGGGCAGTTTCACCTTCTGAGACATCGAAATCTTTAGCACCGCCAGATATTCTTCCGCATCCAGATCCTGGTCCGTGACGGTTCCAACCTTGATGCCCGCCAGCATGACGTCGCTGCCGACTTTTACGCCATCAACTTTGTCGAACTTCGCAGTCAGGGAATAGCCTTCAACCGCGCCCACATCCGCCTTGTCGTAGGAAAAATAAAGGAAAAAGCCGGCCACGACCAAAACCACCGCACCAATTAAGGTCTCTACGAGATTGCCGCTCATCACTAGTCTCCCCTGGTAAAGTCAGTGTCTATCGCAGTCCTGAGAATGGCTCGGATCGATGGACATCAATTATGGCCCCTTATATTAGATCGGGCGCAGCAATCGATCTATTCCGGCGTCCAGGCCTGATAATCGCCGCCGCTTTTCTGCCGATTCTTATCGGACAGCACGCTGCCGCCGGGACGATACGCCGCTGAAGTTCCGGTCAGGTTCGTTATATGCGGCTTTTCCCAGGCGATTTCCTCACGCGGGCCTGTCGGTGCCTCATCCACCGTGTGGTGCAACCAGGCGTGCCATTCCGCCGGCACCTTTGAAGCCTCGGGCGCACCCTCGTAGATCACCCAGCGGCGTTTCCCACCCGATTTCTCCTTAAAATAGCGATTGCCAAAGCTGTCCGTGCCAACTTCCTGGCCTTTCCACCATGTCATCAATCGGGTTCCAACAGTCGCGCCCATTATTCTCACCTAAAATACGATCTTATCTGCATTCTGATTTGGGCCGGACTATTGCACCGACCGGCCCTTGGGTCCAGCACCAAACATTTGCAGGGCGATTCTGCTGATCTTGAGAGGCATTGTCCCAAGACTTATCCACAAGATCCCACATATAGCGGCTATTTCGTTCACATCCACTAAAATTAGTTGCTGCCCCTGCGGCACTCTGTCTATCATTGCACCGAGTCGGGGACTTAACAGCGCCTATTTACAGCTAATTCATTCAATGAATCGCTCCTGATCGAGGTAGATTGCGGTTGGCTGCGCCCAATAAGTTTAATCGGGGCAAAAAAGTTATCCACAGGACATTTCGGCCCTTGACCTCCCCCTCACCACAACATATTGTCACCGTCCCGTTGGCGCACACAATATGTTGTAGATTTTGTTAACCAACGTCGACGGCGACAAATAACGAAAAATTACGATTTAGCGAAAGTACGAGGGGCAAGAGGGCAAATGAAAATATCACGGCGCTTTACGGAACAGGGTCAATCACCATACGCAAACATCGAATTCCGCATGGCGAGCAGTGAGATCAGAAATCCTGACGGTTCTATTGTTTTCAAGCTGGACGATATTGAAGTTCCCACCAGTTGGTCCCAGGTTGCCTGCGATATTCTGGCACAAAAATACTTCCGCAAGGCCGGCATTCCCGCCGCCCGCAGGCGGGTGCCCGAAGACGACGTGCCGATCTGGCTGTGGCGTGAGGAAGCGGATGAAGCCGCCCTCGCCTCCCTGCCTATCGACGAACGCGATACCCACGAATCCTCGGCCCGCCAGGTTTTTGATCGACTGGCCCGGACCTGGACCTATTGGGGCTGGAAGGGCGGCTATTTTGATGCCGAAGAAGACGCGATCACCTTTTGTGATGAATTGAGCTTCATGCTGGCCCAGCAGATGGCGGCGCCGAACTCACCACAATGGTTCAACACCGGTATGCATTGGGCCTATGGCATCGATGGCCCCAGCCAAGGTCATTTTTTCGTCGATCACAAGAATGGCGAACTACAGGCCTCCTCCTCCGCCTATGAACGGCCCCAGCCCCATGCCTGCTTCATCCAATCCTGCGCTGATGATCTGGTCAATGAAGGCGGCATTATGGATCTGTGGGTGCGGGAAGCACGCCTGTTCAAATACGGCTCTGGCACCGGCTCTAACTTCTCCCACATCCGTGGTGCGGATGAGCCGCTTTCGGGGGGTGGAAAATCCTCCGGCCTGATGAGCTTCCTGAAAATCGGCGACCGTGCCGCCGGTGCCATCAAATCCGGTGGCACCACACGACGGGCTGCGAAAATGGTCGTGGTGGATGCAGATCACCCGGACATTGAAGACTACGTCAATTGGAAAGTGGTGGAAGAGCAGAAGGTCGCCGCACTGGTTGCAGGTTCCCGCATCACGGCGAAAAACCTGCAAGCGATCATGGCGGCCTGTCAGGAAGGCGCGGGCGAGAATGAGCCTGGCGTCGATGAACAGGGTGAAGCCCATGACGGACGCTTTGATCCCACCCGCAACCCAGCCCTGAAAACCGCCCTGCGCGGCGCACGGGCTGCGATGATCCCGGAAAACTATGTTCGTCGCACCATAGACTTTGCCCGCCAGGGCTATGTCGGCATGGACTTCCCGGTCTTTGATACGGATTGGGATTCGGATGCTTATTTGACCGTTTCGGGGCAGAATTCAAATAATTCCGTCCGTGTCACCAACGATTTTCTGAAGGCTGTTGAAGCGGATAGCGATTGGATCCTTTATCGGCGCAAGGACGGCGCGGTTTCAAAAACCATCAAGGCGCGGGACCTATGGGAAAATATTGGCCATGCGGCCTGGGCCAGTGCCGATCCGGGGCTGCAATACCATTCCACCATCAACGAGTGGCATACCTGCCCCGAGGGCGGTGAGATCAGGGCCTCAAACCCCTGCTCTGAATATATGTTCCTTGATGATACGGCCTGCAACCTGGCCTCCATCAATCTGATGACCTTCCTGTCCGAGGACGGCAGTTTTGATGTCGGCGGTTTCAGGCATGCCACACAGCTGTGGACCATGGTGCTGGAAATCTCGGTCATGATGGCACAGTTCCCGTCCAAAGAGATTGCCCAACTATCCTATGATTATCGCACCCTGGGTCTGGGCTTTGCCAATATCGGTGGCTTGTTGATGGCTCGTGGCATGTCCTATGACAGTGAAGAGGGCCGCTCCCTTTGTGCTGCCATCACGGCCCTGATGACAGGCACCGCATATGCGACATCCGCCCTTATGGCCAAGGAAATGGGCACCTTCGCCCGCTATGAGGACAATGCCGACCATATGCTGCGGGTGATCGCAAACCATCGCCACGCCGCCATGGGGGCCCGCGAAGGCTATAACGGGTTGGAGATTAATCCAGTGCCGTTTAAGGCTGTCGATTGCCCCGATGCAGCCCTGGCCCGAGCCGCCGCCGCCGCCTGGGACGAAGCCCTCGAACTGGGTGAAATGCACGGTTTCCGGAACGCCCAAGCCACGGTCATTGCCCCCACGGGCACCATTGGCCTGGTCATGGATTGCGACACGACCGGTATTGAGCCGGATTTCGCCCTGGTTAAATTCAAGAAGCTGGCGGGTGGCGGTTATTTCAAAATCATCAACCGTATGGTCCCCTCCGCCTTGCGCACCCTGGGTTATGAAGACGACCAGATCGATGCCATCATCAATTATGCCCTCGGCCATGCCACTCTGGATGGGGCGAAATACGTGAACCACGAAAGTTTGATTGCAAAGGGCTTCACCGCAACACAGATCGAAAAGATTGAAGCCGCGCTGGAGAGCGCATTCGATATCAAATTCGTCTTCAATAAATACACCCTGGGCGAGGAATTCTGCCGCGAGATCCTGGGCTTCAGCGACGATCAATTGAACGATCTGTCTTTCAATATGTTGGGTGAATTGGGCTTCAGCAATAGCGAGATTGAGGACACCAATATTTATTGCTGTGGTGCCATGACCCTCGAAGGCGCGCCCGACCTGAAGGACGAGCATCTGTCGGTATTCGATTGCGCCAACCCGTGCGGTCGGATCGGCAAACGCTATCTTTCCGTGGACAGCCATATCAAGATGATGGCGGCGGCCCAACCGTTCATATCGGGTGCGATCTCAAAAACCATCAATATGCCCAATTCCGCCTCGGTTGAGGATTGCAAGCGGGCCTATCGGGACTCCTGGCGTTTGGGTTTGAAAGCCAACGCATTGTATCGTGATGGCTCAAAACTATCGCAGCCGCTTTCATCCGCCCTGTTCGATGACCTGGGCGATGATGTAGAGGCAGAAGACAGCCTGGCCGCAGCCCTAAGCGCACCTAAAATTCAGCCCCAGGTCGTGGCCGAACGGGTGGTGGAGCGGATTATTGCCGAGCGGCGGAAGCTGCCCCAACGGCGCAAAGGCTACACCCAGAAAGCCGTTGTCGGCGGGCACAAGGTCTATCTTCGAACCGGTGAATACCAGGATGGCTCGTTAGGTGAAATCTTCATCGATATGCATAAAGAGGGCTCTGCCTTCCGCTCGTTGATGGATAGTTTCGCAATTGCCATCTCTCTCGGTCTGCAACATGGCGTGCCCCTGGATAATTATGTGGATGCGTTTACCTTTACCCGGTTTGAACCCAACGGCATTGTCGAAGGTAACGATGTCATCAAGATGTCCACCTCGGTATTGGATTATCTGTTCCGTGAATTGGCCGTGTCCTACCTGGGCCGTAACGAACTGGCCCATGTTGATCCCGAAGACCTACGCCCCGATACCCTGGGCGCGGGACTATCACAGGAAGAAGCGGAAGCCGACAGCCAGGAAGAAAAACTGGTCGCAGCCCATAACAGCGTCGCCTCCCACGGCTTTGTCCGCGGACGTCATCTGACGGTCCTGACGGGTGGCAACAATGGTGCCTCAATTGGCAGCACAAGCAACGGTGCCTCCAACGGCAGCAGCAATAGCGTGAACGGCGGCGCGAACGGTGGCGCGAACAGTGGCGCAAACGGTGGTGGGGGCCTGGCCACCGCTACAGCAAGTGCTGCCGTCGCAGCGGTCACTGTTGATCCGGTTATCAGAGACGAAGTGGATCAACGCCTGGATCAAATTCGTGAAGCCCGCATGAAGGGATATGAGGGCGATGCCTGTGGCGAATGCGGTAACTTTACCCTGCTGCGCAACGGCACCTGCATGAAATGCGATACCTGCGGCGGCACATCAGGCTGCAGCTAAAGAATTAGAGATTGCCCGGCACGACAGTCGGGCAGGTTTATTGTTGCGTAAATGAGTAGCGTATAAGCCTCCCTGTTGAAACTGGGGTGCGGCCGTCCAAAATGGGCCCCCGCACCCCTTTTTTGTCCGATTTTCCTGCCATTGGGCGATTAACGCCTCGTTTAGGCAAATATTCTATGTTGTGGTCATGGCAAACATGGCGACAAAACCGGTTAAAAAAAGGGCACCCGAAGGGCGACTGCAGGTGCGCGAGGCCAGCAATGCCAAGCAGCGCCATAAAATACTGAAGTTCCGCAATCAGGTGATGGTTGATGAATTGGGTATTCAACCCGATGTCGCCCTCGATAAGGATCGCGCGGATCAGGCCGCCCGCGACAAAGCCTCCCGGCACCTGTTCCTCAGCTCGAACGGTGCCGTCGTCGGCTGTTTACGCCTCCATACCTCGGACATGATTGCCCCGACCCAGGACATGAGCCACATCTACGGCCTTGACGCTTTTGTGGATTTTTCGCCGAAATATCTTTCTTTTACAGATCACATGGTCATCGGCGAACGCTGGCGCGGCAGCCATGCGCCGGCTTTGATGACGGCAGCAGCCTTTAAATTGGCGCGCAGCGACGGGGCCCATTTCGATTTCACCTATTGCCCGCCGGCCCTTGTGGGATTGTACGAAAAAATCGGCTATCGCACCTATAGCAGCGAATATCTGGAGGCTGATGCGGGTCTGCAAATCCCCATGATCCTGGTGATGGACGATATCGACCATCTGCAGGCCATCAATTCACCTTTCGCCAAATTGGCAGTGATGCAAAAACCAGACCTGGGCGTTGCCAAGTGGTTTCACGCTAATTTTCCGGAGGCCGCAAATCGGCCCGTCAAAGCCCTGCGTGATGAGCAGAATTTGTGGCAGTACCTGACCCAGCAATTGCACCAAAACCCTCTGCACGGGGTGCCTCTGTTCGATGGCTTGTCCTACGATGAGGCGCGACGGTTTTTGCGCAACGCCACGACATTGGTGCTGCGCAGTGGAGACCGTCTGGCCCGCATCGACGCTATGAGCGATGAGGCCTTTGTCATGCTGTCTGGCAATGTAGAAGTCCGTGATCGTAACGGCGCGATCGTGGCACGTTTTGATAAGGGTGCCGTGGTAGGTGAAATCGCCTATTTGGCAGCCATGCCGCGCACGGCGGAGATCGTGGTCACAAACGACGCTGAAGTCCTGGTGTTAACCCAGGCCACATTCAAAAACATCATGGCCAAGGATCCCGAAACGTCCAACAAACTGCTGTTTAATATGACCCTGATACTGGCCGAACGCCTGAAAGCTACGTCTCAGATTCTGTCCAACTATACCCAGGGCGCATAGCCTGGCGCGGTACCGCGCTAATCTTCGGGCGCAGCCGGTTTCGGGGCTTCGGGCAACACGGTACGGATATGCAATTCCCGTAGATGCTTGCTATCTGCCGGTGCCGGTGCACCCATCATCAAATCCTGGGCCTGCTGGTTCATGGGGAACATGATGACCTCACGGATATTGGGCTCGTTCGCCAGCAACATCACCATGCGGTCAATGCCAGGTGCGATGCCACCATGGGGCGGAGCACCGAATTTCAGGGCGCTGAGCATACCGCCGAAACGGTTTTCCACCTCCGAATTATCATAGCCGGCGATCTCAAATGCCTTGTACATGATGTCAGGCAAATGGTTCCGAATGGCACCGGAGGCCAGCTCATCACCGTTGCAGACGATATCGTATTGATAGCCTAGAACCTCCAGGGGATCGTCGCCATTCAGGGCCTCAAGGCCACCCTGGGGCATGGAGAAGGGGTTGTGGGAGAAATCCAGCTTTTGCTCAGTCTCGCTCCACTCATACATGGGATAATCAACAATCCAGCAAAACCGGAAGGCATTCGGTTCAACCAACTCCAGATCCCGGCCTACCTTCAGGCGCGCCTGACCTGCCAGGGCAGCGGCCTCACCTTCCTTGCCGGCGGCAAAGAACAGGCCGTCGCCATCACCAGAACCGGTCAGTTCCTTTAGCTTTGCCATGCGCTCATCATCAAGGCGGTTGGCAATGGGGCCCTTACCGCCGCCATCGACGAAGCTGATCCAGCCCATGCCGGCAGCACCCTCGTCGCGGGCCCAGTCGTTCATCTTGTCAAAGAAGCTGCGGGGCCGTGCAGCGGCACCAGGAGCGGGAATGGCGCGCACGACGCCGCCGCCCGCCACCAATTTGGCGAATAGTTGGAAGTCCGAGCCGTCAAAGACTTCGCTGACATCGGAAATTTCCGTCGGGATCCGCAGATCCGGTTTGTCGTTACCGTATTTCAACATGGACTCGGCATATGGAATGCGCGGGAACGGCATGGGCGTGACCTCACCGCCATTGGCGAATTCCTCAAACACCCCGTGCATGACTGGTTCTACCGCCTGAAAAACGTCTTCCTGCTCGACAAAGCTCATTTCCAGATCAAGCTGATAAAACTCGCCCGGACTACGGTCGGCGCGGGCATCTTCATCCCGAAAACAAGGTGCGATCTGATAATAACGGTCAAAACCGGCGATCATGGCCAACTGCTTGAACTGCTGCGGGGCCTGAGGTAGAGCATAGAATTGACCGGGGTGCAGGCGGGAGGGCACCAAAAAATCACGGGCACCTTCAGGCGAGGATGCGGTCAAAATAGGTGTCTGGAAGTCAATAAAACCCTGCGCTTCCATACGCCTGCGGATGGATGAAATGATCTTGCTGCGCAGAAGGATATTGTCATGCATTGCAGGACGGCGCAGATCAAGGAAGCGATAACGCAAACGGGTTTCTTCGGGATAAATCTGATCGCCAAAGACCTGTAGCGGCAATTCCTCTGCCGCTGAAAGCAGCTCCAGACCGGCGATCCGAATTTCGATCTCGCCCGTTGGCAGATCTTTGTTGATCGTCTCCGCCTCGCGCGCCAAAACCGCGCCGTCAATGCGCAGCACGCTTTCCGGACGGACCGCTTCCGCAGCGGCAAAATATTCGCTATCTGGCTCAATGACGCATTGGGTGACACCGTAATTATCCCGCAAATCAATGAACAGCAGGCCGCCATGGTCCCGCTTTCGGTGCACCCAGCCGGAAATTCTTGCGGTCTGGCCCACATCCGTCGAGCGCAGGGCGCCACAGGTATGGCTACGATAAATATGCATGGTCACGATCCCGTAGTTAAACTATTCAATTTGGATTGGCATTTTAATGGGTGCGGCGCGCCGTCTACGGCAGCGGCGCTAAACCGCACGGAACGGGCCAATTTGTCAAGGCCTAGCAAGGCGCACAGGCCCATTTTTCGGATTTAAAGCGGAACGAAAACTGTAGGGGCGACGGCGGGGCATAAATTGTGTATAGCATGTCCCATGTCACCCATGCGTATTAATGAATTAATAGATGATAATGAGACTTTGGCCAGCTTTTGCGCCCAAATGTCCGCTTCACCCTATGTCACGATCGACACGGAATTTATCCGTGATCGAACCTATTGGCCACGCCTGTGCCTGGTGCAATTGGCCAATCATGATATAGCCCGTGCCATTGACCCCCTGGCCAAGGGTATAGACCTTTCGCCCCTGGCGGAACTTTTGGCCAATCAAAATGTCATCAAGGTTTTTCACGCTGCACGTCAGGATGTGGAAATATTTGTCAACCAGAACGAGGTTGTCCCCTCGCCTATGTTCGATACACAGATCGCGGCCATGGTCTGTGGTTTTGGCGATTCCGTTGGTTACGACCGTTTGGTGGAAAAGCTGGCCGGGGCCCGGGTTGATAAAGGTTCCCGCTTCACGGACTGGAGCCGGCGTCCATTGAGCGATAAGCAGATCGGTTACGCCCTTGATGATGTGACCCATCTGCTCTCTGTTTATGAAGCTCTTTGCCGCCAGTTGGAAAAATCCGACCGTGCCCTGTGGCTGGAGGAAGAGATGGCAGTGCTGACCAGCACTGAAACCTATATCCAATCACCGGATCAGGTCTGGAAACGGCTGAAAATTCGCAGCCGCAACCCGCAATATCTGGGCGTGGCAAAAGAAATCGCCGCCTGGCGCGAGCGCGAGGCGCAGCGGCGCGATATGCCGCGCGGCCATATCCTCAAGGACGAGGCAATCCAGGAAATTGCCGCCGAGATGCCGGAAACAATCAACAATCTGGGCCGCCTACGATCCGTGTCAAAAGGTTTGGCGGAAGGCTCTGCCGGAAACGAAATTCTGACCGCCATCAAACGGGGCAAAAACCTACCCAAGAATGAGGTGCCTCAACCGGCGGCGCAGGTTGTCCTGCCCCGTGGCCTGGGCCCGTTGATAGACCTGCTGAAAGTCCTGCTGAAGACCAATTGTGAAGCCCACGACGTGGCCCAGAAGCTGGTTGCCACGGTATCCGATTTGGAACGCATCGCGGCTGATGACAACGCGGATGTGTCCGCATTGCGTGGCTGGCGCAAGGAAATTTTCGGCAATGACGCCCTTGACCTGAAACACGGGCGCCTGGCCATGACGGCCAAGGGAAAACGGGTGGAATTGATTCGCACCGGCTGAATTGTTAGGCTGAATTCACTTATGCCGGACTAGTCCGCAAATCGACCTAGAATGGGGAGAGATTTATGAATTCGGATAGTACAATACCAAAAGTATTAGGCATTCATCACAGCGCCTATCTATGCCGCGACGCCAAGGAAACCCGCGATTTCTATTGTGATGTCCTCGGCATGCGGATGCGGGCTGCATTGGCGATTGAAAAGCGCCCCGGCACGGACGTCGATTTGCGTTATATGCATCTGTTTTTCGAGATGGCCGATGGCAACTTCATAGCTTTCTTTGATCTGCCGGATACCGTCAAGCCGGATTATTTCTACCAAAAAGACAGTATGCAGGAATATCACTTCGCCTTTGAGGTGGAGGACCGCGCGGCGCTGGATCAATTTAAGGCACAGCTGGAAGCGCGGGGCTTGCCCGTAAGGGGGCCCATCGATCATGGTTTTGTCACCTCAATCTACTTCCATGATCCAAACGGCCTGCAACTGGAATTCACCATTCGTGAGGACCGCCATGAAGAGATCCTGGCGGAAGAGGAAGCCAATTCGGAAGATATCCTGGCCCGCTGGACAGCGGATACGGCTGCAATGAAAGCAGAACGCCTGCGCCCCACTGCAGCCGAATAGATGTGGCTGAATAGGCGCGACTAAATAGCCTTTATTGGGATCAGTCTGAGGTTACAACCGCCTTACGATCAAAACTGCGAGCCATGGCGGTCAGGCGTTTGCGGGCGGCCTCGCCTACAAGGCTGAGGTTCTCCGGTCTGCAGTGCAGGGTGATATCCCCGTTGTCCAAGGTCAGGCTGTATTGGGCCAGCAAATCCATAACGCCACCCGACAAGGTATGCGCCAGACGCAAGGCCTGGCCGACCTGACGTGACCAGAGCCTGTCCTCATCTTCAATCAAATGACCATAACGCTCCACCCAGCGGCTATCGCGTTTGTGGGTATAACGAAAGCGAATGGCCAGTCCCAGCATGATCCGTTGGCGATGGTCCAGGCCGATCAGGGGCGCGCGCAAAACATCAGCCATGGCATGATCGGGCCGTTCGTCAGGATGAATGCGCCAGCCGATATCGCTTAACAAGCCTGCCGCCAGGCGCAGGCGGCGATGAACTTCATCTTCATGAGGGAACAAAGGCGTCAGCCAATCCGTTAGTCTGGCCCCATCACCATGGCCGTGTCCAAGCCCCACATCAGAGTTCCGGGTGGAAGCAAGTGCGGCAAGCCGGCTAGAGGCTAAAAGAGGATCAGCGGCGCGTTGTTCCTGGCTGAGATGTTCCGACAACAGCCCTTCGCGCAGGCCATGGGCGGAAAATATCACCCGCTTCGCCCTGCACTTTAGCAACAGGCGGTCCAGTACACGGGCTGCCAATGCCAAAGTGTCCAACCGATCCTGTGGTGCCGCCTCAATGCTTTGCAAGCTTTCCAGACTTAAACCAGAGAACAACTGGCACATGGAGGCCACCCTTTGGCTGGGCAGGGTATATCCATGCAGAACCCGCAACGGATAACGGTTGCGGGTCATTTCCAATCGACCAAGGCTGCGCCAGGCACCACCGACGATGTATAAATCACCGTCCATGACATGGTCCATCCATCCGACCTGATCAAGAATATCATCGATATGGCGATCCAGGGCCGCACTATCACCGGGATCAATCGCTGCCAGTCGCAAGGTGCCCAGGGGCAAGGATGTACGCTCCCCGACGCCATCGGGCTGCCCTGGATCCAGGTGGATCAATTCCAAACTGCCGCCGCCCAAGTCACCCACCAGACCGCGAACCCCCGGACTGGCGGCCAGCACCCCACGGGCCGATAGGCGCGCCTCTTCCCCGCCGCTTATGATCCGGACCGTAATACCGGTTTCCCGGCGGACCCGTTCCAGGAACGCATCACCATTGGCAGCCTCGCGCACCGCCGCCGTGGCGGCCGCATCTATGACGCCGACATTCATGGCCCGGGCCAGATAGGCAAAGCGGGCAATGGTATTAATGGTGCGGATCATCGCGGCCTCGGATAAATCACCCCCCGCGCTCTGCCCGCGTCCCAAACCGCACATGGCTTTTTCATTGAACAAAGGCGGAGCGGCCAACGCAGTCGCGGGATAGACCACCATACGAA
>Ga0233439_10004990_pt1 | contig 12551 bp, 8 predicted proteins | sample SI_123_September_6_FD_182713 | JGI IMG/M metagenome (GOLD analysis project Ga0233439, IMG submission 182713) | Seawater microbial communities from Saanich Inlet, British Columbia, Canada - SI_123_September2016_100_MG | ecosystem: Environmental > Aquatic > Marine > Inlet | place: Canada: British... | reverse complement strand
GAAAAATCTTGGTGGTAGCACCCGAACCTCTGGGTCTGCAACGGGGGGTGTACGTTGGGTATTCTCAGCTCCTCTTTTAGAAGAAAACGTAGGGTCTTATTTACACCTCACCAAACAAAGACCTTATCGTTTTGGAGTTCCTACTTACTCTCAGAAAGTTGCTTTAGAGGCACACAAAAATAGAAGCACAGGTAATACAGACACCACGCTTGTCAATCCTTTTGGGTGGACTTCGGGTTATCAAAACCTAAACGACATCACAAATGGTGAGGAGTTAGATTTAGCTACAGACATCTTCAGAATAAACAGATGTCCAACTACAGGAGATATTCTTGTAGGTGGGGACTGCGAATCTTATGCTGTTGAAGATATTCTTTGTAGAAGTCAAAAAGGATTTACAAAGAAAGGCGTAGAAATATCTTACTCTCCTCTTTCAGTAGGTGGGAACTGGCCTGACTCAGCTACAGGAATACTGCCAACTACAGGAAGTCTTAACTATCCGATCATGTACGCTCTGCAACCTATTGCGAGAGAAAGAATAGTTACAGTCAATCCTAGTAGTGCCAACTCTTCTATAGTTTTAGCTAGAGGGCAACATGGTACTGCTCCTATGGTTATCCCTGCAAACCCTCTAGCTTTAGAGACTACAGGTGCAATTGTCGGAAATAATGCTGACGCTACTGCTTCTTCATTCTTAATAGATGAGTCAACGTATGGGAAAGACTACCATTGGGGTGAGAAGATTCTCATGGATGTTTCTCGACCTTGGTTGCTATTCGGTAGAGACAACGCCATTCAGACGCATGATCTTTATTTTATAACCCCTGCCGAAGCGGCCGGTGCTTCTGGAAACCCACAAGACCTGCCTGAAAGCATCATAACACAAGCAGGCTCAGAGAGTTCTATACTCTATCAATCAGAAAGTGGAAACGCTGAGTCTTCTTCTCAAGAAATATACACAAAAAATTCATACTTCACACAGAATGCTGTGTATGCTTGGACACCTAGCGGAGAATGGTGGCAAATACAAACCCCCCTTTATTCTTATGGTGAATCTGACACTAATTCTTCTACTAGAAAAACACCAATTTCTCCCACTACACCACCTCCTACTTTAAGAATAGATTTGACTGAAGCATTTACTCAATCTATTTCAGCAGGTAGTGGGTTAAACACGCCCTTTGTAGGTAAATCTCCAAGAGGTTCGAGATTAAATAGGATTTGGGTTAACTTTGGTGTAGATGGAGATCATTCCGCACTTCCGGGATCTCCTTTCAATGTAGACCATGAAGAATACTATGAAGATCTTGGAGCTACAGACTTAAGAGATTCTATCTTAGGAGATACTACTCTTAAAACTTCCATCAAAACTATGAGAGATACTAGTAGTGTCTTTAGAACCTTAGATGGAAAAAACACAAACAGATCCATCACTTTCAATCTTGTTGTAGAAATACCTGGATCTACAGGCTCTTCTCAAGAGGACCTTGATATCGGTTATGTCTCAGAGTTTGACGCACTAAGATACAACCAAGATTGGTCAAAATTTGCGGGTGAAGACTATGGGTTTAGTAGCATAGGAGGGTCAAATGGTTCTTCGTTTGGAGGCAGACTTCCAACGGGTGCATATAGCCACTCTAATAACTCTGAAAACAAACGTGCTCTTTATGAGGGTTTAGCAAAACCTACAAACCAATCTCAGTATTTCGGTGGGACTGTCGTTGTACCTTTGTATATAAACAGAGAAGCAGGCGACATGATGCCAAATGTGATGGAGAGATTTGTCACAGTAGGCCCTGCGAGATATAGAGAGACAACGACCAATCTCTTCGCTCAACTTGGAGATAAATATAAATATGTTTCAGATTGGTCTATTGGTAATTGGCATTCTGGTCTTGGGGCGACACCACTCAGTAACTCTCATTTGTTTGACAAGAATGTTTCTTATCTTGGAGACGCTTTATTTCCGTATACGAGTTCAAGATTAGAGATGGAAACAAACGCTATAACGCCTGTAGTTTGGGGTTCTCAGAATTTCTATTCAAGCAAGAGTACATATAACGCATCGCCACAGACTGTAAACGGTATTTTGGAGGTGAATAATAAATCAGGAAAAGCACTAAGTTCTTTCTCTTTGATGGCTTTCGATGACATACGATCCGCAGGTGTTCTTGCCTCTTCTATGCCACGATCTTCAAGAGTCGGTGGAGGTGTGAACTCTTCATTTACTTCGGGGATATACCCAGACACTCGACTTTTCGATCCGTTTGGTGCTTTTATAGAATCTCCTCTAGCCCTCCACAGCCCCGCCACGACAGGTATTACAATCGCACATGGAGGAGCAAGTTTAGGGTCTAGTAAAAACGATTCTTATGCATTCGCAGGAGACGAAGTTCGCAGTCCACAATCTACATCTTCTTCGCACAACTCCTTTACTGTGGCTCTAACTCCTGTAGGGGATGGTTTCACTGCTTCTTTCGGAGCAATCACAATGCCTTCTATTTCTGGGGGAGCAAATGTCGCTACTTCTAGTTTATACAATGACATTGCTAGCACAAACCATTGGGATTTCGCTAGATATGGGAGGATTTTAGAGAATTCAAAAGGAACTGACCCTAAAGATAGAAGATTTAAGGTTGGCAACTGGCTCGATAAAATCATGCAAGCATACGGTATTCCTGCACAAAGTGGGTCTATGCTTCCTACAGGAGCGAGAGTATTCTTAGAGGTAACTACACCTTGGGCTCTGAAAAACACTCAATCTAACAACGGGACTTGGATTTCTTCGGTAAAGTGTTCGTTTGAAGTAGAAACCGCAGATGGTACTGCTTGGACTCAAGATGTTAATACTTTAGGAGAAGATTAATGATAATTTTTACAAGGTCTGACAATAAGCCGGTGCAGACTACAAGACATTTAAGTGAAAACATCGACATGAATGGTAAGTATGTTGTAGATTTCCCCGACTGTTTAAAAATAGATCGGCTTGACGGTACGCCTATAGACATAGTCTCAAGAGAAATAGAGCCACAATTCTTAAAGCAATATCCTTCATATGATCATGTTGTTTATAACCCGATCATTGATAACTACGATTTCTTGGATGATACTCAGAACTTCCCATTTTCTACAGGTCAAACTGCTTCAAGATATAAGATAGGTGAGACACCAAACACTTTCGCAGTCTTACCTGTCAATACGAGTACGAGCTGGAAAGGTGTAGCAGTAACTCAGACTATTGATATTTCTGCTATTACTACCGATGGTTTGGGTCGTGAAACTTTCCTCTTGTATTGGCGAGCGGTCAAAAAAACCATTTCACACGACCAATCCCCCATCACTCTACTGAATAGAGAAAATTCACCTTCTCGTCTTAAATATGTAGAAGCAGAAGAAGATTCTCAATACTCAGTTTATATTTCTAATAATGATGGTAACACATACGAACTTGCAAAAAGACTTACCCCTGTGAGTTTTGAAGAAAGATCAGAAAATGTGAGGATCGCTTTCGTGAATCACTCTTCTGAAGACATCTTCTTCCTCTCGTATGCCCTTATGTTTTAAGGAGAATATTAAAAATGGCTGAGAACTACGGAAATGACGTATCTAATGTGTTAGAGACTCTTAAATATAACTTCTCTAACGTAGTATGGCAGGCGGGAAAACCCCCGCTTGACAGTGAACTAAACTTAGTTGGGCAAGTGAACTGGGAGAATTTAGCGGAACAGTTAAGAAATACTACCCATAGTGGCTTTCTTTTAGATCCATTGAGGGCAGAAAAAGACTACTTTTTCTATGAGGAATCTTCTAACTATTTTGAAATAAATAGAGGTTTGGATAATCCTCTTGTTGCACTAGTAAATGGTTGGGTAGTTCCTGTGATAGGGTGTAACTCAGATGATGGTGTTAAAAATGTTATCACACTACCACCACCACCCTTAACGGAAGCGAGAACAGATATAGTATTTCTTGAAGTTTGGAGAGCCGTTGTTTCTCCAAACAATGCTGTCAATAAGCCTCAGAATAATGCGATATATCCTTATGGGAACGTGCAATACACACAGGATTCTTTACCCGACGAGATGGTAGACGCAAATGTTGGTTTTGAAACTACAAAGCGAGTGCAAGTACAATATAGACTCAGAGTTACGGAAGGAAATAACACTATTGAAGAGTACCTTGAGGGTTTAGGGTCTTTAGACCTGTATGCACAAGGTACTGCCAATCTCCCTGTATTAAATTATACTTTCACTAACATGGGTGAAGAACTCGGTGATGTAGGTCTGTGGAGAGCGGGTTCTGGAGACGATCAGAGTAAAAACGATCTCGGTTGTGTTGACGGCTATGTATATACAATTCCTGTCTGTGCTGTGTTTAGAAGAAACGGTGGTGGCTATACTGCTGTGGAGCTGAACCAACAGCATCCAAGCCACAATGGTTCTGTAACAAGAACCCCAAGTGGTTCAAAAGGGTTGTTAAAAAACCTCACGCTTACAAATCTTCTTGGAGATTCAGACATAGGGGATATTCCTGTGCAGAATCTAATTGGTTCTGGATTTGATGACATTCTATTCTTCCAAGGTGGAGATCCTCTTTTTGCCACTATAGGAGAGGGGGTCCAAAGAGAAATAGTTAAGTTAGATAGTATTTCTACAGCACAAAACATTATTCATATTGTCTCAAGAGGTCATGGTGGGACTCAAGGAAAGCCTCATCAAGCAGGTACTTCTATCAAAAGGTTCAATGAGCGTTCAGATAATCTCTATGCCGACCAAGTGCATAAGAACGACTTGCTTGACCTTCGCCATGCTGTGGGTCTTGGAAGTTGGGATTACACACAACTCCTTAACAATGCCGTTTCTTCTCTTATTTCTAATAACCTCAGAACGACTATGAAGCAAGCAGGGACAGGTAGCTTCTCTAAGGGTACTGTGATTGAAGAAGTGTCTGTATTCTCCACAGATAATACATTCACCTACTGCACGATAAGAGATAAAACTAACGCTGTTCGTCAAGTGTGGTCAGACGCTTCTGCATTTCAGAGTGAGATCACTTGCTTACTTGACATGAGTAATGGAAACCCATTAGACGCTCAAGGTCTTGACGTAAATACAAAACTATCTTGGACAATCGGTGCAGACTTTCAGCCAAGAGGTTATTTTAACAACTTAAGTAATGGTACTTGTTTGTTCTTTAAGATCGGTGGAGAAACAGGTACGGGTGGTCTAAGATCAGGAATAAATCAAAATCAATCTACAGTAAGGTTTGTTTCTCCTAAAGAAATGGAAGGTAGATTCAGTCCCTTCAAGATTTCCTTCCCGACTCATAATAGACCTAATGCAGAAGACCCACTAGATAACGGAACGCAAGGACTTTATACTTCTCCAACAAGAGAAAGCAACTTTGAAGAACCTTATATTGTTCTTGGAACTTCTTTATTGCCAGACACTGTTTCTTCTACCCTCGATACTCAGATTTTCAATCGCACTTTCAACGGGGATAAAGTTTGGGTAGTTAAAACAAACACCAACTACATCAATGTAAAAAACAATCTTGTTTTAAACAGTACGACTACTTTAAGTAACTTAATTACAGATAGTAATGTCTACCCATCAGGTTTTTACTCAAAGGCTTATCTTGTAGCTTTTGGAGATACAACAGTATCAACCAACAATGGTTGTTTTAAGATTATTGGAGCAGGAGACATTACACCTATTAATAGCTCTTTAAATACTCCAATGTCTGCTCAGGACTTACCTTTCTGCCTATTTCTTAAGAGAGTAGGTTCTTCCGATGATGTCTTTGCTAACTCAGCAGGTAATCTTACGTTAGAAATAAGAACACAAACTTTAGATTCAAGAGATACAGATAACTGCATTGTATTTACCTCTGTAAAAAATACAGACACGAACCACAACTTACCTGATGTTGCAGACAGATCTGTAGACATGATTCTTTCTACATCTGTTCTTTGGCCTCCTGCACATGGTGCAATGGCTCGGACTTTGGATTCTATTTCTAGGATTGGAGTGAAGAATATTTCTCAGAGTTTCGTGAGAAATGCACCCGCAGGTTTAGACCAAGACACGAGTTTTAACTTCTACCCTGAAAATGAAGTTTACCTTCCAACCGAAAACCATATTTCTACATGGAGTCGTTTATCTTCAGAAGGAAAAATATCTGGGGAAGGTGGAAGCACAAACTACGGTGGCAACATCGTCAATGGAGAAATAGACAAAGAAGCAGAAGCTTTTTATGATCTAGGCTCTAAGACTTTAGTAATAAGACCTGTTTCTTTCCAAGCGATGAAGTTATACCGACATGATTTAGGCGGAGTTGACAGTGTAGGGGCAGGATATACAGGTTGGACTACAAACCCAAGCCCTCCATTCTTAGACAATAAGGTTTACACAGTACCACACGAGTTGATGCCGAGATTTGGTAGACAAGACATACCGTACCACGTCAAAACAAGTACTTCAGACTTATTTATGGAAGGTATTAACCACCTCTTTGCAGACGTTAGAAATAACAATGCCAACAATGTGTTTAATGTCATTGGAGGTTTCGACAATGGGGGTCAATCCGTAGTTAATCCGATCTTCTTCTCTACAAATCACGCTTACGGCAACTTGGCAGATATTTCTACAGGAAATATCAACACCAAGGCATTTGGGGCAGAGAAAGCAGAAATAGTAAACTTACCAACTACAGACTTCGGAACTACACTTAGAGGTATTAAACTTCCACCTTTCTTTGGTGTTGCGAGAGTCTATGGTGTCTATGAACTGAACGATCTTATCAACTCAGGGGCTAACTTTAATGGTTCTTGTTTTGAGTCTGACAGAGAGACATTCAAATCTACTGTTACTGCTAAGAATCTTCTTCGTAAAGACGCTGACTCCTACACTCTTTATATACAACAGGGTGGAGGAGACACTCTAACAAATGAAGCAGATAGCCACACCTATATTCTAACCGAACATTCATTAGATATTTCTCTAGTTCCAAACTACACAACAGCGAATAAGTTCTCAGACTTTAACTACGTTGTTGAGTGTGTTGTTTTCGGCTTTGGTCGAGGCTTCATCAACAAGAATAACTTTGTCTTATCAAGAAAAAATGCAGGGGATGGTGCAGATATTTCTGTAGATGCCTCAAACTTGAATCAAGTTCCGATGGCAGTACCCTCTGCTGTAGATCAATCAGAGTTAGTTTATGTGAGTGGAAGAAGAACAGTATATCAAGGCGACCCTTTCTACACCATCGGTGGATCGAACATAGAAATATCAGACTCTCCTTATAGAGAAGGTCAAGTCCTCTCAAGTAACTCTTATCATTTAAGCGAGAGAAGAGATCAACTCGACAGTAATGGAAGTAGTGCTATTGATATCCCTAATCGTAGGACATATGAAGTTCTTGCTTCTTTAGATTTCTACACTACATTTGGTAGTGGAGCGGTTGGTGGCTCTCTCAATAAGAACACCATAGTTGATGTTGGTTTTTCTAGCAAGATTGGAAAGATACCTGCTTCTAATTTAGAAGGTATTCCTCAGAATAACTCAGGGTTGTTCTCCCAGTCTGACGTAGAAGTAAGTAAAGCTAAGTCTACTTTAGTTTTGAAGCAGAAATATCTTGTTGAGTATTCTAATGAAAATGCTAATGATCAAAATCTTGTTATTTCTGTAGTGGATGGAGAGACTACAAGTAGCTTTAGCTATAACCAAGGGGTAGAGGGTGCTCTTGCAGACTTAGATGCTTATGCAGATAAAGTGGTAGCTTACTTTAAAACTCAGAGTATTACTGTGGAGAAAGTTCAGGTTGTAAGAAATGAAGCCACTCCTACAGATGAAATTATTGCTCTTATTTTCACAAGCAAACTAAATGGTGAAGACGGAAATAGCTCCACCATCGAAGTACATATTTCAGATGTTGCAGGAAATAAGCTCTTGGATGGTTGGTATACGACTCGACTCTACAGTGGAAGAAATATCTCTTCCTTTGGAGATTTACCTACAGCTCAAAAAGTTAACTACTCTGGGGGTTCTTCTTTACCTGCAAATGGTGGCAATGGGAATACGGACATATCTTTAGTGGGTATGACCTCTAGGCTTCCTTTAGGGGTTCTTCTTTCGGATCACGATTTCTTATGTGAAGACCCATTGAGAGACGGGTCTAAATCACTTCAGACTTTAAGTTCTAAGCTCACATCTTTGCCTTCTTCTGTCGGTGTCTCCCCAACAGGAAGACCTTATACGAAAATAGTGGGAACGACTGGAGAATTGATACAAGCAGGAGACGGAGATGTTGAAAATTGGATAGCGTTCAATGTGACCGACAATCCTACAGGTACTCGTAAATATAGAATACATCGAGGAGGTGGTGCAGTCTTTGGTGCTAGTGGAAATGTTCCAGGTGCTCCATTGAGTTGGCTAAACGAATCTTTTGGGAAAGAGTTCAGACCTGTTCTTAAAGGTGGAGTTCTTTCTTGTAGAGCTATGCTTGTGCGAAACTTTAAGGAAGTTGCTTTTTCAGGCTCACCTAAAGACAGATCTTATGGAGATGAAGTCCAAATGTTGATTGTAACTCAAGGAGTCTTTAAAGAGGGTCAAGATATAAGAATAGCAGGAGAGATCTCCCCAAGTGGCTTTGGAGAGGGATATGCTTCTTCTGATCGCTATCGGATAAGTGGCAGACCTTTAGTTAAAGGAAATAGCTCTGACATCCAACCTGTAGACCCTGCGGAATACACAACAAAGTCTTAACTTAAGGAGAATGTGGTGCTGAAGGAAGAGAAAAATGCTATTAAAACTCTTTTCTGTCGTCCTCTCGGCTCTTTCCCAAGAGGCAGTTTAGCCACCTCCCTTAATGTTAAAATTCTCACCAAACCAGATGGCTTAGTGTTAGAAACAAGTCGGGGTTCTAAGTTCAGTATTTCCAAGAGAAGTGGTGTATATACTGTAACGGCTATAGCGGGTGCAAATATAGGGGGCTTTAAAGAGACTTGTTCTTCAGATTTTGCAGAAGCCGTAGAGTCTCTGATCTCCCCAATAGTACGAGAGGAAATAATATCTAAGTGTCATCTTGTTTGATCGAGGGCATTTCTTTTATTTTCTCCAAACTTAACTTCCACGCTCTTTGTAAGAGCCAAGAACTTGAGCGATCTAGTCTTTTTTTCTCTTCATTGAGTTGCTGGAGTATTTCTTCAGGTAAGTAAATACTGATTTTATTTTTCTTATGGTTGTTTTTCACTTGAAACTCCTTGTTTCTTTAGTAGTTGACGTTGCCTATAAGCCAGCCGGTTAGACCTTTTCCTACAGACTTCAGAACAATGTCTGAGCTTATTTGGAGCAACAGGGTTTTTGCAGTCTTTCCAATCACAGATTTCCTCTAACTCTTTTCGACCTGTGCATTTGTAATGGTAGCATTTGTCAGATTTCATTTTAAAACTGACAGAAGAACTCATGAGATATTTCCCACATCTCCATCTTTGCTCACCGTTTTCATCAACATAGTAATGGACTAAACATTTACGACTCGACATTTTCGCTACTCGCTTCTCTTTCCACCATAGGCTTAAGACTCATCTTTAATACAGACAAATCAGACGAATAATCTTCACCCGCAAAGTATTTTTGCATGATCATGATTTCATCGTTTTCACCATTATACTCTATTTCTCTAAGGACTAAATACGCTGACCCTTCCTCCATCGGAGTGGGGGTGGAAGAGATGATACAACAAGCTAAAGGCTTGAAGCCTTCTTCATCTTCTGCGGGACACAATAAGAAGTTAAAAGCGTTTAATTGCATTTCTTCGATCTGAGGGTCATATAGTTCTTTCACATAGTCAGAAACCACAGGATCTTCTGTTTGTGGTTTCCAAGTAATAGGAGGGCTTATTTTAAGACCCTCTTCAGAATTTAAGTGTGCTCTCATACCTGAGTTGAAGTTATATCCTCTCCCTTGATTTTCCATGAAATCTTTCTTCGTTTCTTCTAAATCGGTATTGAAATAAGAGTTGATGTCACTCGCAAAAGACGCAAAAGACAAATTGACCACCTGCTCAAGGGGGAGAGGCTCTACTTTAACCCCTTTCTTCACCCCTCCTTTGTATGTTGTCTTTGCTCTCTTTTTGCTCTTTTTTTGTAAAAGACGTTTTTTAATCTGATTTCTCTTGCTCTTCTTTTTCGACATTTCTTTTCCTAGTTCTATTGTATTTTTTAATCACAGCTTGTTTTGTTCTACCGAGGCCCTGTGCAATATTAGAGAAACTCATACCTGATTTTAACAATCTAAGGAGTTTCTCAACATCATCTTCTTTCCAAATATGATTTGTAGGAAGCATATAGGCTCTCATTTTGGTTCGTACCGATTCGATGCTTCTTCCAAGTTTTTCAGATATTTCTTTAGTTTTCATACCTGCGTTATGGCAGTCGAACAGCATATCGACTTGTTCTTCACTCCAAGGATTCTTTTCAAGAATAAGACCTAAGCGACTCGCTTTTTGTTTTATGGCATTGTTTGTTCTGTTTAGCTTTTTAGACAGCTCTATAGAAGACTTTTCTCCTGCATATTTAATAAGGTATTTTATTTCCTTTTCTGTCCAAGCATTTGGTTTTTTTACGCTAGAAATATAAGGGCGAAGCTCTTTTATTTCTATACCTTCTCTTTTTAGTTTTGCAGCAACGGTCTTTTCACTTTTTCCGATTTCTCTAGCCACATCAGAAATAGATCGTTTTAAAACTTGGTTCTTTACATAAAGAAACTTTTCTTCGGTCCAAAAGGTGTTTTTAGGCGGGTTCTTTTTTACTAAACCATCTTCTCTATTACAAGAAACTCCAATCTCTTGTAGTTTGCTGTAGAGAGAGGCTTTTGTTCTCCCTAATCGGATTGAAAGTTCTTCCACAGAAAAAAACCTTATCCCATTACGGATTGTAATCACATCTAGTTCAGACCATTTTGTTCTATGGTTGATCGGCTTCTTCTGTGACGTAAATGATTTCAAAATTAGCCCCTGTTATCAAATATCCATATTGTTCTGTTAATGCTTCTAGCATCGCTTCTTCATCAATCTCTTCTTGTGTGAAATCTTTTTTGAGGGGGAACTCTAAAACCTTTGGTAAGTCTTCTTCATCATAGTCTTGATACTCCAATTCCTCATCATCGAGGTCTACATCCCATTCTATCGTAATCTTCAGAATGACAGCTTTAATCATAATAGCTCTCCTTTCAGTTCTCTCATTTTAAATAGTCCTTGTTCTTTTTTCTTACACTCCAACATCACATCGAAGTCATATCCGTATGTTTCTATGGGTGTCCAATAAGAATCAGAATGTGCTTGAGGTCTTGTTTTAGAGTCGTTTTGCTCAACAGATCTGTCTTGAGAATAGTGTACTACAGGTAGCACACTATTCCAAGTAGATAAAGTCTTCTTCGTCATAGTTCTGTTTGTTGTAACTCTATCTTTTTGAGTGTTCAACTCAGTATTTATACAAGCATATCCTAGAGTAGCCATGTATACCCATTTCCTTCAGCGTGTTTTAATCTAGCGTCATCTTTCTTTATTTCTTTTAGAAATAAAGCGTATTCTTCTTTTTGTGTTCTTAAGTTAAAAGTAGGGATGCCTGCTTCGTGTGCAACTCTTACTGCATATCGAGTACCTCCCGACTCTCTTCCTTTTTCGAGTGGGTTTCCTTTACTCCAATATACTACAAAATCTACAGGAGTTGACTCTTTAAAGGATTCTTTGTCACCAAAAATCTGAAACATATTTCTTGTTATTAGCTTGATGGTATACCCCTTCATCTTTTCTAGGGGAAACTCCCAACAAACAGAAGACGCTTTTTCTGTTGCCCATTCATGTAATGGAAAAAAATCCTCACTAGGCATCCAAATCTGCTTCTTACCTTTGACGAGATCGCAACCTCGTTCAAAGGCAGAGTCTGCACCTTTTGCCCCACCTGATCTAAGTGTGAAATTTCTTTGCCCAAGAAAACTCCCCACCCTAACCATCTGATTAAGGACAGATATTGGTGTTTCTCTACTTCCTATTCCTGCATAGGTTTTGTTTAACATAATAATCAACCTCCTCTATTATTCAGATATATCGTTTTTAGACGGGATCTCTGAAAGGAGGGTTAGATTACTTTTGTTTCTTGCATTTTTTGCAGAAGAATTTGCCTGAGATGACCTGCTCTTCTTTTATTTCTCTCTTTTGACAGGCATCACATATTTTAGGCTTGTTTATCTTTTTTATTACTTCAAGACACCACATGATATTTCTCCCCCAATTAAAACTATTTCTCTTCAGATTCTTCTTCTTTAGAGAGGTGTGAAAAAGAAACTTTCAAACCGTCTTCTCTTTTAGACTGAAATAAATGTCCAAACTGATCACATATAAGATTATAAAAAGACTCTTTCATCTCCCCACTCTCAGTGTCTTCATATACATAAGAAATAGTGTCTTCTTCGTTGTATTCTGATCCTGTAACAACAATCCAACCATTACACACTCTTTTGAGGAGTATATCTCCATATTTATATTCACAG
>Ga0233439_10004983_pt1 | contig 12568 bp, 9 predicted proteins | sample SI_123_September_6_FD_182713 | JGI IMG/M metagenome (GOLD analysis project Ga0233439, IMG submission 182713) | Seawater microbial communities from Saanich Inlet, British Columbia, Canada - SI_123_September2016_100_MG | ecosystem: Environmental > Aquatic > Marine > Inlet | place: Canada: British... | reverse complement strand
CGATATACTTAAAGATGCTGCAGCTGCATCTATCTGGGGAGCAAGAGCAGGGAATGGTGTGATTGTAATTCAAACGAAAAAGGGGAAGTATAATGTACCCCAAAAGATTGAATTCAACAGTAATATTACCATTGGTGAAAGACCTAATCTTTTTTACAGTCGGGAATTTTTAAATTCATCAGATTTTATTGATGCAGAAATTAATTTGTTTTCACAAGGATATTATTCTGCATCAGAAACATCTCTGAATAGACCTGTCTTATCTCCGGTGGTAGAAATATTAATAGCAAAAAGAGATGGCCGGATAAGTAGTAGCGATGCTGAGAATAGTATCAATGCATTACGCAATATTGATGTGAGGCAAGATGTGGCAAAATACATTTATAGGCCCAGTATCAATCAGCAGCATAGTGTGAATATAAGAGGCGGGAATCAACAGATGAATTACTATTTTTCTATGGGGTATGATCATAATCTTGCAAAGGAAAGGGGGAACAGCTATGATCGATTAACATTAAATTCTCTTACTAATTATAGAGTTGGAAAGAAATTACATTTCACTGCCGGACTTAGCCATACACAGAGTAACTCACAGCAAAATAATAATGGAGGAGAAAATATACGCTCCTCTGATTTACGAAATATCTATCCATATGCAGACCTGGCAGATAATAACGGTGTTCCACTCCCGACTTATTATCAATTACGTAATCATTATATCAGTAATCTTCCAGCACAGTTATTAGACTGGACATATAGTCCTGTCAATGAAATCAACTTAGCAGATAATCAATCAAAGCTTAATAATACAAGATTGAACTTAGGAGTAAAATATTCCATTAGCAAAGGATTGGATGCGGAAATTAAGTATCAATATGAAAGACAAATCAATGAATCAAGAAATTACAGAAGTATAGAAACATTTTACACCAGGAATTTGATCAATAGCTTTACGCAGGTTAGTGGATCTGTATATACTTTCCCAATACCAAAGGGTGGTATATTGGATTTATCTTCTACTCAGCTTGATTCCTATTCAGGTAGAGGTCAGTTTAACTATAATAACCAGTGGGGTGTTCATCATGAAATTAATGCTTTAGCCGGTGCAGAAATAAGGGAGACTGTGGCCAATAGTATTGGAAGTCGATTTTATGGTTACAATGATCAGCTTTCCACTCTTACGCCCGTAAACTATACTACTTTTTATCCCATGTTTTACAATCCGGGTTTTCCTGCAACAATCCCTGACGGAAGCTTTACTTCAGGGTTAACAGATAGGTTTATTTCAGGATTCTTTAGCGGAACTTATACATACAAGAATAAATATTCCATTTCCGGAAGTGCCAGAAAAGATGCTTCAAACCTTTTTGGTGTCGAAACCAATCAAAAGGGTGTGCCTTTATGGTCAGGTGGTTTATTATGGAATATTGGAAAAGAAAAATTCTATCATAATAAATTTTTCCCGTTACTGAAACTTCGTGCAACATATGGCTATAATGGAAATGTAAATAAATCCGTTACTGCTTTTCTTACTGCTCGCTCAATTGGTCCTGCATCTTTAACCAATTTACAATATGCCGCAATATCAAGTCCCCCGAATGAAAGATTGCGATGGGAAAAAGTAAGGACTATTAATTTGGGGCTGGATTTCGAGAATCCTGAAAGAAAATTTTCAGGTACACTTGAATTTTATTTTAAAAAGGGAATAGATCTATTTGGGCAGGCTAATATGGCTCCAACTTCAGGAATTACTACTGTTCGGAGAAATTATGCTACAACGGTTGCGAAAGGCATCGATGCCATTATTGACGTTGCCATACTATCCAAGAAATTAAAATGGAACACAAATATTTTGGTTAGTTATGTGAAGGAAAAGGTAACCAAATACGATCTTAAAACCGGATCATTTAATTATCTCTCCAATGGCGATAATGGATTTATTCTTTATCCTTTTGAAGGAAGGCCATTGTTTTCAGTTTATAGTTTTAAATGGGCGGGTCTAGATCCTAATACAGGGGATCCAATGGGGTACCTCAATGGGAGTATCAGTAAAGATTATAACTTGATATTTTCAGGTACTCAACCGGAGGCTCTGAATTATCATGGATCAGCGACTCCGACTCTTTTTGGTTCTGTAAGAAATAATTTTTCGTACGGGAAAATTTCTCTCTCTCTCAATCTGACATATAAACTTGGTTATTACATGCGCCGCTCTTCCATCAACTATAACGGACTTTTGGAAAGTTGGAGTGGGCATGAGGATTTTACCAAACGTTGGCAAAAGAGTGGTGATGAATCGATTACAAATGTTCCTTCAATGCCGTTATTGCCATTGAATCCAAATAGGGCTTCATTTTACGCTTATTCTGAAATTTTAGTTGAGAAGGCTGATCATGTCCGTTTACAAGATATTTCTGTAAGCTATGATTTTGATGAAAAACGTTTAAAGAAAACACCATTCAAGGGGTTGAGATTTTATTGTTACGTAAACAATATTGGCATTGTATGGAGAGCCAACAAATCAGGAATTGATCCTGATGTTTCAAACTATCCAGCAGTTGTGGCAAACTATCCTAATCCTAGAACTATATCAATTGGCGTTAAAGCAAATTTTTAATTCAAAAATTTAGTTATGAAGCGATTTAATTATATCCTTATATTCTCGATTTTAATTTTCACTTCCTGCAAAAAAGATTGGTTGGAAGAGAAATCTGATAAGTCACTGGTCATTCCATCCACACTTGAAGATTGCCAATTGTTTTTGGATAATAATTCCAGGTTGAATTCAAGGGAGCCTGGTATTGGTGATATGGGAGCAGATGATTATTATAAAATTTATAATGACTGGCTGTCTGCTACTGAAATGGAAAGAAATATTTATACTTGGAACCCTTCTATTTTTGTGACAGGAATATCGGCAGATTGGAATTCTCAATACGAAAAAATCTATTATTCAAATGCCGTACTTGAGACACTCAAAAAGATCAATAAAACACCTTCGAATGAAGTTCAATGGAATGCAGTAAAAGGAAGCGCATTGTTTTTCCGCGCACACGGTCTATATAATATTGTCAATTTATATGCCCGACCCTATCATTCAACTACTGCTGGTTCAGATCTCGGTGTGCCGATTAAACTTACTGCTGATATCAATGAAGTGGTATCAAGGGGAACTGTACAAAATGTTTTCGATCAAATTCTAAAAGACCTAACGGAAGCAAGTGGTTTGTTGCCTAACATGCCAGATTATAAAACAAGACCCTCTGAAGCTGCTGTTCAAGGGCTCTTGGCAGATGTTTACTTAACAATGGGGAACTATGATAAAGCCCTTGAATATGCAAACGCTTGTCTGGCTATTAACAGTTCCCTTTTAAATTATAATACACTATCACAAAGCTCTTTAACCCCATTTACACGTTTTAACAATGAAGTTATTTTTCACGCAACACAACAGGCATATGGAATGACTTCATCTTCTACTGCATATATCGATACCGTATTATTAGCCAGTTATCATAATAATGACTTGCGAAAAGTACTTTTTTTTCGTAATCGAGGTGTGGGATTTACATTTAAAGGAAATTATAATCAATCAGCCAGTAACTATTTTTCAGGTATTTCTACAGATGAGATTTTTCTCATTAGAGCAGAGAGCTTTGCTCGAAAAAATCTCATCACGGAAGCAATGAGTGATTTAAATAAATTACTGATCACGAGATGGAGATCCGGAACTTATGTAAATATGTCAGCCTTAAATCAGGCTGATGCTTTGACCAAAATACTCAGTGAAAGAAGAAAAGAATTGCTTTTTCGTGGGAAACGGTGGATGGATTTGCGTAGATTAAATATGGATATTTCATTTGCTGTCACACTAACTAGAAATTTAAATGGTGTCAATTTTACTCTTCCGCCAAATGATAAAAAATACGTTTATCCAATTCCTGAAAACGAGGTAAGGTTAACCGGGTTGGTGCAAAATCCTCGGTAGACGTTCTCTTAATTATTACTCAACTCATTACTACTAAACTAGCAAGATGAAAAAGTGTCTTTCATGGCTTTTTGTGTGCCAACTATTTTTCTGTATTCCAAACATGGCTCAACAACAGCATGACGAATTATTTGAATTGACTATTGGAGATTCACTTCCGAAGCTCATTCTGTCCAATGTTATACATCAAGCAGATCCAACGATAGAGGTTGGGGGAGCTAACGGAAAATTACTCATTATAGAATTTTGGGCTACTTGGTGTACTCCTTGTGTAGCCAATATGCCGAAGCTGGATTCTCTCCAAAAAGAATTTAAAAAGGATGTAACTATTTTACCCGTTACCTATCAGACTTCAGAAGAGGTAAAGCTTTTATTTTCAAAGAGCGAAAAATTAAAGCGAGTTAGTATTCCAATAGTAACGAGTGATAATATCTTAAGGGCTATTTTTCCCCATAAATCATTGCCCCATTATGTATGGGTTAATCAAAATGGAAAAATAATTGCTATCACAGGTGAAGGGGAACTTAACAGATTAAACATAGCAAAAGCTATTGCAGAAGAAACGAATTCCTTTAAGGTTAAGAAAGATATAATGAAAGATTTTAAACGGGATCGCCCACTCTTAATGCAGGATTTAGGAACTGAGGATCATCAAATTTATTTTCAATCATTACTTACTAGTTATCAAAATGGGTTACCTGTCAGATTCGATGCTGTTAGAAATTCGAATAATGTAATCACTAAGATTTCAATGCTTAACTATTCAGTGAAAAATCTTTTTGCTAAAGCATGGACTGATGAGCGTAAAGGACAATATTGGGAAAGAACTCAAGTCCTTATTGAAGTAGCAGATAGTAATAAGGTCAATTTTAGTGGACAGGACTTAGATAAATATAAAGATTGGGTTCAATCCAATTCGTATTGTTATGAAATCATTGTACCTGAAAAAGAATCAAAACAAATTTTTCAATACATGCGTGAGGATATGGAAAAATATTTTCCTCAATACAAGGCTGTGGTTGAGAAGCGTAGTGTAAGATGTTTGGTGTTAGAGAGGACATCTTCGATTGATAAATTGAAATCTAAAGGAGGTAAAATTGAACAACGATTTGATATCTATGGTGGAAAGATGCAAAACTGTAAAATGGGTTTATTGATGCGGCAGTTGAATCATTTTTTACAACTCATGAAAATTCCGGTCGTTGATGCTACTAATTATAAAGAATCGATTGATATTGAATTGGATGCAAACTTATCTAATCTTGAAAGTCTTCGAAATGCACTACAACTTTATGATTTAACAATCGTCGAAAAGGATTATGAAATAGATATGTTGGTTATTAAAGACAGGTAGGGTAAATAGATTTAGTCTTCTTTTTTAATAAGGCAGAGATGTAAGCTTATTTAACGGGGTCGAAATTAATTTCTTAATAAACTACCTCGTTTCCAAATTTGCTAAGTCATACTAGTAATTAGTATAAACCTTAACTATGAAAATGTATTTTGGATTATTTATTTTATCGTTGTTTTTGGGAGTTTTTGTCAATGCGCAACCCATTGATTGGAAGTTTTCTTCAGTTAAACAAAGCAATGGTCAATATATAATAACCGCAAAAGCAGTTATATCTCCGCAATGGCATATTTATGCTCAAACTAGTCATGTCGATGGACCTACTCCGACTAAGATTACATTCAACCCTAATCCACTGATCAAGTTTGAAGGAGTAGTGAAGGAGAAGGGAAAAAAAATCAAACACTTTGAGGAAGTGTTTGATTTTGATGTTGAATACTTTGAAAACAGTGTTGAATACGTTCAGGTAATAAGTTTAAATACAAATCTGAAAGTAAAAACTAATATCACCGGTACAATAGAGTATATGTTGTGTACCAATGGCAGATGTTTATCACCCACGAAAGAAAAATTCTCCATTGAGTTGTATTAGACAAATATTAGCCTGTTTAGTATGTAGCATATTGATTATCAATGGATGTAGGAGTATAAAAAGTGAATTGTTGCCTGCTGCTGTAACAACACTAGTAAGTTATACTGTTGAAGTAGAAATCAACGATGTGCAGTCAACTGAAATAAATGAAGTGGTACAATTGATGTTAAGGGTAGGAGCGGGGAAGTCAGAACTCATATTCGATCAGTATTCATTTTTTTCGAATTGTACCATTCGCGCTTGGTTTGAAAGACTTAGCCCGATCGGAGAGGAAAAGATTCGATATAAGATTGGGTTTTATTTACCGCAATCCAAAATATCTATATATCGTAAACCCATTTAATGATAAGTTTTCTCATGTGTATTTTTTTGGGAGAATGCACCACCGGGTTTGTTTTTACTTACCCGGCTTTTACTAAATCTAAATCCAATCGCTGAAAAGATTGCCCTGATGAAAAGAATCTATTTAGATAATGCCGCGACCACTCCAATAAGTCCGGAAGTATTGGAAGCAATGATGCCTTATTTGACCGATCAGTTTGGTAATCCATCTGCACAATATCGAGAAGGACGAAATGCTAAACTGGCAATTGAAAATGCCAGAAAACAAGTAGCTGTTTGTTTAAGTACTCATCCTTCTCAAATCATATTTACTTCTGGTGGAACAGAAGCTAATAATCTGGCACTTCGTGGCATTATTAAAGCCCAAAAGGTTTCGAAAGTGATTAGCTCTCCGATTGAACATGTCAGTGTGAGCAGAACGCTCAATGAAATGGCTAGTCAGGGAGTTATTGATCTAAGGATGGTTAAAATTGACCAAGAAGGATTACCTGATCTACATCATCTGGAACAACTACTAAAAGCATCAACTCACGAATCAGTGCTTGTCTCCCTGATGCATGGTCACAATGAAATCGGCTCCATGATCGATGTAATTAAAGTGGGTCAACTTTGTAAACAATACCATGCCTTCTTTCATTCGGATACAGTACAAACGATCGGACATTATGCATTAGATCTTTCGGATGCGCCGATTGATCTTATCACTGCTTCAGCACATAAATTTCATGGCCCAAAGGGAACCGGCTTCCTTTGGATGAAAAAGGATCTTGGCTTACATGTACATCAAACTGGTGGTAGTCAGGAAAATGGTCTTAGAGGAGGTACTGAACATGTGGCAGGTATTGTCGGTTTAGCTAAAGCTTTTCAACTAGCTATGGAGTATCACGATTCAACTCAGAAATTATTACAGGAAATAAAAATGCTGTTAAAAGTTGGATTGGAGAAAATGGGTGGCGTTGTAAATGGAATGAAAAATGGCAAAGGATTGTGTACGATTTTAAACATGGGTTTTGAAGAAAATGAACGTTCTCAACATTTAACCCTTGAGTTGGATCAAGCTGGTATATCTGTAGGTAGTGGCTCTGCTTGTTCCGGTGGTGCTCCATCCCCCGTATTGGAATTTTTGCAAACACAGCATCGAACCAATATTCGTTTTTCTTTTTCAAGATTCACCACTGTTAATCAAATATATCGTGTGTTAAGTCTGATCGAATATCGGTTAACAGGAACTCAAACTTTGGAGGTAGCATTGACGATATGATCCAGACTATTTTACAATCACTGGAAAGTGAATTGGTGAATATTGCATCTGATCATCGAAAGGATCGATTAGATCAGATCAGCACTATGCAGTTGTTGGTCATTGAAGCTGCTTGTTCCTTTTCACTATTGGAAAAAATATTTGGATCTCAATATTTTGAGGATGAAGCAGCATTCTATTTTGTGCGTAATCGACTCTTGTACTATTTGGTCTATTTCGAAAATGAGCAAAGAAAGTTGATAGGAGAAGTATCTCCAACCATAGAAGAACTTAAGCCGTTTTACCGATTGGCTAGCCAACAGGATTGGAAAACGGCGATTAAAAATGTAGGCTGTTGTTGGAGTAAAACAGTCACAATCCAACGGATAGTTTTGTCTAAGACTATCCCTGCATTGAATTAACCATTTTCTCATGTGTATGCATTACCATACACACCCGGATTCGTTTCTACGATGTCCGGGTTATTTAAAAACGAATTGCCTACAATGGACTACTGCTTAATCGTTCATGATCATAAAGAACAATCTAATACGCTAGCAAACTGGCTAGTTACAAAGGGTTTTCAGATACATGAAACTACAGACCTTGAGGTGGTACAGGAATATGTCAAACTGTATTCTTATGCCTGGGTATGGATTCATGTCAAGAGATGGGATTTTGAATTATTGGCTTTCTTTCCAAGCGAACAGCGTTTTATCTTGCTCAGTAAGTTTAAAGAACGATTTACTGATTCATTAGATCGGCAAATTCCTTCTCATTTAAAAGAACCCTTTACTGGCCTAAAGATTGATCGTTTGTTAGACCGATTACAAACAACAACTGAATACTTGAATGCAGATTGCTTGATTGTAAAATCTAATTGGGAGTATAAGCAAATATATCTTAAGGATATTGAGTTTGTAAAAAGAAGTAAAGCACAATATTTTTCATGGATCAAAACAAGCCATGAGCTTTTACCTATTTCAGGAACATTTAATTATTGGACAAAGCAGTTATGTAGAGGTCAATTGTTCAAGCGTAAGAAAGATACTCTAATCGTTCCGAATCAAGTCTATACAAAGCTAGACGAGGAAGCTATGATTTCGACTAGCTAATAGTTTTGTCTCACTTGAATCAAACATGCACTTGCAAGAACAGCTAAAACAGGTGTGTTGATCTTGGGCAAGCATCAAGTGCATGGGATTACAAGTCTCAGCCAAGGCAGTTTCTCCTGCCAAGCGGGGTATATTCATACCCCGCTCATTTTTTTGGTATATGCTTATGCGCCATTTCTATCGTCCAATCGAAGTAACTTTCGAGAATTAATTTCATTTTACTAATTTGGCGGCTGGACGTATGCAGCATTTCCGATTTGCAAATAGTCCATAGTTTAACTCCATGTACCAAGTGCAAACTCCCATATCAATTGACCTGATCCATCAGGTTGCTGCTGGTGAACACCTTGCATTTGAACAGTTTTTTTTCCACTATAAGTCTTATGTCTATTCGATTGCATTAAAATTCACCCATGATGAAATTTTAGCCGAAGAGATCGTTCAAGATGTTTTTGTACGCGTTTGGAAGTATCGTGAAAAGTTATCTGAAGTACAAGATATTGATGCATGGATGCGCACGGTAACCAGAAATCGAAGTTTAACTGAACTGAAACGATTGGCAAAAGATGCACAGGGTAAAAAAGAATATTTTAATTGGCAACCTACTGAATGGCAATCAGCCAATAGCAATGGCGAAAGTACAGATCAGCTTTTGCAAAAGGCGATTTCAAGACTAACCCCTCAGCAACAAAAGGTATTTGAACTTTCGTTTTTAGAAGGTATGAAACGAGAGCAGATCGCTGAATTATTGGACATCAGTCCCGCGACTGTCGGTGTTCATTTAAAACTAGCGGCTAGATCTGTTCGTGCTTTCCTGACCAATCAAAGTGACCTAGCGATTTTGCTTTTGATCCTGTATTCATAACGGGGAATTAAGTAATTATTAACTTTTTTTTTCAGTTAACTACCCATTTTATCATCCGTAGAAGTCATTTCTAATATGGCATCTTTCAGATTGGAACAGTTGTTTAAGGGTCATTTGACTCAATCACTTACTCAAGAAGAGAAAAGTGAGTTTTTTGCTTTGGTGAATGATGCCTCTCATGCTGATCAATTACAAGAATTAGTAGATCGTGTAGAACTCGGTGCGCATGAATGGGTTGACTTGAATGAAGAAAGTTCAAAAGAAATTCTTTTTGCCATCTTAACGTTAAATGAACAAACAACCGTGCGTAATCTTTGGTGGCGTTATGTTGCGGCAGCTTGTATCATAGCTCTAATGGCTATTGGAACTATCTGGCTTATTTCACCTAATCAGCAAATCCAACAAGGTATCCTACAAAAAGCTGTTATCGCACCTGGAACAAATAAGGCGATACTGGTTACCGGCGATGGACAAGAATTGGTCTTAGATGGTAAAGGCACTATCCAAGTTGGGAATGCTAGAATTGAAGGAGGTGTAGCAAGTTATCAGAATGCGAGTACTGTTGCATTTAATACTTTAAAAACCCCAAGGGGAGGACAGTTTAAAGTGATTCTTCCAGATGGTACACATGTATGGATCAATTCTGCTTCTCAATTGAGGTACCCAACTGCTTTTACTGGCAATAATCGAATAGTCGAGTTGGAAGGGGAAGCTTATTTTGAAGTAACCCACGATAGGCAAAAACCTTTTAAAGTTAAAGTAGGAGATCTGTTCGTTAATGTGCTTGGAACAAAGTTTAATATAATGGCATATTCCGATGAACCTAGTGTTCAAACAACACTTGTAAATGGTTCAGTTGAACTTAATCTGTTAGGCAATTCAAAATTAATTCAACCAGGTGAACAGGCTAATATAAAAGCTGGGTCAAGTGAATTTATCATTGCAAATCCAGATTTAAATCAAGTATTGGCATGGAAGGAGGGGAAATTTCTATTTAATAATTTGGACATAAAATCCATTATGCGTCAAATTTCCAGATGGTATGATATTGATGTTGAATACCGCGGCGAACCTTCAGTCAGATTATTGGGTGGTGGTTTTTCAAAAGCAAGTATTGCAGATTCCGTGTTATCAATTATCGAAGAAACGGGGATTGCCCAATTTAAGTTTGAAGGAAAAAAAGTAATTGTAATTCCTAAAAATTAGGTATAAAGATGTGATAAAAAAAACGGAAGTACTTGCGATACTCCCGCTTGTTGGAAATCACAATAAACCAAAACTGTCGGATCTGAATTTATTGCTTAACCCGTTCAACCATATGGCTGAACACAAATCAAAGGTATGCATTTATCTGAGAAATTGGAGTGCCTTAGACAAAGGTATCCGTTAGCCAAAATTATTCGAATTATGAAGCTGGCTACTTTTTTTATCCTCGCATTTTTTATCCAGGCATCGGCAAGAAGCGAAGCCCAACAAGTTTCAATTGTAGGTAAAAACCTAACATTGAAGCAAGTGTTTCATGCTATCGCTCAGCAAACAGGATATGTTGCTATTTATGAAGAACGTCTAATTCAAAATGCCAAAACAGTAAATCTTAATGAATCTAAGACCACACTTTTTGAACTGCTTGAAAAGTGTTTTTCAGATCAGGATTTAACTTTTGTTATTAAAGATAAATCGATTGTTGTAAAAGAAAAGAGATCGCAGCGGATACGAAATGATTATGCTAAAGAAGATATTTTAAATCCAATTAGGGATTCTTTGATAGATATTCAAGGAACTGTAAGGGATGAAAGGGGGAATCCAATATCGGGGGCAATTATTCAGGTCAAAGGAATCCGAAAAGGAACAACTACCAATATTTCGGGTCAATTTCGCTTAACTGGTGTAGATGAAAACAGCGTATTACAAATTTCCAATTTAGGGTATACAACTCAAGAAATCCGTATCAATAATAGTAAGGTTGTTCAGGTAGTACTTAAAGTTTCTGTTGATGAACTTGATGAAACGATAGTTATGGCATACGGCAAAACTAGTAAACGGTTGAATACTGGAAATATCAGTAAAGTTACTTCTGAGGAATTGGCATCTCAACCGGTTAGTAATCCATTGCTTGCACTTGCTGGTCGAGTGCCAGGTCTGTCAATCACACAAAGTAGTGGACTAAATGGTGCAGCAGTCAAAGCAGAGATCAGAGGTCAAAATTCAATCTTGCAAGGATCAGAACCATTATACATTATAGATGGAATTCCTTATGCAGCAGGTAATAATCGATTAAACCAAATAACCAATGCAACAAGTGAGGTTGGTATGAGTCCTCTCAACTTGATCAGTATGGAAAATATTGAAAGTATTGAAGTGCTAAAGGATGCAGATGCTACTGCAATTTATGGAAGTAGAGGAGCAAATGGGGTAATTCTAATCACAACCAAAGGAGGAGTTTCAGGAAAAACAACCTTTCGTGCCAATGTTAATTACGGAATAAGTAGGGTTACTAGAACTATGGATATGCTAAACACTCAACAATATGTTCAGATGCGTCGTGAAGCATTCGCTAATGAAGGTATTATTCCAAGTTCAAATATTAATGATCCCGGGTACGCACCAGATATTATGATATGGGATACTACACGATTCAACAATATTAAAGATTTACTCATTGGAGGGACTGCTAAAATCAGTAATGCTCAAATTTCAGTTAGTGGAGGTTCTGCAAGTACCCAATTTCTAATTGGGGCTTCCTATCAACGACAAACTACTGTATTACCCACAAACGATGGTGAAGAAAAAGCAAATGTAAATTTCAATATTAACCATACTAGTACAAATAAAAAATTCTCAATAAAGTTAAATGGTAATTATTTGTCTAATACCAATAAATTAAACGTCAGTGATCTTACGGCGTATATCAATATGCCACCAAATATTAAATTGTATGAATCCGATGGTAGTTTAAGTTGGGGGGAGAATAATGTTTCTTTATGGGATGTTCTTTTTCGCGAGAATCCACTTTCTAAATTACAGGCAATATATAATGGTAGGTTTAAAAATCTATTGTCAAACATGAATTTAAAT
>Ga0233439_10004979_pt1 | contig 12572 bp, 12 predicted proteins | sample SI_123_September_6_FD_182713 | JGI IMG/M metagenome (GOLD analysis project Ga0233439, IMG submission 182713) | Seawater microbial communities from Saanich Inlet, British Columbia, Canada - SI_123_September2016_100_MG | ecosystem: Environmental > Aquatic > Marine > Inlet | place: Canada: British... | reverse complement strand
CGTCATGACCTGCCCAATTAAGTTGTACCACTTTTTAAGTTAGTATTTCCACTTTTGGTTTAATCGTTACAGGAGCTTGAGGTTGATAATTCAATGAACTATGTGGTCTGAACTGATTGTATTCATTCCTCCACTGTTCAATCAGAACTTTAGCTTCGAGCAAAGTTGTAAAGATTTCTCCATTCAATAGCTCATCTCTGAGCTTTCCATTAAACGACTCATTGTATCCATTCTCCCAAGGAGAGCCTGGTTCAACAAATAATGTTTGAACTCGTAATTGTTCCAACCAGTTTCTGACCGCTTTGGTTGCAAACTCAGGACCATTGTAAGAACGTATAAATCCTAGCAGCCCACGATAAATGAACAGATAGCCAAGTTGTTCTAATATATCCTGTGATCGTAGTCGACGGGCTACCTTGAGAGTCAAGCATTCCTTCGTATACTCATCAGTCAACGTTAAAATGCGTAAAGGTTCCATCTTCCGTTCTTGTTGCTACAAAATCATAACTCCATATATGATCTTTGAACTGGGGTCTCAAATAGTATTGCTTTATCTAAGGACAAGTCAGCCAACAGTTTACTCAGACGAGTATTGTCTTTCTAGACTTCCTTAAGACGATTCGCCTGATCCAGCCTCAAACTACCGTACTCCTTGCGCCAGCTATAATAGGTTTGGCTCCGTTACACCTATCTGTTTGCATATCTGAGGAAATCGTACTTCCTTTTGCCTGCAATATCTCGGCTTCTCTTAAATAACCTATAATCTGTTCTAATGAATAACGTTTCCTAGCCATCTTACCCCCTAATCAACAGGTTTTTGATCTAAATCCTAACACAGCAGCCGGATTAATTTTCGGGGGGCAGGCCTAAACAACATATAGCCAAGGAGTTCCGGATTTGTTAACCTCAAAGTATAAGAAATAGTCTGAGGGTAATTCCACTATGATAAAAATTGTTGCAATTTTAACGAGTTTTTTTACATTTTTTATTTTTACCTGGATTTCATGGGCTCAGGAAACCAAACGCCCATTTTATGAGCACCCTGGAAATTACCGGGATGAAATCAACAGTCTTAAAGCAGATTTTAAGGCCCGCTTCGGTTACGATTTGATCGACTTGGAATATGAGTGGAGAGCATGGGAAATCACTAAAATAACCACTGCTTTTTCTAAACTGCCTGATACCTTTTTAAATATTTCAGGGGTCAAAGGATTCTATCACCTCAGCCAATATCGTGGTGGACCCGAAGGGATGCCTGTTGATGATATCCCAGCCGCTACCTTTCCTAGTTTTCAAACAGTTTATAGAAATTCCAAAATGGCTTATCAGGTTGAGTTGGGAAATCAAGAGCCCCGCATTGAATTCTATTCTTCGCTGTTTTATGAAGATCAGAAAGCGTTGAGCAATATTATCCAGCATGAGATGGGTCATATCTATGATATGTTTAAGGGATACCTTTCCTTTTCCACTGAGTGGATAAAAATTACAAATTTCAGATTGCTTCATCTGCCTGCATTAGATGCTCAACCAGGTGATGATTATTTGTTCGCAACCTTAAATGATTCCGAAGAACTTCATTATGCTCCGGTTTCTTCGCGTCAGTTGCCTACTTATTCCAGGCAAAACCCGCAGGAAGATTTTGCCAATTCGGTGGCGGCTTATATCAATTATCCTTATTTTCAATTCAGCCATCCGAAACGTTATCAATTTTTAAAGGAAAAAGTGTTTGATGGAAAAATATATTTTCCCGAAGAAGAGGTAGGGTTTAAAGAGAAGGTGATTGCCGATTTTGAACAGGCGCTTGCTACTAAAGACTGGGATAAAGTAATTTCAATTTCACGCGAGATCGCGCGAGACCATCGTCCGTATATTGAAAAGGAACTAATACCGCGTCTTGAAGGCGGCCTTTCGAATACGCCTGACTCTGTGAGAGATGTGAAACTTGCACTCGCTTCCTGCTATTTTGCAGACCCCGATGCTTTAAAAATTCGAAAAAATCTTATCCGACAAAAGCGTGTGTCGTTGACAGTACTTCTTGAAAATCAGCGATGTGTTTTGGTTGCCAGAAGATCATTTGAAAAAGAGCTCGGGTTATGGTCAATGCGCAATATATATTTTTATAAAGCTAAAGGCGAATCCTATATTCAATTTTCGGACCCCGTTGCCCTGACATCCAGAGCGAGAGGATTCAATACGCGGTATAATTGGAGAATTTTTAACGAAGGCAGTAGCGTGCATCTGGCCGAAGGGAGTTTTATGAGGGAGGGAGTAAACCCGGGATCGGTAAAAATTAACCTCGGAAAAACCGCCGTAGGGGCCTTAAGTTTGCCAGTGGGAAAACCACTTATTTTAGAACTAGGGGCGCAACGTGTGCACCCATTAGAGTTTAACAGGCTAAAATCCAAAAACGCCAAGATCCGATTCGTTATCCCATTGGGATTCAATTATGAAGGCCATAGGAAAGCTCAAATAAAAATTATTTACCCCATACGTCCAGAATTCCAAAGCCTGAATTGAACTTAATCCAGTTCCCGTACCATTCGATAAGCCATATTCAAATGGGCATATTTTGAAGGCCATACCTTCATTCCATCCTCATATTGAACAACAAGGGCTGAAGAATCTTTTTCTTCATTCGTCCAGGTAGTACCTGCACTTCCCGGTTCAAATATAGAATGTAGATAAATTTCATCACCATATTTATCGGTATTTTTATATTTAAGGTCGAAAAGGGACCATGCCTCGTCCTGCTTAGGGTAGCGCCAGTTCTCAAAGCCTGCCAGTCTTTCGAGGTTGGCGATTTCTACATAATCCTGGCCCTTAAACCAATTCATCCATTTCTGTGTGTCCTGGAACGAATCCGTTTTTCTCCAAATTAAATTCAATTCATTATCGTTAATAGTTCCGTTATCGTTGTCAATAAATCTATCAGCCATGGTTAGTTCTCAAAAAATCGATCGTTTATAAACTGGGAGTTCAGGGTGTCGAAAAGATATTCGAGGGGTTACCATCCTTGCCCCTTAACACCGTAATTCCGGCTACCAAATTGCCCCTTATTTAAATAATCTTCAAGGCTTCCTTTGTCCTCAGATGAATCAGAGGAGTCGTCTTTGGAAACATGGTGTTTTATGGCCTGAACAATATATTTCTTTATTGCTTCATCATCGCCCCTGCAAAGGGTATGTAATTTTTGAAATATTTCGTCTTCTAATTCAATATTAAAATTTCGTTTCATATCGCAACTCAAAATTTTGTTTGATTTGGCATTGTAAAATACTTTGTAATTGAATGAAAGGAATTGCTGTGTTTCAGGATATATCCGAGAAAGACTTTGGCAAGGTTTTTTGGGTCTTCAGGGTGGTTTGCGAATAGGGAAGCTCAATAATAAATGTGGTGCCTTTCGGATAATTATCTTGAACTTTAATGATTCCATTATGGTCAATGATAATTCTATTAACAATGGCCAACCCAAGCCCTGTCCCTCTCTTTTTAGTAGTGAAATGGGGTAAGAAAAGCTTTTCTCGATCAGCGGATGAAATACCTGCTCCATTGTCGGAAAACTCTATGCGAACCCATTTTTTTTCGTCAAGGATCTTGGTGGTTATTTGAATTGCTCCTCCCTCATCAATGGCATCTGTCGCATTTTCGAATAGGTTAATAAATACCCGCCGTATTTGTTCAGAATCAATGGTCAACTGCGCTAAATTTGGATCAAGATTCTTTTTGATTTGAATCTTCTTATCATGCTCTGAATATGAAATAAGGATATCGTCAATTATTTTATGAAGAGATGTTGGTTTTGGGTCGGGTGTGGGCATTCTGGAAAACCTGAGAAACTCATTTAAGAGATCTTTCATGCCTTCGACTTCCTGCGTGATAATATTTATACTCTCATCAAAAACCCGCGCAAAATCTTCACGGTTTTCGTAGTACTTTTTTTTCAGCCGCTGCGTGTTTAATTGGATAGGAGTAAGTGGGTTTTTTATTTCGTGTGCGATTCCTTGGGCCACTTCCTTCCATGCTGCAACTTTCTGGGTTTTGATCAAATGCGTTAGGTCCTCAAAAACAATCACCATTCCTCTATATTTTTTTGATACTCCGGCGAGCACCTGGATATTGATGAGTAGAGTGATGTTAGTATCATCAACGCGAAGTTCCAATTGTTCTTCAATAGAAAATCGAGTTTGGGAATTCATCTTTTGAATCAGTTTTCTAATGGGCTCGTGATAAGAGAAGTCAAAGGCATCTCTATAATTGGAGCCGAATACATCTTCGCTGCTTAAATGCAGAATTCTTTCTGCAGCTTTATTGAAAGTTGTTATTCGACCTTTTTTGTCGATGGAAATTACTCCTGCTCCGATACTGTCTAGGATGGTTTCAATATAATTTCTTCTACGGTCTAATTCGATATTTGTTTGTTTTAGATTTTCATTGGCCTGCTGGGTGTTGACTCGACTTTCATTAAGTTCTTCTGTCATGGTGTTGAAGGAATTAACAAGCAGTGCAATTTCATCTGTTGCTCGCACACCAATTCTAAAATTCAAGTCGCCTTCAGCAATACGACGAGTTCCTTCGGCGAGTTGTTGAATTGGAACAGTGATACCTCTTGCCATATAGAACCCAAGCCAGATCGCTGAGAATAAAATTAATAACGTTATTAGTAAAAAAGTTATGTAGTAATTTGCGCTTACTGGCAATTGTAGAAAACTTTGTTGCTTGTAATCCTGATAAGTAGACTTAATAGTTTCTATTTTGCTTAACGAACTTTTATGAGCCGGATTTAAAGTCAGGATATAACCCCAGATGGAAATCTCCTTATTAATAATTTCGGTAAGGGGGGCGACCACGACCATAAGGTTTTTACCTTGAGTCATTTGAATTTCCGTTACACCTTCGCCATCTATGCTTTTTTGGATTAAGTCTCCATAATTAAGTTCAGTGGCGGGGGAAAGGAGGGTGGAGTCAATTTTTGAGACTATTTTTTTTAAGTTATTGTCATAAAGAATTATCCCCGCTAAATCATATTCCGCAACTTTGTCTTGAATTAGAGTTTGTAAGCGCTTGCGATTTGCTTTCAGGTAAAGCTTTTCGCTTTTTATGAAATACTCAAGATTTTTTGTTTTTGAATGGGCTCGGCCTTCTAATTCCGAGTAATAATCCCGAGCGATATCCATTGAGTATTGCAGAGTTTGCTCTGTCCTTAAGTTGAACCAGTTTCCTATGCTAAACGTGAACAATTTACTGGCAACCATAAATAATAGAATGGATGGAACCAGGGCTAGAATTAAAAAAGCAATTATCAGTTTGGTCTGGAACTTCGAACCGATTATTTTGCTTTTTCGCTCGTTATATACTTTTACCAGGTTCCGTATTATCAATATGATCAGGACAAATAGCAGGATTATAATGATATTGAATACGGCAAGAACGAGAATATTGTTTGCGATGGATGCGTTTGCCTTAGCTTCCAGAAAATAATTCTCGACAAGTGTTGAAGCAATTAAAGCTATGATTACACCAAAAATGGTATAGGTGGTACGTTTGCGTTTTTGCTTTAACTGTTTTTCTTCTGGGGGTGTGTAAGGTGGAGGACTACTTGTTAAAAGATCGGATGACATCTCTAGATACCTTTCCTTCTCTTGTTCTCGACTTCTTGTCTGCGGCTTGCTTTGAAAGCTCTAATTCCGGGTCAATAGATAAAGGGGAGGTTTGAGCACAGGAAGTCTCGAAGTCGCTGAAGGGGACAAAAAAGAAAATGTAATTAAAGGGAAACCAAAAGCGGTCCGTTTCCAGGTCTGCCTTAACACGTACATAGTATTTCTCATCGGGATTCATACGATAGATAGGGGCAATGGGAATGTCCTTCAAAGTCAGCATAAGCTTTTGGTATCGTGAGATTTTATGGGTCATCACTTTTCTGCGGACATTTTTACCCACCTCTGAAAACCGGTAGGCTTTTTTTAGGGGATCGAATTGAATTTTGTGTCTGATGGTGTTTGAACTGACCAGACTGTCAACCCATGCTGTATTTTCTTTTCGCAGTTCTATTTTAAAGGTAAACCCCATTGGTACACCGCTTTCAATGGCTTCTAAAATTTTTTCAGTAAATCCATCAATCAGGCGGGCGTTCATCACCACATAATTTCCTTTTGTGGCGACACCAATATTTACAATATTCGGAGATTCGGCAAATGCAGAAGGGCTGGAATTCAGAACGAACAGCAAAAAACCTAGAATGAAAGCAGGACTAAGTTGTTTGATTTTTGAAATAATTAAATGTCTCAAGAAGTCCTTCCTCCACGGAAACACCAGGTTTCCAGCCAAAACTTTTCAGAAGTTTCCCGCTGTCAATTGCACTTCTTTTCTGCTCGCCTTTTCTAGCGGGGCCATACTCAATCGAAGTGGCTATTGCTGAAGCTTTTACAAGACATTGGGTTAAAAAATTAACGCTGGTTTCTTTTCCTGTACCTACATTAAACATTCCGGTACATTCCAGATTTAACGCAATTATATTGGCCTTAACAATATCCTGAACATATACAAAATCTCGTGTTTGTTCTCCATCACCATTAATAATTGGCTGTTGGCCTTTCAGTAAACGTTCGCAAAAAATTGCCACCACACCTGCTTCTCCATGTGGATTCTGGTGCGGCCCGTATACGTTGCTATAACGTAGTACGGTCGTGTTCAGGCCATGCTGCGTGCCAAAATAATTAATGTACTTCTCCGCGCACAACTTTGATATCGCATAGGGACTCAAAGGCTGACATGGATGCTCTTCGCTTGCGGGAAAGGTTTTTTGCTCGCCATACATTGCTCCTCCCGTTGAAGCGAATATAAATTTTTCAACACTCAATGATACAGCATTTTGCAGGAGTTGTAAAGTGCCAATAATATTGGAGTTAGCGTCAAATAGAGGATCAGAAACTGATGCTGAAACAGAAATTTGAGCCGCGTGGTGATTAATGACTGTGATTTTCTCTTTTTCGAGAATAGTTTTCACTTCGGGTGAATGAATATCAAGATGGTAAAATTTAGCCTTGGGATTTACCAATCTCATTTCCCCGGATGACAGGTTATCGATGACAATAACATCATGCCCCCCATCAATATAGGCGTTCACAATATGCGAACCTATGAAACCGGCACCCCCTGTTACCAGAATTTTCATTTATAGTTTTCCTTAATAAATTTAGATAACTCGAAAAGAGTATCCAGTGCCTTTTTAGGAGACATCTCGTTAGGATCCATTTGGCGTATTTTCTGGATTAATGGGTTTTCAGGTTCAGAAAATAATCCTAATTGCCCAGATAAAGATACCCTATCCTTTATATCCGACCTTGAAATTTTTGGAACCCCAACTTCATCAAATTCACTTTGCTCCAGATTGAAAAGGACCTCCTTGGCTCGATCGAGAACTTGTTTGGGCAATCCGGCCAGTCGTGCCACTTGAATACCATAGCTTTTATCTGCTCCACCAGAAATAATTTTTCTGAGAAAAATTATTTCATCATTCCATTCTTTGACTTGGATATTAAAATTTTTGACACCCGGGAGAACTCGCGATAAATCTGTCAATTCATGGTAATGGGTTGCGAATAATGTCTTAGGTCCTCCTTCTTGGTCTGTTCCATGCAAATATTCCACAATTGACCAGGCAATACTAATGCCATCAAAGGTGCTTGTTCCCCTGCCAATTTCATCGAGAATAATCAGGCTCTGTGAAGTGGCGTTATTAAGGATATTTGCGGTTTCATTCATTTCGACCATGAAAGTCGATTGACCTTTTAACAAATGATCCTGTGCTCCCACACGTGAGTAGATGCGATCGGTTATTCCCATACGGACTTGTTCGGCAGGAACAAAACTGCCCATTTGCGCCATCAGGCAGATCAATGCGACTTGTCTGAGGTAGGTGGATTTGCCTGCCATATTTGGTCCCGTAATGATCATAATTTGCTGATCGTGAGTATCCAAACAGGTGTCATTGGGGATGAACCGGTTGCCAGGATCGATCTGTTCGATCAATGGATGTCTACCATTTTTAATATCTAGGACAGGATCTTTAAGGATTTCCGGGTGACAATAATTATTTCGGTGCGCGATTTCTGCAAAGGAGATCAAGGCATCGACTTCACTTATAACGCACGCCATTTTCTGAACTTGCTGTCCAGCAGATGAAACTTTATGGCGAACCTTTTCAAACAGGTTTTGCTCTAGTTCCACTATTTTTTCTTCGGCCTGCGTTACTTCCTCTTCATATTCTTTTAGTTTGGGAGAGATAAATCTTTCGGCATTTACCAGAGATTGTTTGCGAATGTATTCTTTTGGAACGCGATCAGCGTGTTTTTTGGTGACCTCGATATAATATCCGTAGATTTTATTGAAGCCAATTTTTAAGACGGGAATACCCGTTTTTTCTTTTTCCTCAGTCTCGAGAGAAGCGATCCAACTTTTTCCTTTTCGGGAGATATCTTTGAGTCGGTCGAGTTCAGCATCGCAACCTTGCTTGATTAAATTTCCTTCTTTAAGGCTCAAGGGGGGATCGTCAATAATATTTTTTTCGATTAGATCGTATAATTCCCCTAGATTGTCCCACCTTTCCAGATAGGCGGAAAGTCGTTGATGCTCACATTTCTCCAAAGCTTTATAAAGATCGGGGAAAGTGCCTATAGAATTTTTGAGGGAGACTAAATCTCTTGCATTGCAAACGGAAAGTGTGATCTTCCCCAATAGTCTTTCCAAATCAAATATCTTTTTTAATAGATCGCGAGTTTCTTGTCTATTTAACGGTAGAGATTTAAATATCGATACGATTTCCAGACGCGCTTTTATTTTTTCGGAGTCGATAAGAGGTTTAATGATCCATTCGCGAATCCGTCGGGCGCCCATCGGTGTGCAGGATTCATCTAGTAAGTTTAGCAAAGAGTTTTTTCGTGTTCCTTCGCTGGATTGAATCAGCTCTAGACTGGTTACTGTGGATTGATCCAATGCCATATAATCATGAATATAAAAAGGGCTGATAGAATTTATATGCTCCAGAGCCGATTTTTGTGTTTCATGAAGGTAGTGGATCAATGCCCCTGCAGCCGATATGCCATGATTCATATTTTCACAGCCAAACCCTTCCAGAGACTGGGTTTTAAAGTGGCTCAAGAGGTTTCTAACGGCTTCACTATGGGAGTAAGTCCAGTCTTCCCAGCTATGGAGAAAGGGGTCCCCTACAGGTAACCAGGGCTTGGGTTGATCCATTAAGGTTTCTGGGATGAGAATTTCTTTTGGGGCTAGCTTCAGTAATTCATCTGCCAAGGGTGAACCTGTCTTATCATCATTGAACTGAGTTATCTTAAAAGCTCCGGTGGACACATCCAGAGCTGCTAATCCAACTTTAGTCTTGGAAATAAAAATGGAAACGATAAGCTGATCAGATTTTGGATCGAGCATATGATCATCCAAAGCGGTTCCGGGAGTTATGATTCGAACCACTTCCCGCTTGACCAAACCTTTGGCGAACTTGGGGTCCTCAGTTTGTTCACAAAGAGCTACTTTTTTTCCAGCTTTTAAAAGTTTTGTAATATAGAGATTGGATGAATGATGCGGAATACCGCACATGAGAACTGGGTTGGTCTGGTTTTTATTTCTCGAGGTGAGCGTTATTTGCAAAATTTGGGATGCTATTTTCGCATCCTCGTTAAACATTTCATAGAAGTCACCCATCCGAAAAAACAGGATGGAGTCGGGATGGTCTTTTTTGATCCCGTGATATTGTTGCATCATAGGAGTTTCCTCCTGCTTGACGCGTTGACTTTTTGCAGAAACGACCATTCTATTGAATTACAAATTCAGGTTTTTAAAATGAGGCTTTAGTTTTTCGTAGGTGGACCGTAGGTGTTCGGGATGTACTTTAACCTCGCCAAGTACTGGCATAAAATTGGTGTCTCCTGACCAGCGCGGGACAATGTGGCAATGAATGTGTTCGTCGTAGCCCGCGCCCGCTGCTTTGCCAATGTTATAACCTATATTGAAACCATCTGGGTCACTGACGGCCCTCAAAATTTTGATGCACTCATGAGTCAATTGGTTGACTTCAAATTTTTCAGAATCATTTTGCTTAGTGATACAGCCAATGTGCCGATAGGATGAAACCATGAGATGCGCACAGTTATAAGGAAAAATATTCATTATTACGAATGAATGTTTTCCTCTGAACAGGATGTGATTTTTTTCATCCTCTTGGGAAGAGGGAAGGACGCAAAAAATACATTTATCAGATTTTTCGCTTTTGATGTATTCCATTCTCCAAGGTGCCCAAAGCTGTTTCATGTGATGGAATGGCTAATAGTTGCAGGAATTCGCAAGTACTTTTCCGGGAAAAACCAGATTAAACAATTCCCGAGTTTTACTGCGCATCTTTTCTTCTTCTTGCTCAGATATCTCGTGATCATATCCTAACAGATGTAAGATACCATGAATCAGCAATAGGATTATTTCTTCCTCGAAAATTAAACCATGCTCTTTTGCCTGGACCTGAGCGGTATCAAGAGAAACTGCAATATCACCCAAAATTAGTTCTCCGGGGATGGGTGGATCTTCCTCCGCATTTTGTGGGAATGATAAGACATCCGTTGCTTGGTCGATACTCCGAAACTGCTGGTTGAGTTCGCGAATATCAGCATCAGCAGTTAATAATATGCTGACCTCCTGATTCAAGCAATCCAGATTATTCATCACCGTTTCAATTTTTTTATTAATATCGTCGGAGTCGATATTAATCTGAGGATGATCGTTTCGCAGTAAAACACCCATTAAACTATAGTCTTTCTAAAATGGTTTAATCATCAGAATCTTCAGAGTTAGACTCGTCGTAGGCTTTAATGATTTTTTTTACCAACTCGTGGCGAACAACATCTTTTTCTGTAAAGTAAATGAATTGTATTCCATCGACCTTCTGCAATAAGTTTTGTACATGTACTAACCCAGAATCACTTTTTTTAAGAAGATCAATTTGTGTGATATCGCCGGTTACAATCATTTTTGATCGAAAACCTAATCGGGTTAAAAACATTTTCATCTGCTCTTTTGTTGCATTCTGTGCTTCATCAAGAATAATAAACGCATCGCTCAAGGTTCGGCCTCGCATATATGCCAGAGGGGCAATTTCTATGGCGCCGTCATCAATGAGGTGTCGAACCTGATTTTCCTCCAACATATGATTTAAGGCATCATAAAGCGGCATTAAATAGGGATGGATTTTTTCTGCAATATCTCCTGGTAGAAAACCGAGCTTTTCACCGGCTTCGACTGCGGGACGTACCAATACAATTTTTTTGAACCGGCGTTTTAATAATCCTTCGACAGCCATTGCAACGGCAAGAAATGTTTTGCCGGTTCCTGCTGGACCTATTGAAAGAATTATATCATCGGTTTTGACGGCTCTAATGAATTGATACTGAGAAGGTCCTTTAGGAGTGATGAAACCTCTTTTCGGCGAAACCGCAATGCGTTCCGAAAAAATAGTTTTTAAATCAGCTTGAGGGTTTTCTGCCATCAGGCGAATGGCAAATTTAACATCACCATTTTCTACAGGCTGATCAGCTTCATGTAACTTTTCAAGTTGGAGCAACAGGTTTTCTACGGATTCAAGGGAGATGGGTTCGCCTTTTATTTTGATCTGGTTTTCCCGGGTTGTGATGCGGACGTTAAACTTTTTTTCTATGAGTTTGAGATTAAGATCCTGACTCCCAAATATTTCTGGAATGACTTTATTGTTTTCAAGGACTATCTCTTTGGTTGTGGGGCTCAAATAAGACTCTTGTAAGTAGGGTTTGAAATCAAATCACCTGCGTGTGCCTTGCGGTGGTATCAGGCTTAAAAATTCGCCGCGTGTTCTGGCATCTTGCTTGAAGGAACCGAGCATGGAACTGGTCGTTGTATAAGAGTTCTGCTTGGCAACTCCACGCATACACATGCATAAATGCAGAGCTTCTACCACAACTCCAACTCCATTAGGCTCGAGTATTGTTTGCAGGCTATTGGCAATCTGGTTGGTCAATCGTTCTTGAACTTGCAGTCTTCTGCTGAATGCGTCAACAATTCTGGGGATTTTACTGAGCCCAATGATCCTTCCCTTGGGTAAATAAGCAACATGGCATTTGCCGATGAATGGCAACATATGGTGTTCGCACATACTGAAAAGGTCGATGTCTTTGACGATAACCATTTCATCGTATTCTTCGTGGAATAAAGCCCCGTTCACCAGTTCTTCAATATTTACCGAATAGCCGCTGGTCAAAAATTTGAGTGACTTTTCCACTCTCTCGGGAGTTTTTTGAAGACCTTCACGAGACGGGTCTTCACCGACTTCCTGTAATATTTTTTTAATGAGGTCTTTCAATAGAGCCTCCATGATAGACAACAAAATTGCGTTCAGATTCGAAAAGCTTTACTTCGTGCAACGTGCCGCTTTGAATTTTGGGATTGATAATATTCCAAAAATGAATGGCTATATTTTCCGCTGTAGGAATGACCCCTTTGAGAAAATCCACATCAACATTCAGGTTTTTATGATCCAC
>Ga0233439_10004975_pt1 | contig 12583 bp, 9 predicted proteins | sample SI_123_September_6_FD_182713 | JGI IMG/M metagenome (GOLD analysis project Ga0233439, IMG submission 182713) | Seawater microbial communities from Saanich Inlet, British Columbia, Canada - SI_123_September2016_100_MG | ecosystem: Environmental > Aquatic > Marine > Inlet | place: Canada: British... | reverse complement strand
TGGCTTATCGCTGGAGCTGATAGATCCAAAGTCCGCTTCAATATGTTGAGATACGATCTCGCCGTCCGGACGGTTCGATGAAATAACACCGGCCGGGCCTCGTTTGATCCAGCCGACGGCATAGAGGCCATTATCTACCCGGCCATCCTCATTGGGAATAATGCCGCGCGCTTCATCATACGGCGCGCCATCAATTCGGTCTGAGCGATATCCAATGGCTGCGATCACCAATCCACAAGGGATATCGAAGACTTCTCCCGTGCCGATAGCGCTGCCGTCAATCACCCGTGTTCGTTCCATACGGATTCCTTCGACCCGATCTGAGCCCAAAATTTCAACCGGTTGTGCAAAAAACTCGAAATGGATTCGTTTTGATTTTTCGCCCGGCCCCGCATCCACAAAATCTTGAAGCGTTGCCAAGTTCTTCGCGGCGAGGCGGCGTTGACGATCACCTAGTTCAGCCAAAGCTGTTTTCGGATCGTCAGGTAGCTGTGTTTGCTGAACGATTGGCGCGGTCTCATTCAAGTGCCCCAATTCGCGCAATTCCACGTTTGTGAATTTGGCATCAATAGGGCCGCGGCGGCCGAACATATAAGCATCAGAAATCGGTGAATTGTGGATAACATCGCCGACATGATCGGGTAGATCCGATGTAGCCATGCCGCGCGGCGTACGCAGCAACACGCGGGCGCAATCAATGGCCACATTGCCATGGCCAATTACCGCAGCTGCGGCAACATTCAGATCCGGATCAAGCTCGCGGAAATCAGGGTGCCCATTATACCAACCAACGAAAGCCGCCGAACCGAATACACCGTATTTTTCAGCACCAGGTATAGTGATTTTACGGTCATTCGGCGCACCGACGGCAAGCACCACGGCGTCGTAAAGTTCACGCAATTCCAGCAAACCGACGTCGCCGTTGATTTCGACATTGCCGTAAAAATTCACATCATTGACTAGGGCCGTTTTTTCATACTTGCGGGCAACCCGCTTGGTGGTCTGATGGTCCGGGGCAACACCACCCCGGATCAGGCCATAAGGGGTCGGCAGCCGCTCGATGATATCGATCTCACAAGACCCACAGCGCTTCAACAAAGCGTCTGCTGTATAAAAGCCAGCTGGACCGGAACCGATGATCGCGACGCTTATGGGCATATCTTCGCCATCGCGTTAATTACGCGTCCTCCACCATCCACGTATGGCCATGGCGCAAAAGCTCGTTAACATCGGCCGATGGTGCCTGTTCAATCGCCCTCGCGGCCAGCGCGCTGACCCCCTCTTCGTAGCTCGGCAGTGGATCGCAATAAAGAATGCCGATGGCGACCGGCATGTCCGTGCCGTTCATGCCACCCAATAACGTTGCCATCATCTGATCTTTCTCATCGTGAACCAGAAGATCGTCCTCGGTAACGCTGTCCTTGCCGATGGTGACCACCTCAAGTTTCAGCGCGCCTGCCTTCAGGCGAATGCCAAGATTTCTATCCTTGCCGAAAATCATCGGCTTGCCGTGTTCAAGGTGAAGTTGGCGGTCAGCGGCGACCTCTTTTTCGGTGAAATCTGAGAACACACCGTCATTGTAGACGATGCAATTTTGAAAAATTTCAACGAAAGACGTGCCTTTGTGTTCGTGAGCGCGCTTGAAAAGGCCCGGCAGCTGTTTCTGCATTGTATCAATGCCGCGAGCCACGAACCGTGCGCCGGCGCCCAATGCGAAGGCCACTGGCGAGACCGGTTTATCGACCGACCCGAAAGGCGTTGACGGCGAACGGGTGCCGGCCCGCGATGTCGGTGAATACTGCCCCTTGGTGAGGCCGTAAATTTCATTGTTGAACAACAAAAACTGCACATCGACGTTGCGACGCAAGAGATGCAGCAGATGATTGCCGCCGATGGATAATGAATCGCCGTCCCCGGACACGACCCACACGTCGAGCTCCGGATTGGTGATCTTGATGCCCGTGGCAATGGCCGGTGCTCGACCGTGAATCGTATGGAAACCGTAAGTGGACAAATAATAGGGAAACCTAGCGGCGCAGCCGATACCCGAAACAAAGACCGTATTTTCCTTACGGGCGCCAATATCCGAAAGCGCCTTTTGAACACCGCGCAGGATGGCGTAGTCGCCGCAACCAGGGCACCAACGCACCTCCTGGTCGGATGCGTAGTCCTTGGGCTTCAGTGGTTCTGGCGGTGTGACGACGTTCATGTTCGTTCCCTTATCATCCCTACAACCGCGCCCGGATGGCGTCTTCAAGTTCCGAAATTTTAAAGGGTTGGCCGGTGACCTTGTTGAAACCCTCAGCATCAACCAAGAATTCACTGCGCAGCAAGGTCACCAATTGCCCGGCGTTCATTTCCGGCACCAGCACGCGCTCAAATCCGGCCAATAGTTCACCAAGGTTTCGAGCCAGCGGCCAGATATTGCGAAGATGGATATGGCTGACTTCGCTACCTTCACCGAGAATATTGTCGACAGCGCGATTGATCGGCCCGTAGGTTGAACCCCAGCCGACAACCGCTAGGCGGCCGCTTTCAGGTCCAAGTTCAACAGTCTGGGGCGGTGAATCATCGGCGATCCGATTGATCTTATCAGCGCGCACGTCGGTCATACGTTGATGATTTTGCGGATCATAGGAGATATGGCCGCTGTCATAATCTTTCTCGATGCCGCCGATCCGATGCTCGAGGCCGAGCTTTCCAGGAATGGCCCACGATCGAGCCAACGTATCGGGATCGCGGCGGAAAGGATGGAAACCTTCCTCATCGATCTCAAATGAAACCGGGAACGGATTTATCGCCGACACATCAGGGATCAGCCAAGGCTCTGCCGCATTACCGATGTAGCCGTCAGTCAGCAAGATAACCGGCGTCATGAACTTGGTCGCAATACGTACCGATTCGATTGCCATATCAAAACAATCGGCCGGCGAACGCGCCGCCAGCACGCAAAGTGGACTATCCGCGTTGCGACCGAACACGGCTTGATAGAGGTCCGATTGCTCAGTCTTGGTCGGCAGCCCTGTTGAAGGTCCGGCGCGCTGCGAATTAACAACCACCAATGGCAGTTCGACCCCAACCGCCAAACCCAATGCTTCGCCCTTCAAAGCTATGCCGGGGCCGGAGCTTGATGTCACGCCGAGCCCGCCGGCATAGGATGCGCCGATGGCCGCACATGCTGCGGCGATCTCATCCTCCGCCTGGAAGGTTGTCACCCCGAAAGGTGTCATTTTCGACAACGTGTGCAGCACCGATGAGGCTGGCGTAATCGGATAAGAACAGAACACCATCTGCAACTCGGCTAGCTGGCATCCGGTGGCCAGTCCCCAAGCGATGGCCTCGGCGCCTGTAACGGCGCGGTATTGCCCAGCCGTGATTGTCGCCTGCGGAATGGCAAAGCCCTGGAAGCCGTCAAGAATTTCTGATGTCTCGGCAAGCGCGTGGCCTGCGTTTAAGGCAGCGATATTAGCAGCGGCAACTTCAGGGCGCGTGGCAAATTTGGCTTCCAGCCAATCCACCGAAGGTTTGCGCTCGCGTCCGAACATCCAATAAATGAACCCGAGCGTCCAAAGATTCTTGCAACGCAGCGCTTCCTTGTTGGTGAGGCCGTGTTCCTTGACCGCCTCCAGCGTTAATTGCGAAATATCAAGCTCAACAACCCTGTAGGCATCGAGGCTGCCGTCAGCCAGTGGGCTAACGTCATAGCCGGCCTTGCGTAAATTACGCTCGGAGAACGTGCCGATGTCGATGATGATGATTCCGCTGGTCTTCAGACCCTTAAGTTCAACCATCAAGGCGGCGGGGTTCATGGCGACAAGAACATCGAAGCTATCGCCCGACGTCTTTATGCCGCGTGCACCGAAATTTATTTGAAAGGACGAAACCCCGTAGGTGGTGCCGGCCGGCGCTCTGATCTCGGCCGGAAAATCGGGGAAAGTCGCCAGATCATTGCCGGCCGATGCCGTCGCCAAGGTGAACTGGCCGCCCGTCAATTGCATGCCGTCACCGGAATCACCGGCAAACCGGACAACCGCCGACTCGAGCTCTTTGCGGGGCGCCTCTTTGGTCGCCTCTTTCTTGAGAGTTCCAGATATGGACATTGATCGTTATTTAAAGTCCGAAATCAGTAATTATTAAGTGATCGCGACTGACCAAATAATAATCTCTTTCCAGGCATTTGAAACACTCATGACTGATTTAGCGCTCGATTTATTGTTATATTCAAAAGCACGCAAACGTATGTGAACACTTGGCACAATCAGCGCCAAAGGGTACATAGCCGTTTGAACGCCCGGGGATGGGCGCACCGCGAGGACCTGATCGAATGACCATATCTGCGGACGGCGGGACAGATTTTCTAAACCGCATGGAAGACTTAATCGGCGAAGCCCGAAATGCCGGCGCGGACAGCGCCGATGTTGTGTACGCCGAAGGCACGTCACTTTCGCTCTCTTATCGGTTGGGCAACCCCGAAAACCTTGACCGCGCGGAAGGCAATGACCTGGGTCTCCGCGTCTTGATCGGCAAGCGCCAAGCCATTGTCTCAACTTCCGACACTTCGGACACCGCCCTCGGCCAATTGGTTGAACGGGCCGTTTCAATGGCGAAGGTCGTCCCGGAAGATGAATTTTGTGGACTTGCGCCATCGGAACTTTTGGCCGGCGAGATTCCCAATCTCGACGAATGCGATCCTGATGAGCCCGGATCGGATATTTTGGAAGAACGCGCGAAGACCGCCGAGCAAGCGGCACTTGCGGTCCAAGGCGTCACCAATTCGGAAGGCGCCGAAGCCAGTTGGAGCCGTTCGCTTGTCGCGGTCGTCGCATCAAACGGCTTTGCGCGCACCCGCGTTCGCTCACATCATTCCATCAGCGCCTCCGTTCTTGCCGGTGAAGGCACCGAAATGGAGAGCGAATACGATTGGGCCACCTGCGTCCACGCCGAGGATTTACCGTCCCCCGAAGACATTGGACGCGGCGCCGGTGAAAAAGCCGTCGCCCGTCTCAACCCCCAGAAAATCAGCACCGCCCAGATACCCATTGTTTATGACCCGCGCGTATCTCAATCAATGCTGGCACATTTTTCTGGCGCCATTAATGGCGCGGCAATTTCGCGCGGCACGAGTTTCCTCAAGGATCGCATGGACACGCCTGTGTTCAATGAGGCAATCAATATCATCGATGACCCGCTGCGCCGGCGAGGCTTGCGGTCAAAAGCATTTGATGGTGAAGGCGTGGCGACCCAGCGGAGCAACCTCATAGAAAACGGACACCTTAAAACTTGGGTGCTGGATTTACGTTCGGCCCGCCAGCTTGGGCTGGAAACCACCGGTCATGCGGCACGCGGCACATCTTCACCGCCGTCACCTTCAACCACCAATCTTTATATGGAGCCAGGATCCGTTTCACCCGCCGAACTGATGGCTGATATCGACCAGGGCCTTTACGTCACCGGCATGATGGGGCGCGGCGCCAATATGATTACAGGTGATTACAGCCGCGGTGCCGACGGGTTCTGGATCGAGGGCGGAAAAATCGCCTTTCCGGTCAGTGAGCTGACCATTGCCGGAAATCTGAATGACATGTTCATGAATGTCCGCCCGGCCAATGATCTGGTCTTTCGCTATGGGACAAACGCGCCGACGCTACGCATTGACGGCATGACGGTCGCCGGCAAGTAAACGGCTACGTGGCGTTGGTTCCAAGCGCGGTCCATGGTAATCTCCAAACGCCTCAATAATCGAGTGACAAAGCCTTGAACGATCAGACGATTTCGCCGCCTCACCCGACCAAGTCGACGCCTGACTTGATGCGTCGGTTGTGGCGCGACGCGATCCGCGGCTACATCGGATGGCTAGGGTTTGCGATCGTCTTGATGATTGTCCTGGCAGCGGCAACCGCACTTACCGCCTATATGATGAAACCCATCGTTGACGACGTATTTGTTGCCAAAAACGAGGCCTTGTTGTGGCCCGTTGGCATGTTGATTTTGGGCACTTTTTTCATTAAAGGCATGGCAAATTACGGCCAAGCGATGGTGATGAATTTCGTCGGCCTGAAAATTATTGCCGATACACAGAACCGCCTGTTTGTGCATTTATCAACCATGGATCTAGCGTTTTTTCATCGCAACGCCACGGGCACACTAATCACGCGGTTCACCAATGACATCTTTCAAATGAAGGTCGCCGTCTCAACCGGACTGACCGCGTGTGGGCGGGATTTTTTCACGCTTATTTTCTTGATTGCGCTGATGTTCCATCAAGATTGGCAACTGGCATTCGCGGCGTTCTTTATTTTCCCCATCGCTGTCTTCCCAATTGTCCGCATTGGGCGGCGAATGCGGAAGGTCACCGCCAACACGCAGCACGAGGTCGGCGTTTTCATGACGGCCCTGAACCAAACTTTCCAGGGTATCCGGATGGTCAAGGCGTACGGATTGGAAGCCTACGAAGCGAGCAAGATCGCCGATGCGGTGGCCCGCATACTACGCCTCAACATGAAAGCCGCCCGAACCCAGGAAATGGCTCGGCCGATCATGGAAACGCTTGGCGGCGCAGCAGTGTTCGTGGTGATCATCTACGGCGGGGGCAGGGTCATTGCCGAAGAAACGACGGCCGGCGCATTCTTTTCCTTCATTACGGCGCTGCTGATGGCCTATGAGCCGCTGAAACGACTGGCGAACGTCAATTCCAACATGCAACAAGGCCTCGCTAGTGCCGAACGCCTCTACAGCATCCTCGACCAGCATGCGGAAATTAAAGACGCCCCCGAAGCGGTCGCGCTGGGCCGCTCGGACGGCAATATTCGCCTCGACGATATCCATTTTTCATATGTCGATGACCGCCCGGCTTTAAGAGGCATCTCCTTGGAATTATCGGCCGGCCAGACCTGCGCCTTGGTCGGCCCATCGGGAGGTGGCAAGTCCACGATCCTGAATTTGATTCCGCGTTTTTACGATATCGACAAAGGCACCATCTCCATCGATGGCCACGACGTGCGCCACGTCACCAAGCAATCATTGTTCGCCAATATCGCGCTGGTTTCCCAAGAAGTGACGCTTTTCGATGACACGGTGGCGGCGAACATCCGGTTTGGACGCGGTGGCGCCAGCGATGAGGAGCTCGCAGTTGCCGCCCGCAATGCCGCCGCGCACGCGTTCATTTCCGAATTGCCGGATGGATACAAGACCTTGGTCGGCGAACAAGGCATTAAGCTTTCCGGCGGCCAACGCCAACGCTTGGCCATTGCACGGGCCATGATCAAGGATGCACCAATCTTGCTATTGGACGAAGCGACCTCGGCCCTGGATACGGAGTCCGAACGCCATGTTCAGGCGGCGCTCAAGGAACTGATGCGCGGCCGCACGACACTGGTCATCGCTCACAGATTGTCGACGGTCATTGATGCCGATGCGATTTATGTCATCGACGAAGGCCGTGTTGTTGAGCAGGGCAAACACGCGGAACTGCTGGCCAGAGGCGGCATCTATAAGCGTCTCTACGATCTTCAGTTTGCCGATGAAGCAAGGAATGGCGCGGAGGCGGAAACCCTCCAGGCAGCAGCCGAAGCGTCTTAGCGGCGAATGGCGTTAAAAAAAATCATTAAATCTGAAGGCTTTCGAAAAATTTTGTGCCGGCTCGGCGCCTTATATATACGCTTGGTTCACTTCACCGGACGTTGGCAAGTCGTCCGCGGTGAAACGGCAGCAACCTATTGGCAACAAAACAAACCGTTCATCCTGTGTTTTTGGCACGGCAGATTATTGATGATGCCGTACTGCTGGGACCTGAGAAAACAAATCCATTTACTGATTTCCCATCATCGAGACGGCCAATTGATCGCCAATACGGTGGCTGGATTTGGGTTTGCTGCCATATCCGGCTCAACGTCGAAGGGCGGCGCTCAGGCACTTCGGACCATGGTCAAAACGTTGAAAGCCGGCGATTGGATCGCTATAGCACCCGACGGTCCAAGAGGGCCGCGAATGCGGGCGAGCGATGGCATAGTTTCCGTTGCGCGGCTCGCCGGAGTACCGATCATTCCTGCTGCTTATTCGATGAACCGCGGACGAATTTTGAAATCCTGGGATCGGTTTTTAATCGCCTGGCCGTTCGGGCAGGGCGTCATTGTTTGGGGGGAACCAATTGAGGTGCCGAGAGACGCCGATACAGAGATGCTTGAGACAATTCGATTGCATGTCGAAGACAGCCTCAACCAGATTACCCGCGAAGCCGACGAAATGGTCCGGCGCGAGCCCGTGGAACCGGGATCGACGGTTGATATCATCGACACGGAAGCGCCCATATCATGAGCGCTCTTTTACCTCTGTACAGAGCTATAACAACCCTCGGCTCGCCGGCGATTTCTTGGTATCTGGGCCGCCGCCGGGCGCGCGGAAAGGAAGATGGGGACCGTTTCAATGAGCGCTTCGGCATCGCAAAACGCCCCCGCCCAACGGGCACATTGATTTGGGTTCACGGTGCCAGCGTCGGCGAATCGTTGACGATGTTGCCGATTATCGAGCGACTATTGGCTGAACGGCCGACCCTCAACGTCATGATCACCACCGGCACAGTGACGTCCGCAAAACTGCTAGCCGAGCGATTGCCGGTGGGTGCTTTTCACCAGTACATACCCGTTGACCTATCTGAAAATGTCCGCCGGTTCCTCAATCATTGGCGACCTGATTTGGCGCTTTGGTCTGAATCCGAGTTTTGGCCGAACTTGGTCACCATGCCGGCCAAACGCGGCATCCCAATGATCTTGGTCAACGGACGGGTATCGCCCGGTTCCTACAAGAGCTGGCGCCGTTGGCGTGGATTGATCCGTCATATGTTGAAAAGTTTCACCTATTCCCTAGCGCAATCAGATGAAGATGCGCAGAGATTGACGGCATTGGGGGCTCGCAACGTCACGTGCACCGGAAATTTGAAATATTCGACCCCCCCCCTGCCAATCGATCCAGATGATCTGAACCGATTGGAAATTCGCTTGGCCGGACGGCCGAATTGGTTGGCCGCAAGTACGCATCCCGGTGAAGAAGAGATATGCTGGCAGGTTCATCAAAAACTTCGCGAAACCCATCCCGAACTATTGTCGATTATCGTGCCCCGACATCCCGAACGGGGCGCTGAAATTAAAGCTATCCTTGAAGCTGACGGCGCACGCGTGGCGCTTCGCAGCACGGCCCAACCGGTGGTATGCGAAACCGATATTTACATTGCCGACACGCTTGGAGAACTTGGCCTGTTTTATCGCCACAGCGGGATCGTATTCATGGGAAAATCGCTTGTTGATCTGGGTGGACAGAACCCGCTGGAACCGGCGCGCCTCGATTGTGCGATTCTTTTCGGGCCTCATATGTGGAATTTTTCCGATATTACTCAACACCTTGTCGATGCCGAGGCGGCTGAAACAGTCGCCGACCCCGCAGCACTTGGTACTGCCATCGCCAATTTGTTAGATGATCAACAATTCCGCCAACAGCGGGCCGACAACGCGCTGCGCACCGTTGAAGCCCAATCGGGTATTCTTGATACGGTCATTTCAGAGCTTAATCCCTACCTCGATGGCCTGACCGATAAGGAGGGAGCAACGTGAGAGCGCCGGACTTCTGGTCTAAAGGCCGTGGCGGCGTCAGCTCGGCGTTATTGTTGCCCGCATCGTGGCTGTATGCATCAGCGCGGCGGCTCTGTGGTGCCATGGCTGGCCAGCCCTATAGCTCCCCGGTTCCGGTAATTTGTATCGGCAACGTCACCGCCGGTGGTGCCGGCAAGACGCCGGTGGCACAGGATTTAGGCCGCCGTCTTATAGCCCGCGATGTGGCCGTCCATTTTCTGAGCCGTGGTTACGGTGGGACCATGACCGGGCCGGTGCGGGTCGACACGAACACCCATGGCAGCCTTGACGTCGGTGATGAGCCGTTGCTGTTGGCGGCAATCGCACCGACCTGGGTTGCCAAGGACCGCGCCCAAGGCGCCCGGTGTGCAATTGATGCGGGCGCCGGTATCATCATCATGGATGACGGCTTTCAAAACCCATCCGTCACGAAGGATTTATCGTTGCTGGTTATCGACGGCGGTTTCGGAATTGGCAACGGCCGCCAAATGCCGGCCGGCCCGCTGCGCGAGCCGCTTGCCACAGCGTTAGAGCGCGCCTATGCGGTGGTCATCATCGGCGACGACGTGACGAATGTGGCAACAGACCTTGCGAATATCAATCAATCAAACCGCCCTATCCTGCGCGCCAACATTTCTCCGGTCCAATCGGGCGATGGCTCGGCGGTCGTCGCCTTTGCCGGCATCGGCCGGCCGCAGAAGTTTTTCGATACCCTGGACGGCGCCGGCTTCAAGATTTCAGAAGCCGCCTCCTATCCCGATCACCACCCCTACACATCTGACGACATGGCGTTCCTGCGAGACCTCGCCGAACGCCATGAGGCCTGCCTGATCACCACAGAAAAGGATTTCGCCCGACTTGCCGCAACGGACCGCGCCGAGGTTGAAACCTTGACAATCACCCTGCAATGGGAGGACGAAGCTGCCTTGGAAGGTGTGTTGAATTCCCTGTTGGCGACGACCAGTTGATGGCGGCAAAACGAGATTCCTGGCGACGAAAATCAGTCCATGCCCTGGAGGCTGCGGCCGCAGGCGTTTTCTATTGGTCATTTTGGCTACTACCGGTCGATGCCGCATCCGGTCTGGGCGGCTGGATCGGGAGGACGATTGGCCCCCGGTTGCGGGCATCGGCGCGCGCTGAACGAAACCTGACTCGAGCATTTCCGGAAATGACCGCAGCGGAGATCGCGCCCATTGTTTGCGGCATGTGGGAAAACCTGGGACGCACCGCCGGCGAATACCCGCACCTCGGCAAGTTCAAAATCTCAAAACCGGGCGGGCCGGCAGACCCCCGGATTGAGATCGCCGGCGGTGAACACATTGAGCACGTGCGGGCGGGCGGCAAGGCCGCCATTTTCGTATCTGGGCATTTTGCCAACTGGGAATTGCCAGCGATTTCCATCAGCCAGCACGACGTGCCTCTGGATATTGTGTACCGCGAAGCCTCCAACAAGTTGACCGGATGGCTTTACCGCAGACGCGATGCCAACGTCAGCGGCAATCTCATTCCAAAAGGTGCCGCTGGCGCCCGCCAGATGTTGAAATCGCTACAGGCCGGGCGGCATTTGGGTATCATGGCCGACCAGAAAATGAATGACGGAATCGCGGTGCCATTTTTTGGCCGTGACGCAATGACCGCGCCGGCGCTGGCACAATTGGCGCTGAAGTACGATTGTCCGGTGGTGCCGGTGCGCATCGAACGCACCAAAGGCGCGCGGTTTCGCGTCAGTTTCCTGGCACCGATTGAGTTTGCGCCCACCGGCGAACGTAATCACGATACCTTAGCTTTCATGACCAAAATCAACGAACAATTGGAAACTTGGATTCGTAATAACCCGGCACAATGGCTCTGGCTTCACAACCGTTGGCCCGATTGACGCTTATTTTTTTCCGACGTTTATTTCTTTTCCAGGGGCCCGGCCAAAAGCGCCGGATCAAGATGGGTCTTGAATAGCGACATCCCCCAATGCAGGTGCGGCCCGGTGGCCCGCCCTGTCATGCCGACCTTGCCGATTTGATCGCCGGCGGCGACACGCTGGCCCTCTTTGACGCTGATCTCACTCATGTGGACATAAACGCTGCTCAGGCCGTGGCCGTGATCGATCATGATGGACTTGCCGGTATAAAACATATCGGGGTGCACCAGCACCACTTTGCCCGGCGCCGGCGCGACAATGGGCGTGCCTTTGGGCGCGGCGATATCGACGCCGTTGTGGGGGCGGCGCGGTTTACCGTTGAGGACGCGTTGGCTGCCGAACACGCCACTGATCCGGCCTTTCAATGGCCAGGCGAAACCATCGGCGAAATCGGTGCCGGCGGAGTTCAGTTTCCTCACCTTTCCGATGGCGGCGTTGTCGGCACGGATCCGCTTCACGTCGACGGCTTTGGGCGTGACTTTCCTTTTCGGCAATCCGTCGATCCGCTGAATATCGTATTTCCGGCGCTCAACGGCGAGATTACAAATCATTTTGCCGTCATTTGAGATCACTTCGACTTTAATCTCGGACGGCGCATCGCGTCCGAAACCCACCAGAAACAACCCGTCGTTTGAGACCCGGACCGGTTTGCCGGCAACCTGCACCTGGGAGGTCGGCGCGGCGCGGCCGATCACCAATCCGCCTTGCATCGCTTGGCCCTGAAACGGAATAGTGCAAGCCGCATTTGCATTGCCGACAGCGACCAATACGCTGCTTGAGATCACAAGGAGCGCGCGGCGGACATGTCTCAAAGCAGTTTTCCTTGGCGCTCGTCCGCCGGGCGTTTAGGACCCGGCTTCTTCGCTGGTTTTTTGGAGACGCCCACAGGCTTGCCGTCCGTTTTCGTGATCGTGGCATCAGCGTGGCCGTCATAAAACCGCAGGCCGACATTATCGGCGGGGCTCAAATTCGTCACCGACTTCACGGCCTCGCCATCGGCCCCGGTGACAAGCGCGAAGCCCCGCTCCAACACCCGCTCATGAGAATA
>Ga0233439_10004972_pt1 | contig 12588 bp, 8 predicted proteins | sample SI_123_September_6_FD_182713 | JGI IMG/M metagenome (GOLD analysis project Ga0233439, IMG submission 182713) | Seawater microbial communities from Saanich Inlet, British Columbia, Canada - SI_123_September2016_100_MG | ecosystem: Environmental > Aquatic > Marine > Inlet | place: Canada: British... | reverse complement strand
ATGGCATATAAAAATATCATCCTGAAAAAAGAAGGAACCGGTGTAGGGCTCATCCAGCTAAACCGTCCTGAAGCTTTGAACGCGTTAAACGCTGCTTTAATTGAAGAGTTAAGCCAGGCGTTAGATGACCTGGAAGCTGACAAAGATATCGGCGCAATTGTAATAACCGGCAATGAAAAAGCGTTTGCCGCTGGGGCAGATATTAAAGAAATGCAATCCAATTCGTTCATGGATGTCTATCAGGCTGACTTTATCACCAGGGACTGGGAACGGATCGATCAATGCCGCAAGCCGGTGATCGCGGCGGTGGCGGGCTATGCCCTTGGGGGCGGTGCCGAAATCGCCATGATGTGCGATATGATCATTGCTGCTGACACGGCTAAATTTGGTCAGCCGGAAATTTCCATTGGCACCTTGCCGGGGGCTGGTGGCACTCAACGACTCACCCGGGCTGTGGGGAAATCCAAGGCTATGGAAATGTGTCTGACGGGCCGTTTGATGGAGGCAGAAGAAGCCGAACGCTCGGGTTTGGTTGCCAGAATAGTACCTGCTGACAAACTGCTGGATGATGCATTGTCGGTGGCCGAAAAAATCTCAAACATGTCCCGTCCTATGGCCATGATGACGAAAGAAGCTGTGAAGCGGGCGTTCGAAACATCGCTGGCTGAGGGAATTAAATTTGAGCGCAGAATGTTCCATGCATCGTTCGCCACCGAAGATCAAAAGGAAGGAATGGCAGCCTTCATTGAGAAGCGGTCGCCCAAGTTCTCCGGCAAGTAGGAAAGTGCGAGTCTCATATAGCTTTGACGGGGCTTGACGGGGCCTAGCACGGGTTATATAAGCCAGCCTTCGAATTCAAAAATTTAGATAGAGAGTAAACGATGGCGCATCACGCATCGGCAAAAAAACGTATTCGGCAAACCCTGAAGCGTACAGAAGTTAATAACACGCGCAGAGGCCGCATCCGGTCCTTCATCCGGAAAGTAGAAGAAGCAATTGAGTCTGGCGATCAGGCTCAAGCACAGACCGCATTTCGTGAAATGCAGCCCGAACTTATGCGCGGTGCCCAGAAAGGCATCCTCCATCGCAACACGGCGTCGCGGAAACTTTCCAGATTGTCCGTAAGAATCAAGGCGATGGCAGCCTAACTGAAATTAAGCCTTCAAGTCGGGCCGTTTCCTTAACAGGGGACGGCCTTTTTTTGTGTCTGATCTCTAATGTGCGGGGGACTCTACCCGCCGTTTTTTGTCAAGAAATTTATTTTTGTTTTTCCCATTTGGAGTCTGTTGCAACCATCATCAGGGCTCGTTAGATTGGCTTTAGGGAGCTTCATGGCACGGGGATAAATTTCTGCATAAAACAATAGAAAAAAAGCGGTCGTAATAAAGTTAAGACGACTAAGCTATTCCCTTTATTGTTGTGTCCCAGAATTATCTAATTGTTCGAATTAGCCTATTAAAGCGACGAAGTTTTTTTTATTTTTTTGGCAATATTTTAGAGTTGGCGTGGGTTGTGGTGTGATCCAGACGGTGGGTCTGGTTTCGGTTACGATAGACGAACAGTAAAAAAATTAAGGACCGGCTTATTAAGCACGGTTCAAGATTAAAAAAAGCGGGGGACCGGGTTGCCTAATGGGGGCTCACTTAAAAAATGAATGATGGAATGACCGACGGTCTTATTCAGGAAACTTGGCTAAGGGTTTGTGACAATCTCCGCGCGGAAGTTGGGGAAACGTCGTATAAAAGCTGGTTGAAGCCGATGGCTGTGCGCGAAGTGCGCGATGGCAAAGTTCGGATTTCTGTGCCAACCCGATTCATGCGGGATTGGGTTATGGCGCATTATGCGGAACGTTTGGAAAATCTATGGTGCGGTGAAATGCCTGAGGTGAATTCGGTTGATGTGTTTGTGCAACCGGAACGTACGACGGGTTCTCCCACTTCAAAAAAGGTTGAGGCAGCACCAAAACCAGCCCCGGAAGAAAAGTCCAATAACAAGCGCTACGATTCCTACCGCAATGAAATTAGTGCGCCGCTGGATCCGAGGTTTACGTTCGATCAATTTGTTGTTGGTAAGCCGAACGAATTTGCCCATGCCGCTGCCCAGCGCGTAGCGGAGGCAACACGGCTTCAATTTAATCCTTTATTTCTGTATGGCGGTGTCGGCCTGGGCAAAACTCATTTGATGCACGCCATCGCTTGGCATATCCGCAAAGCGGACCCATCGCGTACAGTGATGTATCTATCGGCGGAAAAATTTATGTACCGGTTTATCCGGGCGTTGCGCGAACAAAATACCGTGGACTTCAAAGAGCAGTTCCGCTCTGTCGACGTGTTAATGATTGACGATGTTCAGTTTATCAGTGGCAAAGAATCAACCCAGGAAGAATTCTTCCACACCTTTAACGCCCTGGTTGATCAAGGACGCCAAATTGTAATTTCTGCCGACAAGTCGCCGTCCGAGATGGAGGGTATGGAAGAACGCCTGAAATCGCGTTTGAACTGTGGCTTGGTTGCGGACATTCACGCGACGACTTATGAACTCCGGCTCGGCATCTTGTTGTCTAAGTCTGAGCAAGCCGGGATTGAGGTGCCGCGAAAAGTGACCGAATTCCTCGCCCATAAAATTACCGCCAATGTGCGCGAGCTTGAAGGTGCCCTCAACCGGGTCATCGCGCATGCGCAGCTGGTAGGTCGAGAAATCACCTTGGAGACGGCCCAAGAGGTCCTGCATGATTTATTGCGTGCGAACGACCGCCGGGTGACCATCGAAGAAATTCAGAAACGGGTGGCGTCGCATTTCAATATTCGGATGTCCGACATGCATTCCGCGCGTCGAGCACGGTCGGTCGCGCGACCGAGACAGGTCGCCATGTATCTGGCGAAGCAACTGACGTCGCGGTCATTGCCGGAAATCGGACGCAAGTTTGGCGGTCGTGATCATACAACTGTCATGCACGCGGTTCGCAAGGTCGATGAGCTCCGCGAATCGGATGCTGGGTTCGCCGAAGATGTGGAGCTTTTAAGGCGGATGTTGGAGGGTTGAAGCCCTAAAACACCCGAGCCATCACCAGAACCGGCACCTAATTGGAGACTATGTCCTCTAATCCCGTAATTAGGGCTAGAAGTAGGCTATTTCCTGTCGAAAACGCTTCTGATTCCAAGGACATTTGTTATAATACTTCTCTCCTCGTGTGGTCATTTTTGACCGCTGCATCACCTTTAGTATGGCTCGGGTGAATGGGGGTAAAAAGGGGGCGGGCCATGCAAGTGACGGTACAGACAAAAACAACTGATCGATTATAAAATATTGCCATGAAATTGACCATCGAACGAGCGGCCCTCCTGCGGTCGCTGGGGCATGTGCAGAGCGTTGTTGAGCGCCGCACAACGATCCCAATTCTCTCTAACGTCAAGCTTGAAGCAGCGGACGGTCGCTTGAACCTGAGCGCAACCGACATGGACTTGGACATCGTCGGCTCGGTAGAGGCCGAAGTTGCAAACCCAGGGGCACTTACCGCACCGGCGCTGACGTTATATGAAATTATCCGGCGCCTGCCGGATGGTTCACAAGTGGAAATAGACAGTGACGGCATGGACGGCCAATTGGCGCTCCGTTCCGGACGGTCAAATTTCACCCTAGCGTGTTTGCCGGTAGAAGACTTCCCGGCCATTGATGGCGCCAATCTGCCGCATGCTTTTAAGTTATCGGCAGGCGACCTTCGGGTTCTCATCGACCGCACCCAGTTTGCGATCTCCACTGAGGAAACGCGCTATTACCTAAATGGAATTTATTTACATCCGGCAGAGCGCGATGGCGTAGATGTAATGCGCGCCGTTGCGACCGACGGCCATAGACTGGCGAGTGCAGAAGTGCCTTTGCCGGAAGGTGCCGCCGGAATGCCGGGCGTGATTGTTCCGCGTAAAACGGTAACAGAAATTCGCAAGTTGATTGATGAATCAGGCGATGAGATCGATATCGCTCTTTCTGATACGAAAATTCGTTTTGCGTTCGACGATGCGGTAATGACGTCGAAGTTGATCGACGGAACTTTTCCAGAATACGAAAGGGTTATTCCCTCCAATAACGACAAGGAATTGGAAGTCGATCGTAAATCGTTTGCGGCGGCAGTTGATCGTGTATCAGCTATTTCCAATGAAAAATCCCGCGCCATCAAGCTGGAACTGAAGAACGATGTTCTAATCCTATCCGCCAGCAGCCCTGACTCCGGCAGTGCCATCGAAGAAGTCGAAGTAAACTACCGCGGCGAAGGTTTGGAAATTGGATTTAATTCGCGCTACTTGCTAGACATCACTAAGCAAATTGAAGGTGATAATGCTCGTTTGTCATTAGCTGACGCCGCTTCGCCGACAATCGTGCGAGAGGTGGACGATGAAAGCGCGCTTTATGTGCTCATGCCCATGAGGGTTTAACGGGCGGGTGTAATTGGCGGGTGTAACGCGCCGGGCCTCTATGTGGTGAGGGCCCGTCTTTAAAGAAAGTTTGATTCTGATCGATTTGCAAAACCTTGCAGTCAAAAACGTTGAATCCAATGATGCCATGGCGAGGAATTCGTCTGCCATTGAGGTTTCGGTCGCTCGAGTCACTTTAACCGACTTTCGGTGCTACGCTTTCGAACGGCTTGAATGTGGGCCTGAGCCTGTTGTGCTGTCAGGCCTAAACGGTGCTGGGAAAACTAATTTACTGGAAGCGCTGTCATTTTTGGTTCCGGGACGAGGTCTCCGTCGTGCCCGATTGGGCGAAGTCGGCCGTGCTGAAGACGGTGCCACCCATAAGCCGTGGGCGGTTGCCGCCTCGATCGAGACCCCGGCGGGATCGGTTAATCTTGGCACCGGCTTGGACAATACAAAACCGAATGAAGGCCGGGAACGCCGGGCAGTCCACGTAAACGGCGAAACTGTTAAAAGCCAAGCCGTGCTGGGCGAATATTTAAATGCCCTTTGGCTGACCCCGCAAATGGATCGTTTGTTTATTGAAGGGCCCTCTGCGCGCCGCCGGTTTTTAGACCGCTTGGTCTTTGGTTACGATCCCGCCCACGCGGGCCGGGTCGCGGCCTACGAAAAAGCAATGCGCGAACGTTCAAGATTATTGCGCGATAAGGGTACGGGTGCAGATGCCGCGTGGTTGACGGCACTAGAAGAAACCATGGTTGAAAGAGGGATCGCCGTCATCGCAGCCCGCCAACTGATGGCAGCCCGGCTCGATAAAATTTGTGCCGCACGGACCGGCGTCTTCCCCGCATCAGAAATAGTGGTGACTGGCGGGCTGGAAACGTGGCTCGAAGAGATGCCAGCATTGGCAGTGGAAACCCGCTATCGAGAAGCATTGGCGACGTCGCGACCTTCGGATGCAGAGGCTGGCGGAATAGCAATGGGTCCACACAAAAGCGATATGGACGTGCGCCATTTGGGCAATGGCCAGCGCGCGGCTTTGTGTTCAACCGGCGAGCAAAAAGCGCTGTTAATTGCTTTAATTTTGGCCAATGCGGAACTGCAAGCGGAAGAGCGAGGATCTCAGCCATTGTTGTTGCTCGATGAAGTTGCAGCACATCTGGACGATAAGCGCCGGCAAGCTTTGTTTGATGAGATACTTGGCCTTGGTGCCCAAGCCTGGATGACTGGAACCGATCGTTCGCTATTTGAGCCATTAGAGGGCCGAGCTCAATTTTTTGAAGTAAAGGACGCTGCCCTTCGGCGCGTATCTTAGGAAGTGAATTATAATGTCAGACGAAAATACAGAAAATAATACCGACGAAGAAGTTACCGAAGAATATGATGCCGAATCGATTAAGGTTCTCAAAGGGCTAGAGGCCGTTCGTAAACGCCCCGGCATGTATATCGGCGACACCGATGATGGCTCAGGCCTGCATCACATGGTCTACGAAGCTGTTGATAACGCGATTGATGAGGCGCTGGCTGGTCACTGCGATCTGGTCGATGTGATCTTGAACGCGGATGGGTCCGTGACGGTTTCTGATAACGGCCGCGGAATTCCGGTGGATATTCATAAAGAAGAAGGCGTGTCAGCGGCGGAGGTCATCATGACCCAGCTCCATGCCGGCGGTAAATTTGACCAGAATTCATACAAAGTCTCAGGCGGCTTGCATGGGGTTGGGGTTTCTGTGGTCAATGCCCTTTCTAGATGGCTGGAACTCTGCATCTGGCGCGATGGCAAGGAACATCTTGTCCGATTTGAGGGCGGCGACACCGTGAAGTCCTTGGAAGTGGTTGGCGATGCGCCGTTGATTGATGGCGAGCCCTTGACCGGCACCCGGATCACGTTCCTACCCTCAACCGAAACCTTCACCATGACCGAATTCGATTTTCAAACATTGGAGCACCGCCTACGCGAATTGGCATTCCTGAATTCGGGCGTGGCTTTGAAGCTTACCGATGCGCGCCACGTGGATGAAAAATCGGTCGATCTGCATTACGAAGGTGGCCTGACCGCTTTCGTGGCTTATCTCGACAAATCAAAAACCGCATTGCATGAAATCCCAATCTCCGTATCAGGTGAAAAGGATGGGATGACTGTTGAGCTCTCTATGCAGTGGAACGACAGTTATCACGAAAATACGCTGTGTTTTACCAACAACATTCCGCAGCGCGACGGCGGCACCCATTTGGCGGGCTTTCGCGGTGCTCTGACCCGGACCATCAATGCCTACGCAACGTCTAGCGGGATTACTAAAAAGGAAAAGGTCGGCATTACAGGCGATGATGCGCGGGAGGGAATGACCTGTGTTTTGTCGGTCAAAGTACCTGATCCCAAGTTCTCGTCGCAGACCAAGGACAAGTTGGTCTCGTCAGAAGTTCGCCCCATTGTTGAAAGTATCATCAGTGAACAGCTTGACCAATGGTTCGAAGAACGGCCTGCAGACGCCAAAAAAATCATCAGCAAAATTGTCGAAGCCGCCGCCGCCCGTGAGGCAGCGCGGAAGGCTCGCGAACTTACCCGGCGCAAAGGCGCACTGGACATAAGTTCGTTGCCTGGAAAGTTGGCTGATTGCCAAGAACGCAATCCGGAACTCAGCGAACTGTTTATCGTTGAGGGTGACTCTGCCGGTGGGTCAGCGAAACAAGGCCGGGACAGGTCTAATCAAGCAATTCTACCGCTTCGGGGTAAAATATTGAACGTTGAGCGGGCACGTTTTGACAAGATGCTCAGTTCGGCTGAAATAGGCACCTTGATCGCAGCACTCGGTACTGGGATTGGCAACGAAGAATTCGATATTGAAAAATGCCGCTATCATAAAATCATCATCATGACCGATGCGGACGTTGACGGCAGCCACATCAGAACTCTACTACTCACATTCTTCTATCGGCAAATGCCAGCAGTTATCGAACGCGGTTTTCTGTATATCGCGCAGCCTCCTCTTTATAGGGCCAAACGGGGGAATTCAGAAGTTTATTTGAAGGATGATCCTGCCCTGGAAGACTACCTGTTTAATGCCGCCATTGATGAGGGAACCGTCCTTGTAGATGGTGGCGGCAATCAAATTGCGGGGCCAGATTTGCGCAATTTGGTTGAAGAAGCACGTGAGGCGAAGATCCTGCTGACCCATCTGGCGCAACACTTGCCGGTGAAAATTTTGGAGCAAGCGGCAATTTTAGGAGTGTTGAACCCGAAAATTCTCTCCGACGATAAACTCGCTGGCGAGGTCGCCGACTTTATCGCCAAGCGCCTTGATGCCCTGGAACCTATTGCTGAGCGAGGATGGAAGGGCACGGTTTCGGAAGATGGCGGATTGGCGTTCGCGCGTACGCTTAGAGGCGTGACCGAACAATACTTGATCAACGAGTCGGTAATTCGCTCGAGTGAAGCGCGTCAACTTGATGAGCGTGCGGCGGACCTACAGCGGGGCTACGGCGCGCATGGAACACTGACCGTAAAGGACAAAGAATATTCGACGACCGGGCCGGTTTCGCTGGTGAATGCAATTATGGAATCAGGCCGTAAGGGTGTCGGCATCCAACGTTATAAGGGGTTGGGCGAAATGAACCCAGAGCAACTTTGGGAAACCACCCTGGACCCCAATGTTCGCACATTATTACAGGTCAAAGTTGCCCACGCCTCCGATTCGGACGAAGTCTTCTCAACCTTAATGGGAGATGTGGTAGAGCCTCGTCGAGAATTTATCCAGACAAACGCTTTAAAAGTGGCTAACCTTGACGTCTGACGAATTTATTAGGCAAATTCAATTTAATTAATTTTTTGCCGAGAGGCGATAAGGAGATTCGGATTATGGCTCGCGACGAACGTTCCTTGGTCGAAATTCTTGACGATCACCACGCATGGGTAGCTGACAATGGTGCGGGCACACGCGCTAATTTGGTTGGGCTTGATCTCCGAGACATGGATTTCCGAGGTTCAGACCTCAGGAACGCCGACATGCGAGGCTCTAATTTGTCCGGGGCAGATTTCGCAGGTGCCGATTTGCGGGGTGCAAACTTATCGGAAACAGTGCTGTTGAACGCTGATTTCCGAAGCGCCTTATTATGTTACGTGGATTTTTCCGATTCAGACTTGCGCGGTTCAGATTTTCGCGAAGCCGATTTGAATGGTGCTGAAATGTGGCGCGTCAACGTAAAGGGCTGCGTCATCGCACCGGATTTATTGCATCACGTGCTTAATTGTCGGATGCCTTAGAAAGTGGTCTAAGCCTCAGATTTTTAACAAAAAATCGTCTTTGTTAACCGATTCCTAACCACGATTGTGGAGGATAGGTCTATGGCGAAATCCAATAAAAATCAGGAAGCACGCGGATTTGGTTTTGCTAGGTTATTGTCCTGGACACTGACCTTGGCCGTCTGGGGCTTTATCGGACTGGGGGGGATCATGGCGTGGTATGCCTATGACCTGCCAGATGTGGAAGAGGCCTTAAAACCGACCCGGCAGCCGACAGTGACAATCGTTGCCGTTGACGGCTCCACCTTGGCCACTTACGGCGATCTTTACGGCTTGCCCGCCCAATTAAAAGAACTGCCGCCTGATCTAACGCACGCGGTTTTGGCGACCGAAGATCGCCGATTTTATGATCACTTCGGGCTTGATTTAATTGGGCTCGCGCGGGCGACCGTCGCCAATATTCTCGCTGGCCGCATTGTGCAAGGCGGCAGTACAATCAGCCAACAAGTAGCAAAGAATATATTTCTAACTCCAGAACGCTCGCTCAAGCGCAAGGTGCAGGAACTGCTTCTGGCATTGTGGCTGGAACATCAATTTACTAAGGACCAAATTCTCAGTGTTTACTTGAACCGTGTTTACTTGGGCGCAGGCACTTATGGGGTTGAAGCTGCGGCCCAAAAATACTTTGGAAAATCTGCGCGGAGGCTGAGCACTTATGAAGCCGCCCTTATCGCTGGGCTCTTGAAGGCACCGTCCCGGTATAACCCGCTGCGTGATAAAAAGCGCTCTCAGAAACGGACCCGCCAAGTCTTGGCAAATATGGTTGCCGCAGGATATCTCACCCAAGCCCAGGCCAAAGCGGCCCGGCATTTAAAAAAGCAGAAATTTGCAAATAACCGCCGAACGTCCTCACCACGCTATTTCATTGACTGGGTGATGGCACAGGTGCCGGATTATGTATCACCCGGCAGCTATGACTTAACCGTTGTCACAACCCTTGATGCCACTTTGCAGGCTAATTCAGAAAAGGCTGTGCGTGGAGCTCTAGCGGGAGCTGGCAAAAAAGCCAAAGCCTCTGAAGCGGCCTTCGTCGCAATGACACCCACAGGGGCGATCCGCGCCATGGTTGGCGGACGCAACTATGTGAAAAGTCAATTTAACCGGGTGACCCAAGCCCGACGTCAGCCAGGGTCGGCGTTTAAGCCAGTTGTTTATTTGGCAGGTTTGGAAGCCGGGCTAAAACCCAGCAGCCGAATACTAGATGCACCTATTCGTATTGGCACCTGGTCGCCGCGAAATTTCCAGCGCCGTCATCAGGGTGAAGTTACATTAGCCCACGGTCTAGCCCAGTCGATCAACACTGTCGCGGTCCGTGTTGCAGAACATGCGGGGCGAAAAAATGTCGTGCGGACGGCTCAGCGCCTAGGGATTACCTCTCCCTTGAAGGCACAGCCCAGTCTAGCTCTGGGAACGGCTGAGGTGAGTTTATTGGAATTGGTCTCCGCCTACGCTCCCTTCGCCAATGGCGGGGCTGCAGTGTGGCCGCATGGAATTACTGAAATTCGTGATGGGCGGAAAAACGTCCTGTATCGACGTCAAGGTTCCGGCCCAAGCCGTATTATCGACTCGCAAAATGTTAGGCATATGAACGCCATGCTGGGCCGGGTTGTCCAATCTGGCACGGGACGAAATGCCAAACTGGACCGACCGACCGCAGGTAAAACAGGAACCAGTCAAAATTACCGAGACGCCTGGTTCATCGGTTATACCGCCGATTTGGCCGCAGGTGTATGGTTTGGAAACGACAATGGCCGCCCCATGCGGAAGGTAACAGGCGGCGGCCTGCCAGCAAAATTATGGCATAAAATTATAAGCAAGGCGCACGCAGGTCTTCCGGTTCGGGCGCTGCCTGGCATTACGCAACAAAGTGGCGCTCCAATCGCAAGGCGCAGTCCGCAAAGAAAATTACCAACAAGTGATCAGGGTTTTTGGGCACGGTTGATGTCAGGCCTGACCGGCAACGACGGATAATTTACTGCGCCATTCGTTTGATTGTGGCTGTGGTGCTGTGGCCGTCTTCTAAATCGGCAAGCAGGATACGTCCACCATAAGATTGAACCACATCTGACCCGACAACTTCGTCCACAGAGTAATCCGCTCCCTTGACCAAAACGTCAGGCTGGATCGCCTTGATCAATTCAATTGGTGTGTCTTCGGAAAAAATGACCACCATGTCGACGCTGGCAAGAGACGCCAGCACGGCGGCTCGGGACGCTTCAGATTGGATGGGGCGGTCTTCGCCCTTGAGCCGGGTTACGGATGCATCGCTGTTAAGCCCGACGATCAAACGGTTGCAGCCGTCTTTGGCTTGGGCCAGTAGCGAAACATGTCCCGGGTGCAATAAATCAAAACAGCCATTGGTAAAGCCAACCTGAATTTTGCGTCGTCGCCAGAGCCCGACCTGATCAAGTGCTTGTTCCAGGGTTAGAACCTTGGCCTCGGCGCTGGAAATTTCCTGATGGTGCAATTCGACAATGACGTCTTTGGCATAGGCAACGGCCGTGCCAACCTTACCGACGACGATACCTGCGGCAATATTTGCTAACTTGGCCGCTCGCGCCAAATCTTTTTCGACGCACATGGCGGCACCTAGGGTGGCAACCACGGTGTCGCCAGCACCAGAAACATCGAATACTTCGCGGGCCTCGGCTGCTAAATGAGTGACTTCGCCATCTTTGGCAACCAAGGTCATGCCGTCTTTGCTTCGGGTGGCAAGTACGGCCGATAGGTCGTGGTCCTCGATCAATTTTTGCGCGGCAGCAATAACTTCGTCGTCGTTTGTTACAGGTAAGTGGGTTGCTCCTTCTAATTCTGTCAGGTTAGGCGTAATAAGGTCTGCCCCCTGATATCGGGCATAATCGTGTCCTTTGGGATCGACAATCACCGGCTTTCCCGCCTCCCGCGCGCCTTCGATTACGCCTTGAATGAGGTCACTCGACAACACGCCTTTGCCGTAATCGGACAGCACCACAAGGTCGCTATCCTTTAACGCACGACGTGCTTCTGACAGAAGTGTATCGGCCAACTCAGGGGCGAGTGCTTCGGTGCTCTCCTGATCAGCGCGCAGAATCTGCTGATTGCCGGCCAAATAGCGGGTCTTGATTGAGGTTGTGCGTCCCGTATCCACTACCAGAACCGGGTCAACCCGATCAAAGCTGTTGAGCAGAACGCTGAGTTCTTTGCCTGCACTATCGTTGCCGAGTGCAGTAATAAATCGCACATTTGCGCCGAGTGCTGCCAAATTTCGGACCACGTTGCCGGCACCGCCGGGCATGGAAATTTCATTGTTAATTTGCAGGATAGGGATTGGGGCCTCTGGCGAAATTCGATCAACCGAGCCATGAACAAATCGGTCCAACATCAGGTCGCCAACGCACAGCACACGCGCCTGGCTCAGGTTCTCCACCAATTGGACAAGTTCGGAAGGTTCAGTCATGGGGTCTTTGTACTCCGATTTCCCTCATATATGCAAAATGCTTTGCGTGCAGGTTCCAGTAAAGCTTAACTAGGCCGCTCACTGAGGAATAACAAGGTTATGTGTGGAATCGTCGCCATTTTCGCTTATCGGTCTGACGCGCCGCCCGTGGAGGGGGCGGAGTTGGAGGCCATTCGCGACCACATGATCCCGCGCGGGCCAGATGACGCGGGGTCGTGGATTTCTTCAAACGGTCGGGTCGGGCTGGCGCACCGGCGGCTTTCGATCATTGACCTCAGCACGGCTGCTGCACAGCCCATGGCGTTTGAGGACGGGCGATATCAGATTAGCTACAACGGTGAGATTTATAATTTTCGCGCCCTTCGAGCCGAGCTTGAAGCCAAAGGGCAAGTGTTTAAAACCAACTCCGATACAGAAGTCCTGCTGCATCTCTACCATCTTTA
>Ga0233439_10004964_pt1 | contig 12600 bp, 9 predicted proteins | sample SI_123_September_6_FD_182713 | JGI IMG/M metagenome (GOLD analysis project Ga0233439, IMG submission 182713) | Seawater microbial communities from Saanich Inlet, British Columbia, Canada - SI_123_September2016_100_MG | ecosystem: Environmental > Aquatic > Marine > Inlet | place: Canada: British... | reverse complement strand
CCTCCCTCCTGAATATGGATTACATACAGGATAGAAAGCTTAACGTGAGTGGGACACTTTTACTCCGCCACAACAAAAAATATATCAACGGCTCACTGGTACATTATTGCTCCGCCGTTCTCATATTTGGTACAGCCGTTGCATAATATTTTAAATTAATTTTAATTTTTAACGGCCGATCCATGAATCAAATAACAAATATTTTTTTCCTTCGCTTGATAGCCTTTTTAACAATTGCATCATTGACCCCTCCTTCTCTCGGATTTTGCGAACAGGAACCTGTATCCACATTGAGGCAACTGGTGAAAACCATTTCCGACTCGCAACCGGAAAATCCTTTTATTCCGGAAGACTCAAAAACCTTGTCTTCTGAAAATATTTTTTCGCACATACATAACAAAATGAAGAATCAAGACATCCATGTACTTGATGGAAAAAATTTAGACACTCCTCTTTCGAATCTCGATTTTTTAAATATTGCAAACGCCTTTTCAGGTGGCCCTCAAAATAAAAACTTAATAGATAAAAAACTATATTTAAAAGGAAAGGGATTCATTGCCTCCACAGACATTGGTTTAGCCACAGAAGTTAAAGGGGAAGTAACTCAATATCATAATAACTCTTCTTACGGAAAAACCGTATCTCTGGCCAGCCCCCTATTTCAATTCGATCAGATTGAGACAGCGCGAAAAAGTCGCGCAGCATTCACGCTTGATGACAAGAGCCGACTTATATTAAGCAGTGCTTCAAACATTTCGATTGATAAAAATATATATGATCCAAAAAACAGGTTCCGTGAAATGCTATTTCGCATGAGCAAAGGAACGGCTCATTTCATTGTTTCAAAAGCAATGAAAAAAGGTTCCACTTTCGCTGTCATCACACCCAATGGAATTGCTGGTGTGCGTGGAACCGAATTCGTAACTATGGTAGAACCCGATGGCAATACCCGTTTTGTCGTACTAGAAGGGAAAATTGAAACGGCACCTCGACTGCCCGGAGGAAAATGGGGCAAGCGCACTTTTATAGGGGCAGGAGAAATGCAAACCTTGAGTAAACAAGGGCAAGCTTCGAGAGTCCAGAAAGCCCCTGTACGCTTGCTCAATCATTTCCATAAAAACAGCGAAACTCGTAAGAATAAAAAGAATCCTCAGAGATCAAAAGAAGCCAAACGAAGACTTAACAAATCAAAATCTCTGACCAAAAACAAAACCGCAAAAGTTGAGGCTTCCCAAGACCCAATACTCAAACAACGTGATATGTTGAAAAATGTTTTGGGGACGACTAATCCATCGGTCAATCAAACCATTGACCACAATAGCTTAAGAGCATTTAACCGTTTATCACAACCCTCGCGGCTCGACCAATTTAAGTCTCGGTATCAAACTCATCAAACCTCACAAGCTCGTGACCCACTAAACCAAAAAGCCCTAACTTCCCCTTAAAATGCTGAAAAAAAAAGGTCCTGACTTCAACTTCCTCTAAACACCCCCTGCTATAATAATTTTAGTACTTCTTTAGAGGACAAAATGGCTAGCAGGCATTTAGATATTTCATGCGGAAAATGTGGAGAGTTTATTTTGAGCTATCGAAAAGAAGGATCGGGGCAATTAATTCGGCTCTATCTGGATAAAATTCAGGAACCAAAATCTTTAGCCAGCCTGAAATCGAAGGGTAAAAAATCTCAAATTCCTTCCCTGGTCTGTCCAGAGTGTAATCTTCAGATAGGGCACCCTATGGAACACGAAAGGAGTCGCCTTGCCTATCGCATGATCAAGGGTGCGTTTAAAAAATCCGGTGGGTAAAGTTATCATTCAAGCTTTAACAGCAATTAGCTTTCAGGCATCCAGCGTAAGATTGCCTTTAGGTATGGCAATACAAGCCAGGCAAGACCCTTCCTCTGGCGGCGAACCCGGTTCACTCACGTAAGTAACCTCTCCGTTTTTTATAGCCGTCAAGCAAGTACCACAATTCCCCGCCCGACAACCCGAATCTAAAGGGATACTATTTTTCTCAGCAAACTCCAGCAGAGAAGTTAAGTTCGGATTCCATGGAAGGATTTTTCCGGACTTGGTAAAACGAATATCTATCTTAGGGGCTTCTTCCTTAGATGATTCTGTTTTACATTTTTTCACCGTTGCAGGTCCAAAAGCTTCAAAATGAATATGGGCTTTTGGAGCACCCCAGGCTGCAAGATCAGCTCGCAAATCTTTAACCATTGGAGGTGGAGCGCAAATATAAAAATCGTAATTATTAGAAGGAAGGAAAGGTTTAATATTTTCGACAGAAACCCTTCCTTTCACATGATAATCATCACCCACTCTGTCCCCTTCATCAGGACCACTGTAGAAAATTTTCAAATTTACATTTAGATTTTCTTTTGCAACTTTTTCAAGGTGTTCTTTCATCACATGCTCTTTTTTATTTCTTACACCAAGAAAAAACCATATTTCCCTTTGCGATTCGATTTCTACAAGCGCATTCAACATGCTAAGAACCGGCGTGATGCCTACCCCCCCTGCAAGCAACACCACAGGGGTTTTTGCATTCATATTTATATAAAAATGACCGCTGGGAGCCTTAACATCCACAATGTCATGTTCATTTATAGATTCATGAAAGTAGTTTGATACCAGACCAGGAGGCGCCTTCGGCTCATTTCGTGGAGCCGGAACTTTCTTAATTGATACTCGATATCGATCAGGATGATAAGGACTATCAGATAAAGAATAGCAGCGAATTACAGGCTGAGTATTTCCAGGAATGTGAAACTGGAATGTCAAAAACTGCCCGGGGAGAAAACCCGGTAGAGGTTTTCCGTCATGAGGAGACAGATAAAACGAAGTGATGTCATGAGTTTCTTTAATCTTAGAAATAACTCGAAACTTTCGAAATCCATTCCAGGACAGGTTCGCTTTTTCATCTTCAAGTCGCTTAGTTTCCATGATTTGATCCACTCGAGTCTTTAACAATTCCGATTCCAGAGCAGCTCTCTTTTGATTAATGGACAACGCACGAGAACTGTTCGCGATAAGAATCAGCACATAAGCCACGAGACCCAACAAGAATACCAATGCTATAAAACTGATGGCGATATTCAGCAAAACCCCCTCCTTTAAGACAGCTTGATTTGTCTTTTACAGATCATTTTTTAATTTCCGGCATTTGCCTTTTTGCAGAAACCATTTTCTTTTTAAAGCCAGGATTGAGGTGGTAAATATGGCAGCTTTGGCAATCCTGATTTATTTGTGACTCCGTATGGCATTGGATACAGGTTTTCCTTTTAATGGATGAAAAGTTACTGGACCACTTTGTTGCATCAAAACCTTTAAACGATGCCATATACTCTGCTTTGCCATCCAAAATATGGCAATTGGAACAAGAACTCTTATTTCCCATTATTTCAATATGACTGGTATGGGAGTATTGCGAATGAGGTCTGTCATTTACCTCCTTATACTGCCATTCAATTTCCAACTTCTTCTTACCATCGGCGAGAGTAGTTTCGCTAACAGCATGACATTTAACACAACTGCCAACACCCTCCTTGACGGATATTATTTCCTCGCGCATTGCTTTTGCTCGATCCGCTTTATCTTCATCATCTTGAACGGTTGAAACAGTCAAGGCAAACTCAACCCAGCTTTTTGCCACGGGATCGCGATGTCCTGTTGGCTTGTATCGAACCTCCAACATATCAGCGTACCAACCTCCAAATTTTGCTTCGGCAGGCGGCTCATATTCCAGATTCAACCCCCAGGAGCAGGCTGCGCGCTTGAGAACTTCGGGATTCAATCCCGTTAAAAGTTTATCAGCCATAGGAGTTTCAGTTTGTGAGTTTACCAAGTCTTCTATGGGAAGCATACTCTCCTCTGTCATAGCTTGAATAAGCTCCTGCAAAGGTTGCTCATAAGTTTCAGGGTCATCTTCCGGCACATTTAATAAAAATGTACTGACCAATGCTGGCATTTCAGTAGATACACTGAGAAACTCATCCTCTGTTTTTTCTTCAGCGGGAGAATTACAAGCCTGGATTAACGCCTCCTTATCAACAAAGTTTTGCATAAACTCCGGAAGGCGAATCAGAACAAGATCTTTCTTTTTGATTTGAGAGCCATGGCAATTAACACAAATAGTTTCGAATGCCTGAGGCCGCACTTCCCTATCTGAAAGAGTCACCTGATGGCATCCCGTGCAAGAGGAGGGTGCCTTCTCGGTAAACTTGGGATTTTCAAAATGTTTTTTCAAATGCGAACCATGATCAAACTTAATCGCATTTCTATTAAAGTAGGGATACTTTTCAGGGAATTCAGGATGCCCCTTTGAAAAGCTTTCAAATTTATTTTTATGGCAGGTATTGCATTGTTCGCTGGTCGATTGCCGAGTGCTCATTTTTTGCCCACTGTGTTCCCTGTGGCACATGATACATTCTGTTTTTCTTACTTCTCGGTCTATTGCCAAATCATTATTATGGGCGATAGAGTCTGGCCCATCGAAAGAGTGACAGTTGACACACCGTTCAGAAATATCAACCGGAGTAAACACCGCTTTTATCCAGCCAACAGGTCCTTTTCCATATGCAGCATGGCATGAAGCGCAGCCTTCTATTTCTGTAAATTTCTTATGCGATTTGGATAAAGGCCCCGCATCTGAAATATTTACGAACCCTGCACCCGTAGGATTTGAAGCCTGAGATATAAGCAACAAAGCAACAATAGCAGCTACAACCAAAAAACTAATTTGACCTCGGATCGCTCGCAAAGTTTTTCTAGGAGCACAAGGCGGCCTCTGCCAGGAGCATTCACCTGTAGGGCTTGGACCCTCTTCACAGGGGCCTCCATAGCATTTTTCCCTGCGACATAGCCAACGATTTCCTTTGAAAAAAGGCGTACAATCACGAGTGCCCCCACAACTACCATCTACTTTTGGTCCGCTATTGCAAGGTGTTCGCCATAATGCACCGCGTCCACACCGAAAGGGGAAATTCGGGCGCTCATAAGGGCTTTTATCGTGATCAAACTTATTTTCATCCATTTAATTAAAGAACACCTGTATTACGATTAAATGCCAGACCACCATTGTAATAACAGCCGCTGCCAAAGGGACATGAATAAGAAGCCAATTTTTCAACATCTTTTGCAAAGAATAATGAAAATCAATTTTCCTTTTAGTTTCAGCAAGAGCACAAATCTGATCCAGGTAGTCACGCTCTGCTGCATTTAGAAAACGTTCCAAAATAGAACACTGCTGCAGCACCCAGGTTTGGGCGTTCTGCCCACCAAAAATATTATTTAGAAAAAAACGAGGTCGTTGAAAAAACCACCCCAATGTTTCCAGATAATGTTTTGCGAGCGTGTCACTCCCCGTTTTTTCTGTGCATTCCAAAATCAGGGCTTCAGCCTTATTTCTAATCTCTGCAATATCTCGCGGAATGCGCTCATAAATGCATTCAAGGCCAATTCGAGTTAATAGATTGGGATAAACTTTTTCCATGACCAATCCGACAATTCCTGACAAGGTCGTCAAATAAAAAAGAAATGCGAGAATTTGAACATACAAACCATTGGGCCACATAACACCCGCATGCAACCAAAAAAGAGACAAAGCTAAAAAGCCAGCTACCGTATGCAGGAGAAACCATTTATGAGCGGGCCATAATGGAAGAAAAGGCACACGCTTTCGGATATTAAACAAGCATAGAAAAAATATAATAAAAAATAATGCCCCCCCGCTAACAAATTCCGGGTAATTGAGGGAGCTATCGACCTTCAAAGTCCAAACCCAAATCAGCACAAAAAATAGAGTGGCTATGACTATGTATCCCCAAATTCTTTTCATCATTGCCCTCCAATGTCTCCGCCCCAGGTCACATCTCGAAAGTCGACTCTGTTTAAGGCATCATGAGGACAAGCGAAAGCGCAAGCGGGCCCCGTAATTTGATCCGCACAAAGATCGCATTTTGTAGCTTTGATAATGGGTTTGTGGTTTTGCGGGTCTAAAATATGCTGACCCTCTTCATCTCGGATAGACACCATGCGAATATTTGAATAAGGACAAGAGTTTGCACAGGTCTCACATCCTATACATGTATCATCATTAATGATAACCATCCCACCTGACATGGATCGATGAATCGCCCCGGTTGGGCAACCGATCATGCACACCGGATCCGCACAATGCATGCATGCATTAGCCACCATCCAATTTTGAAATGTTTTCCCGTGTCTAACAAATCTGGGGTTGCCATCATGAGTTGAGGCACAAGCCCTAACGCAGTCATCGCATCGCACACAACGATCCAGATTGATCAACATAGCCTGAGTGCCATTGACAAAACGTTCCTGCACAGCCCACTCTTGCAATGCCCCTTCAGCTAAAGTCTGGTCAAAAAAATCTTGAATTCGCCGCCGTTTTCCAGGGTTCGGATTGCCATCGCGGGTTCCCCCCTGTCGCCCTGATTCCCAGTAAGCAAACAGATGCTTTTCAACGGTCTTGGTCGGCACGCGTAGAACTTCTACATATCCCAGTGCTGTTATGGTTACTTTCAAACTGACATTGGGCTCGCCCTTCCACGTCTTGTAAATTTCATCAGCACCATAAAAATCTCCGGCTCCGAGATAAGTGATGGTTTGACTGCCATTGCCCCTTTGTACGGAGACTCTGGCAAATCCGGCCCGGACCATCAGGACTCCATCCGGATAGGCCCCTTGCCGGGCAATTTCTGGTTCGTCTTTAACACCTTCAATTCTGTCTTGCCCTTGCATTTTTTTATATGAAAGGTGCCAGTCAAATGTCCCGTAGGTTTCAAAAAGTGTGTGATCGGCAACTTCCTGCAGATCGTCATCGTCAAGGTGAGAGAAAATTGATGTAGCCCCTAAATGGGCTTTAAGTGCATTTTGCCGATACCGCTCGTCAATCAATCTTCGCCACCCTTGATCGTACTTGCGGAATTCTCTAAGACCCTGCCACCTTATCTCTAAAAGCTCGGAATCGGTCTCAGCGAAAATAGTAGATGTTCTTGGCGTTCTCCCCAAGGCAGCAAGCTCACCAAATAAAGATCCTCCCTCGAGGATAGCCGTTTTATTGGAATCTAGTATGGCGGGAACATCTTGTAGAAAAACGTGAGTAGAACCGGGATCTTTGGTTTCACGTAACCCTGACTTAGGGTTATAGCGTTGAACATCTCTGAACTCGGGAGATATTTTTTGCGTCCAGAGTTGCTTCAGAGCCTGCCAAAAATTCTTTTTTTGAATTTTCCTACGGCCCAACATTTCACCGGGGAGACCGGGGGCCAGCACTACACGCAAAGAACCGTTCAGGATTAGAAAAGCTGAATTTCCATAATCACCTTCACGAATGACAATGTCACCCGCTTTATATTGCATTATCCGGGCATCGTTTCGCAGAATTCCTGCCAACGATATTCGAGAAGGAAATTTATCTGCCTCTATGGCTTGAATCTCGGGGATGCTTAGTAAGCGTTCAACATCCTCATCCGTCATATCCGAGCCAAATGGCTGATCCCAACGCTGTGGACGTGACTGGGTAGTTATAGTCATCTATCCACTCCCTTCAAGGCATAAAATAAAAACAAAGACTCAGAGGCTAAAATTTTTATTACACTCATGACCACCTCTAAGCTACACCCAAAACACTTCTGTCCTGAATCAGATTTTATTTATGATCTCCCTTGGCGGGAAGCTTGCTTCCCACAGCACCCGTCAAGTCTTTACCTGCTATTGCGGCAGCCAGCTTCAAAGCATTGTCCCGAGTGGGAGATGCTAATAATTCTGCGGCCTCCGGAACACCTGCAAGAGCTGCCTTGGCATTTTCAGCGCGTTTTTTCTGCGCTTCAACATATTTAGCCTCGCTGGACTTAGACATAACACCTGTAGCCGAAACCAAAGCGGCCGCTTGACCAATCACAAAAAATTCGGCCTGCTCTTTCGGAGTCATTTCAGCATTGGTTTTCATATCCGGGGGATAATGTCTGTGCCTTACGGAACCTTGAGAATATTTGACCAATTCAAAATCAGGGTTTATAGGATGTCCAGCACCCAACATTTTAGCAAGGTCATCTGCCTTCAAGTCGGGATTAGCCAGTCCATGACATGTCATGCAGTTTTCAGCAACTTCATATTTCATGGTAGGCCAGATCAAACCTGCCGCTTTTGAATCTGCAATGCGTTTTGTTTTATTACCCGCTGACTCTGCTTCTCTTTTGACATCTTTACCACCGTAGTTGTCGTGCAAAGGCAACCAGTCGGAAGAAGCACCATGGCAACTTTCACAAGAGGTTCCTGACTTTGCCTGAGGTTTTGCACCTGCATCTTTTTTCTCAAGAGTGTAGTGGCAAAGGTAGCAAGTTTCGTTACGTTTCATTCGCTTTTGGCCGCCCACTGCTTTTAATATTTTTTTTGGAGAGGGTTTGTCAGCTTCTTTAGGCTCCCTATGAACCGTTCGGAAAGAGGTGAAATGCTTGGTTTTTTGCCAAACCTTAAACTCTTCTTCGTGACATTCTTCACAAAGCTTGGCCCCTTTAACAAAAGGTTCCGCACTTGCCATTGAGGGCATACTGATAAATGCAATTGCCCATCCCAAAAGAAAAAGAAATGTGGAAGCAAAAAAACTCTTATCTGGTTTCATAACACCCTCTCTTGAAAATAAAAATCTTGACTAGGAGTCAGCTTAAAATCAGCTGCTGTATATATTTAAAACTGGTAACGAATTTCTGTTCGAATAGTGGAGCCGTCGTTGCGTTTTTCAAGCACGGAATAAGAAGCATCGAGCTGGAACTGGATTCGATGAGCCAGCCTTTGACGGAATTCAAAACCAAAAGCCACATCATCAAAACCTGCCCCGCCAATATCTTTCCGGCTGGCAATTTCCAAGGTCAGACTGCGTCGATGGTTTTCCCAGAAAGCTTCATACCCCACGACCAAGCCTGCAACATCTGTGGTGAAATTGTTAAGTTCAGAGAGGAAGTTCCCGACACCCGGAGATGCGAACAAAACCCCCAGGCCACCCAACGCTCCACCAACCACCGGCTCGCGCCCCGCCTGAGTATAATTTCCATCAACAAGAAATGCATTCACATAGGCAATATCGTCAGATCGGTAAGGAGTCCACGAAACCTCTGAGCTATACATAGTACCCGTACCTGCTTTCGGGCTATTGGCACCTGGTTGGAAAGAACTATTTATCCTGAAAGCCGTGTTGAAATGACCGAGCCTTTGAATGGCTGAAACACCAAAATTAAAACTGTCTCCCGTCGTTTGTTCATCCGTAACATAAATCATGTCTATATTAAAGGTATGCTTGGGAGTGTCGATGGAATTGAAAAAGCCCCACAAGTCGGCCGATCTATTCAGGCGAGCGTTACTTCGGTGCAACTCATTCCAGCCATGAATAAAAGTACTTCTCATCCCAGAGATTCCTGGAAATCGAATATTATTGCGAACAATTCCCACAGCATCGATGGTCTCGTTGATCATGATGGCATTCTGAAAGGTGATCGCCTGCCTACCGACTGAGAATCCCAGGTCAATAGGTTTCTTACCAACAGGATCTAGCCCAGGGAATAGACTTCCAAAATCTCCTTCAAAAAAGAAGGTACGAATATCCATATTGGGTTCGATTTTGCTTGAGCCAAATTCATCGTTTAGCTGAACACGTGTAAATCGATTGAACGCATTTCTATCAAGAGGACGAACCCCAATAATTAGCTTTTCAGTATGAGTTAATTGCAGATTAGCGAAGAGGCTCATTCGAGTGGCCCATTCCGCTGAAGCGGGACGCACGCCATTGTCAAAATAAAACAGAGATGTCCTCAGAGTCCCAAAAACCCATAGTTGCGGCTGCCAGACAGCCCCCCAAGGGGTTTCGAAACCTTCCTGTAGATTACCCGTGCCGAGAAACAGGTCGCCTGCCTCGTAAATCAGAGAAGGCCGGTTGCCCGTATCAGAAGGTTCCAAAAGCTGGATTTTTTCATCGGAGAAACGACTGACGTCGAAAGATTCACCTATAGGAAAAATATCTGCTGAGGCAGGGCGTACAAAGGTAAAGAACACGCTTGCTACCAGAACGCTCAATAAAACCAGACGCTGTTTAATGCACTTCTCCATCAACACTGCCCTCCTCCTAAGCAATGGCCTACTCGCCACAATTTTTTTCAAAAATTAAAACTATTTAAAAATATCGAGAATGGAATCAAGAAAAGAAGTTTGCATGACATTTTCCCCACCTTCGACATCAAATACCAGTTCTTTGCTGGCAAGAACCTCATAACCCGCGGCAACGTTTCCAGCCACCTCTCGGGCACTCATCCCATAATCAAAACCGCGATTCTTAATAGCACCAATCAAGTTGGCAGGCGCCATACCAGCGATAAAGTCCATTTTGGCCTTGTAAGGCCCTTTACCCGTCAACAAATCACCATCCACCTTGTACTTGGCCCATTTATGAGCCAAAGGAGCTAGGCTTCTTCTATGAATTCTTTCAACCGGACTTTCCCCGGTCAAAATGAGGGATCGCGTCGTAGGTCTTAAGAAAGGAATTGTGGTGATAGGATAAGGAACAGGAATGACTCGCTCCCGTTCTCCACCGCGACTGTTCGTAACAAGGATTCGACCCCGAAGATCAAACAATTGGTCGTCTAGCGGAAGGTCTCCGTTTATAACGTATGCAGATTCGTGATCGCGAACATCTCCATTCGGATCATAGTCACCCGACTTGAAAATCGTTTTGCCTGTACTATCCATAACGGTCACCTGCATGAAGATCAGTCTCTCTGCAGCAAAACCTGTTGGGACGTTGTGGCCATCGGTCAGGTTTTCAACCTTGACTTTAAACGCAAGTCCGCCTTTATCGCTCCGGGTGATAACAGCTTCCCCAAGCTTGTAGCCATTATTAAGCACTTCCAAACGTTTCTGCCTTACCCATTCCAAGCGTTCGAATTGAACATTCAGAATTTCACGGGCGTCGTATCGATCATCAACCGATTCCCATCGGGACGGAAACTTCATGTCTTCGGGGACTGTATCCTCGAATTCATCCGTACCCCAACCCGCTTTATGATCAAATTCCAACCATTCTCTCATCGTGGCCAATTCCTGCGCTTCCACATTGTGAGGGAATAGTCCAGGGTGTATCACCGAGTAATCCGGTCCTGCGAAAATGTGGTTTGTCAATTTTCGAGGCGATGTTTCCTTGCCGCCCACAACAGCAGCAGGGCCTTCTTCATAACCTGACGGAACTCCCTGCTCTTTGCCCATATGACAGTCCTGACAGGTGATTCCCTTTGCAGCCGCTGGCGACATACGATATTCACTAAAAGCCTCTTCCAGACGAAAACCATTCAGCAGGGTCACATCATGGCATTGCCCACAAAAAGTCGAACTCGAAATTGCTTCAAATTTAATAGCTTTGGTGTGGATTTTTCTACCTGGTTTCCCCTTTTCAGTTACCACCCGGTATTCATCTGTATTGTCTAAAACGCGTGCCAACTCTTCGCCCCCTTTAGGCCCATAAACGGGTGCGAGCAAATCGCCTTTCTGAATTGCCAAACGACCACTCCGCTTGTTGTAAACCTTGGTCGCCCGATGACAGGCTATGCAAGTAATCCCTTCTCGAGATGAGGGGTGGCGATCCAGATTAGACATGAAAGGATCTTCATTTAAATTTGCTCCAATCGGAGTGTGGCATCGAAAACAAAAATCGCCATTTGTTCCACTTGTAATTTCATTGGTGAAGCTGCTAAATGAAAGATATACGGGACTCAACTGAGCATAAGAATGCTGAGATACCGACCACTCTTTATAATGTTTTGGGTGACAGGTTGCGCAGGTAGTGGCTGAAGGGTAATCGTTTTCTACAAACAAATTTGCGTGCTCGGCTGCGGCAACAGCGGCTATATCTCGATCTTCTTTGGATTTCGGGGCGTCTTTCTTCATTTCAGAAGAAGACTTAGACTCCATAGTCTTTTCATCGCCGGATTTAGCCATCATCTCCGACTTTCCGGAATCTTTTTTGGACGTTGTACCCGGGATATTTTTGTTACAGGAATAAAGAAATACTATCGAAAGAATAGCTACGATGTACGGAAGGAAACCTTTTCGACCTAAAAGCGCGCTACAACCCATACCCCCAACCCCCATTATGTTGGTGAAATTTCAATCTATTTATATGACTAGTAACAGGGAACTCGAAATAATAGAACTCCCTGATTTAACCTGAAAACTTCAAAATCTAATATTATTGGCAAACACCATTAACCAACAAGAAAACAACATCATTAAACCCGGTAAGTATCACCTTGAAACTCTAATGGGTCAAGTGAATATTTTCAACCCACCTAAAATAACAAAGGCGGAAAGCATCTCCGCTCCAACAACGCAATAATTTTCAAACATTTAAAATCTGGCATGGTCATCCTCATAAATAAAAAAATGTTCTAAGGTAAGTTTTAGGGACGCTTGGGTTTGCCCCAAAGTTAGTTGAAATTAGAACATGACCTCACGTAAGTTTGAATGGTTTTTAGCGATAAAAGCCCAAACCAACCTAAGGAGGCCATGTCATGAAGAAAGTACTGAAAAAAGGTAA
>Ga0233439_10004963_pt1 | contig 12601 bp, 11 predicted proteins | sample SI_123_September_6_FD_182713 | JGI IMG/M metagenome (GOLD analysis project Ga0233439, IMG submission 182713) | Seawater microbial communities from Saanich Inlet, British Columbia, Canada - SI_123_September2016_100_MG | ecosystem: Environmental > Aquatic > Marine > Inlet | place: Canada: British... | reverse complement strand
TTAAGTTTTTTATTTTTTATTTTAAACATTATTTTATTACAAGCAAACAGTTAAAATTTACTCAATAAATTCAAGGCATTAATAATGAGAAAACTTAGTTCATATCAATTCATTAGCTGGGTTAAATTGGAACCAATTAAGTACTTGATTAAATATATTAGGAATTATTTTGTTACTACTTTATATGTTGCTAAAAAAGGTAAAAATCTTGATTCTTTTTTAAAAAAATGTAAGCACCTTTCTGGAAAAAATATCATATTGATTATTGCATTTGAGCAGCCTTGGGTAATCGAATGGCAGTTGAAAATATCAAAGGAAAATATAAAGGATGCTACAATTATTATTTTTGATAATTCTAGGGACCAATCTAAAAAGAAGGAAATAAAAAGTGTTTGTCATGATTTAAACGCATTATATTTTTCATTGCCTAAAAATAAAACATTGCATGTAAATAGATCTCATTCATTGGCCATGCAATGGGTATATGAGAATGTAGTTAAAGCCATCAAGCCAAATATTTTTGCATTTATTGATCATGACTTGATTCCAGTAAAGGAGTTTAGTTTATTGAATGTAATTAAAGATCAAGACTTTTATGGCTGGTATAGAATAGGACTGCAAAGGAAAAACCCAGATGCATGGAATTTATGGGCAGGTTATTGTATGTATAACTATACAAAAATCAAAAAATCAAATTTATATTTTATGTATGATTTTGCAAACGGATTAGATACTGGTGGTGGTAACTACGATGCTTTGTATCATGGGTATGATGATAGAAACATGAATTTCTCATCGGCGTCTCAGGTAAGTATCAACATTCCAAGTATTGGTGTAGTTGATGATTTAATGTTGCTTGATGATAGTTGGTACCATATTGGAAGTGTCGGACACAATGATAATACAAAGTTAAAGAGGGGTTATGTTACGACATTATTTAATAAAATAGAAAAAGGCGATTCTTGGGATGATTTTGTCGTCAGTTGTAAAACTATTCAGAATAAACATAATTCATGAAAAAAACCGTAAATACTATATTTTTTGTACGAGCAAACAAAACTAAGCATGGGGGTGCTGAGAATTACTTGCATCGATTATCTGAGCTATTGACTAAGAAGGATATTGATCATGAAATCATTAATTCTATATTCCCTAAATTTCTGCCATCATGGTTAAGAGTTATTTTCTTTAATTTACAAGTTTTTTTATTTAGAGGCAGTAAGTTTTACTTTTCCTTAGAAAGGATTACTTGTCCAGATGTATATCGTGCTGGTGATGGTGTTCATAAGGTATTCTTAAAGACTCAAAATAAATCAAGGCTAAATATCTTACATCCAATATATCTTTTTATAGAAAAACAATGTTTTAATAATGCTAAAAGAATTATTGCAAATTCTAGAATGATAAAAAAGGAAATTGTCGATACCTATGCCATCAATCCAAATAAAATTGATGTGATCTATAATGGCATTAATTATAAAGACAGGGATTCAATTCAAGCATTCCGTAATCTATCTAAAGAGTTTAGAATTAATAAAAACCAGCATTTTTTGTTATATGTCGGTAGTGGATTTAAACGTAAAGGTGTAGAAGAATTCCTTCAAATTGTGCATAATCTTCAACATTTAGATTTGATGGCTTTTGTAATCGGCAAAGAAAAAAATATGCGTCATTATCATGCCCTATCTAAACAATTAAACATAGAAGATAAAGTAATATTTACCGGTGCTAGAGATGATGTTGATGATTTTTATTCTATAAGTGATATCTTTATTCTGCCTACACACTATGAGCCGTTTTCAAATGTTATACTTGAGGCCATGAGTTTTGGAAATGTGGTATTCACCACTAAACAAAACGGAGCTTCTGAAGTTTTAAGTGAAGATCGAATTATGAAGACACCCAAAGACTTTTCTATTGTTGAAAGTATTGAAAAATTATTTTTGGATCCAAAATTATTAGAAAAGGAAAAAAATAACAACATTAGAAAGTCTAAGGAGTTTTCTATTGATAAAAATTTATCCAAGACTCTTGACGTAATAAATCAAGTTTATTTGGAAGGAGAGTTATGACACCCTGCATTATAGGCATTGGTATACTCTATTATTTGTAATTAATTGGCTACTATGAATTTGAATACTTTCCGTATTGATCAAATATATCAATATTTACTAATTGCTTTGGCTTTTTTATTGCCATTAACGGTAGTTGGTGGTAATTTGATGATGGTGAGTATTGTTCTATTGTGGCTTTTTTCGGGCGATTATAAAAATAAGTTTAGCCAAATCCGGTCAAATAAAGTTTTAGTTGCATCCATTATTTTCTTTTCTTTGCATGTTGTTGGATTGTTATGGACTGAGGATATTAAATGGGGGCTACATATTGTTAAGAAAATGATAGATTTCTTAATTTTTCTTCCAATCTTATTAACAGTTACAAAAAAAGAATACATTAAATATTATGTGTCATCCTTCTTGTTGGCCATGACAATTTCAGAAATAACATCCTACCTAATTTGGTTTGAAGTTATTAATCCATTTAAAACGGCCACCGTTCTAAATCCAACTCCTTTTATGAGTCATATTTCTTATAACCCATTTTTGGCATTTGCAATTTATCTGTTGTTACATGAGGTGTTTTTTAACAGTAGCATCAATAGTGTAGTCAGGTCTGCGTATTCTTTTTTTGCCATTACCATGAGTATTAATATGTTTATTACCGGTGGACGTGCGGGACAAGTTGTATTTTTTGTAATGATTGTTTTACTGTTTTTTCAACATTATCAGAAAAAGACTTTAGCCTTAGTTATTTCGATTGTGGTTGTTTCTGGTATTTTCTTTTCTGCTTATCAGTCGAGTGAGATTTTTCAACAAAGGGTCGATCAGACTGTTAATGAAGCTTTAAATCCTAACTTATGGAGCGCCTCCAGATCTTCTATTGGAGATAGGTTTGTATTTGCCATGAATTCTTGGGAGATGTTTAAAGAAAGTCCTATAGTGGGTATTGGTACTGGAGATTTTCCTAACGAGTATAAAAAAGTTAACGCTCTTAATACGCCCGATTCTTTAGATACGGTGAATCCGCATAACATGTATATACTTGTACTAACGCAGTTAGGTATATTAGGCCTGATAAGCTTCTTGTCTATTTTTTATTTCCAGTTGCAATTTGCTAAGGTAAATAAATCTACTTTTTTAAAGAACACAGGTATTGCTTTGCCGATACTTTTTTTAGTCATTATGCTGAGTGATTCTTATCTTTTAGGCCACTTTACAACATTTTTATTTGTATTTTTTAGTTCATTTTTGTATAAAGATTTTGCAAGCAAGTAAAAAGATTCTAGTTATTATTCAGCGATCTAATGGGGATGTATTTCTTAGCAATACTCTAATACAATCACTTTATCAACATTATAAAAATTCGGAAATTGATTTATTGGTGAATGATGACACATTGCCAATTGCAAAAACTATTGCCAACATTCGTCAAATACACACCTTTTCATACCGCCAAAAAAAAGAAAATAGGTGGGGGCAAGAAAGAGAGCTGATTTCTAAATTATTCAAGAAATACGATATAAGTATTAACTTAACAGCTAGTGATAGGAGCGTTCTGTACGCTCTATTATTTGCCAAGCGTTCTATTAGTGCTATAGAGGCTGATAATGGCAAATCTTGGTGGAAAAGGCGATTATTGAGCCAATTTTATGTGTTTGATTTGAGTCATCATATTTTAATTAATAATTTGAAACCATTGCAATTACTAGGAATTAAACATAACAAGGTGGTTATTCCAACAAGGTATAACAGCCTATCAAAAAATACCATTAAAGAAAAGCTGGCATTAAGAGGTATTAATCATTTTTTAATATTCCATCCATCAGCACAATACGAGTATAAAGTTTATCCTGTTGATTTGCGCAACCAATTATTAGCTTTATTAAATAATTTAAATATTCCTATTGTGATAACTGGAGGTAAAAGCAAAATTGATGACAAAATCAAAAAAAACCTACCACTTTTAAATAATATCTATGATTTTATTGGAGAGACTACAATGGAGGAATACATGGCATTGAGCGACTTATCGAGTGGTTATATTGGTGTAGATACTTTAAATATGCATATATCGGCCGCTCAAGATAAACCTGTATTTTCTATATTTGGCCCTACAAATTTAAAAATGTGGTCACCTTGGTGTAATCAATTACGCAAAGCAACAAGCCGAGATACACCAATACAAACTTATGGGAATATCACCATATTTCAAGCTAATATGCCTTGTGTAGCATGTGGCAATGCTGGTTGTGATGACAAGCACGGACATAGTGAATGTCTCGATAAAATCAACCCTAAGATTGTATTTGAACAAATAAGAAAATGGCATGAAACTCTCTAGTTTTAAGCGGACATACACTTTCCCTTTTCGATATGATATTCCAAGCTATACGACAGAATTTATTAAAAATACATCTATCGTTAAGCGTTACATTAAGTTTGTTAAGCGTTATTTGTACCTCTTGCTTAAGGGGCAAAATAATTTAGAAGTTGATCAAATTTATCAGCGGCATCATCGAATTTTGTGGATCAATAAATCAGCCCCAAGCCTTGGGGATAGTCTTATGGACCTTTCTAGTAGGGCGATGTTAAGCGACAAAAAGGTTGTTTTATTTACAGACATTAAAAATGCACATATTTATCAACAAGATCACATTTTTTCAAAAGTTGTAACGAACATAAATCAATTGAAAGATCATCAATATGATTTGGTGATTATTGATTCATACAGTACTAAGAGTATGAAAATCAAATCAGAAGTGCAACCGAAGACACCTTTTGTCGGTATGTATGGATATTACAATGGTCCAGAGGTGAATAGGGCTTTATTTAGTTTTCATCGAATGAATCAATTATTAGGGTATTCGGAGTCAGAAACTGAAATAAATTCAACTGCCAGAGCAACAATGAACTTTTCAAAAGATGCTGTCGCTACACCTGTATTTCAATCTCTAAATAAGTATATTGCTATTGCATTAGGCGGTGAGTGGGATTATCGAACCTACGACAAATGGTCTGATGTAATTGATGGGTTATTTGCAAGGTCAAGCGCACTTAACATTGCCTTGGTTGGATCAAGTAATGCTATGGAAATTGCTAACGAGTTGATAAGTGCACACGGCAAAAAAAATATTGTCAATATGGTAAACCAATTAACATTTGTACAAACAGCAAGTGTTATTAAAGATTCCCAGGTGTTATTGTGCTGTGATGGGGGATTGATGCATGCAGCTAACGCCGTAGGTACGCCTATCATACCTTTGTTTGCCAGATTGACACCTGAAATGCAATTGACACATTCTGTCGTTGCTTTCTCAAATTTTGACGAGTTAGATGTTAAGAAAATTTCAGTTGAAAGTATTCTAACTCAATATGATAATGCCTATAAATTCCTAAACATCTAACTAGCCTTGTTAATAGGATTTATTGTTGGAGGTTTTTCCCATTTGAATTGTATTTCTGATAGTTTAAGGTATCGGTAAAAAGTTCCTTCAAAATTACCGAAGGCAATAACAAATCCTGCGCCACCATCTAAAAATCCCAATTTAAAAATATAGTGTTTGATAAAAGCCCATAGTCCATGGTAGATTGCTTTAGTAACACTACCTACAGTGCCTTTTGAATTTAATTTTCTTGCACCTAATGTTGAGTATCGATTGGCTTTATGCATAATTTCTTCAGTGTTTTTAAACGGAAACTGCCAGATAAAGCTTTTAGTAGTTTGAATATTTTTACCACTATTTTTAACGTAACCTTCATGGACAGGATCTATAGTGTAAGACATTTTTCCATTTCGAAAAAGTTGTGGTTGTCTAAAGTTGGGGTACCAGCCAGAGTGCCTTATCCATCTGCCCATAAAGTAATTCTTTCTAGGTACTTTGTAAATATCATAGTTGCTATTTCTAATGATATGCATTGCCTCATCACGAAACTCTGTTGTGCATCTTTCATCAGAGTCTAAGCTTAGAATCCATTCGCCTGTGCAGTATTTGATTGCCTCATTTCTAAGATGTCCATACCCTTCAAATGGAACGTGAATGACTCTGCACCCCATTTTTTCAGCAATTTCAGTAGTGCCATCAGTGCTATGAGAATCAATAACAATAATTTCATCTGCCCATAAAACACTATTAATACAGTCAGTGATTTTTTCTATTTCATTGTAAGCAATAATATAAGCAGATATCTTAATCATGTATTTTTTTTCGGGTATAAAATTATGGTTAAATGTTACCTAAATATTTAATCTAGTAAATACATATAAGAAATGAAATGCAGTTTGATAATAACTACGTACAATCGCCCTGAAGCTCTAGAATTAGTACTATTAAGCGTGGAAAGACAAACTGTATTACCTGAAGAAGTCATTATTGCTGATGATGGTAGTGACGACAAGACCCAAGCTGTCATTAATAATTTTCAGAGTAATAAGATTTTAAATATTCAGCATTCTTGGCAAGAAGACAAGGGCTTTAGGGCTGCAAAATCTAGAAATAAGGCTCTTTCTATTTCAACACAAGAGTATATAGTGTTGATTGATGGCGATATGGTGCTTCATACTCATTTTATTGAGGACCATCTCAAACACGCACAAAAAGGATTTGTCATTCAAGGTAAGCGATCTTTATTGACAAAAAAAAGAACTAGTTCGGCAATAAAGAATCAAACAACCTTATTCTCTTTTCTTGATAATGGACTTCAAAATCATAAGAATAGCTTGTATTCTAATTTTCTATCTAGATTATTCGCTTCTAAAAAAACACATCTTAAAGGTATAAAGACATGCAATATGTCATTTTTTAGGAGTGATTGTATTGCAGTTAATGGATTTAATGAAAATTTTGAAGGCTGGGGCAGGGAAGACAGTGAATTTGTTGTGAGATTGTTTAATTATGGGGTTTCACGTAAAACACTACGTTTTCAGGCTATTCAGTACCATTTGTTTCACCATGAAAACTCTAGAGGAAGGCTACATGATAATGATGCTATATTGCAATATAGCATTGCCAATCAATTGAATTGGTGTGATGATGGAATTGATAAGCATTTAAAAGGTTAAAAAATAAATCATTGTATCTATATGTCACACAAAGAAAAACGATTTAAAGCTCGCCTTTTAAAGTTACTAACTAAAAAAAATAATAAACCTCTTGATCTTGGCAAGGTGAAGAAAGTGCTTGTTCTAAAGTATGATAGAATCGGTGATATGCTTGCAACCACACCCATCTTTAGGGAATTAAAGTTAGCATATCCCGACATCGATATCTCAGTTATAGCGAGCAATGCCAACCAAAGCGTGATTAGACACAATCCATATATTAAAGATATTTTTATTAATAATAAAGATAATCTCATTGGCGATTTGAGAACACTGTTCTTTCTAAGGAAAAAAAGATTTGACGTTTGTATTGAGCTTGAACATTCGGTTGTCTATCATGCTATTCTTAGGCTTAGAATAATAAATCCAAAAGTGGTTTTTTCTATACATAAAGATGGCAGATATGGCACAAAGGGCAGTGAATTAGAGCTTTATAAATTTCATACGTTAAAAAATAAAAAAGATAATTTTGGAAAAATATGGCTTCAAACTTTGACTTTCTTTGGTATTAATCCAGTTTCTGAAAAATATGATTTATTTCTGAGTAAATATGAAAGAGAAAAGGCTCAAGAGTTTCTTTCTCATTTTGATAAAGAATTAAAAATAGGCGTAAATTTGGAAGGCTCCTTTCAGGAAAAACAAATCCAATTAAAAGAACTAAGACAAATTTGCAAGGGAATACATAAAGGTTACCAAAATATCAAAATTATCATATTGGCCTCACCCAACCAAAAGCAAAAAATCGATCATTTATTGGTTGAATTAGGACTTGATTTTGTCATTCCATCTTATTTTTCTATATTGGATGTCTCTGCATTAATACAGCAACTAGATCTAATTATTACGCCTGACACATCAATTGTTCATATTGCATCTGCTTTTAATAAGCCATTAGTAACAATACATGAAAATAATTTAGACAGCTATAGACTCTGGAAGCCAACTTCAACTATGAATAAAACAGTATTTTCCAAGAGCGAGCATGGATTATTTGACTATAGTGTCGATGAGATTGTAAGAGCTAGTTTAGAGATGATAACCAAAATTAAAGACTAATTTATGGCAACGAGTAAAAAACCTTTTAAAGCCTATCTATTAAGACTGCTAACAAGGAAGAGTCCAGCTAGTTTTGATATTAAGCAGGCAAAAACAATTCTATTCTTTCGTTATGATCGAATTGGAGATATGGTTGTAACTACTCCTGTCTTTAGAGAGCTAAAACTTGCGAATCCCAATGTAACTATTACAGTATTGGCTAGCAAAGTTAATAAGGGTGTTTTAGTCAATAACCCCCATATTGATGTGATAGAAACCAACTATAAAAATAATTTATTTAGTGATCTTTTTACTTTGTTAAAATTGAGAATGAAAAATTTTGATGTCTGTGTAGAATTTGATCATTCTGTAGTGCCACATGCCATAATACGATTAAAAATTATCAAACCAAAAGCAATAATTTCTGTAAAAAAAGATGGAAGGTATGGCGTCAAGGGTAACGAGCTAACATTGTATGATTTTTACACTGAAAGGCCAAAGAGTGCGCATTTTAGAGATATTTGGTTGTCGGTGCTATCTCCATTAGGAGTTTCGGCGAAGTCAAAAAGATATGAATTATTTCTTACCAGAGAGAAAGAGCAATGTGCAATAAATTTTTTAAAAGGTTTTCATAATAAAAAAATAATTGGTATTAATGTTGAAGGTGCTATAGTTGATAAAAGAATAAAATTCGATAAATTAAAGGAGATTTGCGAAGGCCTTTATAAGGGCAATGAGAATATTCAAATCATCATTCTATCTACACCTGAAAATTCACACGCTATTAGCAATCAAGTAATTGATATGAATCTTGATTATGTTATCGAAAGCTACAAAACAAATACAATTCTTGATGTCTCCGCATTAATACAGCAACTAGACCTAATTATTACACCTGATACATCAATTGTTCATATTGCATCGGCATTTGACAAGCCAGTAGTATCCATACATGAGAATAATCCTGATAGCTACAGGCTATGGAGACCTACATCAACCTTAAATAGAACAGTTTTTGCTAAAAGTAAACACGGATTATATGATTATAGTGTTGCTGATGTTGTTAGGTTTGGTTTAGACATGCTAAAAAAAGTTGAGCATTAATTTTATTCATGTCGTTAATTAAAACTATAAAAGGTATTTTTTTAACATCTTTAGTCAGAAGTCAGATTTCTGTTATTGATGCAAATGGAATTGATAGTGTAATCTTTTTAAAGTACGACAAAATTGGAGATATGGTGGTTTGTACGCCAGTATTTAGAGAGTTGAAAAAATCTTATCCCCATATTAGTATTTCTGTATTAGCAAGTAGTGTTAATAAGGCTATATTGAGTAATAACCCTTATATTGACAATATATACACTTATACCAATAATTGGTTAAAGCTCCTTCCAGTTTTATTTAAATTACGAAAGCGTAAATTCGATGTATGTTTTGAATTTGAAGCAAAAGTAGTTACTCGCGCTATACTTATTACCAAAATTATCAAACCTAAACTTGTTGCGTCAGTTTTCAAGAAGTATGGCAGATACAATGTTGATGCAGAAAAGCTAAAGGTGTATGATTTTTATACTAAAGAAAATAAAAAAGATCATTGGAGTGATATATGTCTAGAAACTCTGGGTGTTTTTAATTTAAAATCGAAATCATCTAAATATGATATTTTTCTTAGTGATAATCAAAGGGGCATTGCCAAAAATTTCATTAAAAATACATCTTCTGAAAAAATAAAAATTGGCATTAATTTAGAGGGCTATAGTCACAATGGAGAAATTAACCCTGATAATTTAAGGGCTATATGTCAAGGAATTTATCAAAAGAATGCAAAGATTTTGATAATTATCCTCTCCAAACCAGGTGATGAAGGAAAGGTAGGAAAATTAATAAAATATATGGAGCTTAATTATGTAGTGTCATCATATTTTTCAATACTTGAGGTATCAGCCCTTATCTCAGAGCTAGATTTAGTTATATCTCCCGATACCTCGATAATTCATATCGCATCTGCTTTCAATATTCCGTCTGTTTCAATCTACACTGCAAATAAGAATAATTACAGGTTGTGGGCGCCAAAATCATTGTTAAACAAGTCGGTATTTTCTAATGATAAAGAGACCATACAAGGCTACAGTGTGTATGATGTTGTTCAAAGTAGTTTAGAGTTGATTAAAGAGATTGAATAATGGTAATTATTGGAACTAAATATTGTGGGCATGATAGCGCATTGTGCGCATTAGATACCCAGAAGAAAAGTATTTTTGCCATGAGTACAGAGAGGGTTACCAGAATCAAGCATGATAATATGGATATCACTCCTATACTGGAAAAATATCAGTTTCATAATGTAGATTATGTTGCGCACTCTTATAGTGATTTTGAAGATAAAGGCTATGATGGTGAGCTAAGAGAAAAAATGACCTACAATAAGGACATTGAAAAATCTATCAGGTCGATTATTCAACCTAAATTTATTAAAGATTTATCTATATCAAGAAAAGAGAAAAATCGTCTAATTTTTAAGGCATTATTTACCAATTTTTCAGCAGTTAAGTCATATTACACCGCAAAATACAAAAGGGCGTTGGTTAAAGAGACGCCAAAAACAAATAAATTAGCATTTACCAGATATATAAAAGATAATTTTTCGAAACATAATATTAACCCTAAAGAAGTGTTCTTTTATGACCACCATTTATGTCATGCCATTCCTTCATATTATTTATCAAGTTTTAATGGAGAAAAAGCAATAGCACTCACCCTAGATGGTCAAGGGGATGGCTACTTTAGTAAAATGTTTTTATTTACTAATGGTAAAGAATATAAGCTAATTGGAAAATCTACAGCAGATTTTTTAGGTAAGGATGATTGGTTTTTGTCTATTGGCAGGTTATACAATTATTTTACCAAAGCAATGGATTTAAGGCCAAATAGTGACGAGGGTAAAGTTGAAGCCTTAGCAGCCTTTGGTAAGGCTGATAAGGTATTACTAGCACAACTAAAAGGCATCACTAAAATTGATAAAAGTAGCTTAAGCATTAAGTATGATAAGGAAAAAATAATTCCATTTTATACATTAGATTGGCTTAAGGATCAGCGTAATAAAATTGGCGATGAAAATTTTTGTGCAGTAATACAAACCTATCTTGAAGATACAGTTGTTGAATATTTAAATGTAACTTATAGCCAATATCCAGTTCAAAATTTATGTCTTTCTGGCGGCGTTGCTGCTAATATCATTATGAGCTTAAATATTTATGAAAGAACTAATTTTAAAAATATTTATGTAATGCCTGCCATGGGTGATGATGGCCTAGCAATAGGTAGTGCAATTTTAACAGCATTGGATTTGGGTGAAAATCTTGATTGGCTAAAAAATCATATAATGCCATTTTTTGGAGATGAGTACTCTCGCAAGCAGGTCAAATTAGCGCTCGATAGTTTTGATAATATAATTGTTGAAGATTTAGAGAGCAATTGGCCGGAAGAGGCTGCAAAATCTGTTGCTGAAGGCAAGATCTGCTCTTTATTTCACGGCAAGATGGAGTTCGGCCCCAGGGCGCTAGGAAATCGTTCTATTATTGGCAACCCCATGATGGAAGACACTAGACAAAGAATTAACTCAACAGTTAAACGTCGTCCCTCTTATCAGCCATTTTGTCCTTCAATTCTAGAAGAGGAGCGAGAAAGGTTATTTAAGCAGAGTTTTCCTCATAAGCATATGGCCATTGCCTTTAGAATGAAAGAAGATCATATTAAGAATTTGCCTTGTGCAGTGCATGTGGATGGTACAGCCAGACCTCAATTTGTAGAAGAGCAGGACAATCCTAACTATTATCGATATCTCAAAGAGCTTAAAAATATTACCGGCTATGGTGTTAGTCTTAATACCTCTTTCAATTTACATGGCAGAACAATCGTAAGAACCCCTAATGATGCAGTAGTTGATTTTATTGATTGCAATATCGATGAACTATTCATTGAGGGTTATCGGGTAACACGCAAATAAAATTATGAAAGTCAGTGCTTTTACTTTTATCAAAAATGGACAAATATTAGGCTATCCTTTTATTCAATCTATTCAATCTATCCTTTCAATTGTTGATGAATTTGTCATCAATGTTGGTGACAGTGAGGACGATACTTTAGCACTTATACAATCAATAAAAAATCCAAAAATTCGTATCATTCAGTCAATATGGAATGACAATATGCATGATCGTGGTTATGTTTATGGTCAGCAGAAGATGATTGCTCAGTTTAATTGTACAGGGGATTGGGCATTTTATATTGAAGGCGATGAAGTTTATCATGAAGATGATTTAGATAAAATCAGAGCGTCAATGCAAACACATGTAGATAATCCCGAAGTGGAAGCGCTAGTCTTTGATTTTTATCATTTTTATGGCAATGC
>Ga0233439_10004960_pt1 | contig 12611 bp, 7 predicted proteins | sample SI_123_September_6_FD_182713 | JGI IMG/M metagenome (GOLD analysis project Ga0233439, IMG submission 182713) | Seawater microbial communities from Saanich Inlet, British Columbia, Canada - SI_123_September2016_100_MG | ecosystem: Environmental > Aquatic > Marine > Inlet | place: Canada: British... | reverse complement strand
ACCCACCACCCCTTCTCGCTCCATAGTTTCAATGATTCGTGCGGCTCTATTATAGCCTATTCTCAGACGCCGTTGAATATAGGATATGGAGGCCTGTCTGTCTTTGGCAACGATAGCAAGGGCTTCATCATATTTTTCATCAAACTCTTCTTCCTCTTCCCCTCCACTCTTATCTTCCAGAACAACTGAATCGAAAATATCTTCCTGATAATGTGGTTTGGCCTGCTTTTTGATAAAATCCACAATTCGCTGTATTTCATCATCGCTGACCATCACCCCGTGCAATCGAAGAAGTTTAGAGGTCCCGGGAGGTAGAAATAACATATCCCCTTTACCAAGAAGTTTGTCAGCACCCATGGCATCCAGAATAGTCCGCGAATCTACTCTGGAAGTAACTTTATAAGACATGCGCGTAGGGAAATTAGCCTTGATGATTCCCGTCAAGACATCCACCGAAGGACGTTGCGTGGCAACGATAAGATGAATGCCTGCCGCCCGCGCCATCTGAGCCAGCCGGGTTAAAGAGTCTTCAACACCTTTTGATGCAACCATCATAAGGTCAGCCAACTCATCAATCAGGATAACTACATAGGGGAGTTTAGCCGGCGGCTCCGGTAGAATCGAATCCTCCTCCTCTTCTCCGTCCTCATCCTTTGGGGGTTGGATTCCTTTATTGGCTTTTTCCCGTTTCTTCAGTTCTACTTCATATTCTTTTTGAAGTTTTTCTGCCAGCTCATTGAAACCATTAATATTGCGCACACCACATTCAGCCATCATTTTGTATCGCGATTCCATTTCGTTAACGGCCCACTGGAGCGCGGCGGCGGCTTTTTTAGGATTGGTGACCACCGGAGAAATCAGATGAGGAATACCATCATAAACCGACAACTCAAGCATCTTCGGATCAATCATTATCATTTTGACTTCATCCGGCGTCGCATTCAGAAGGATACTGCAGATCATGGCGTTTAGCCCGACACTCTTGCCCGAACCCGTCGAACCCGCCATAAGCAGATGAGGGGTGGTCGCCAGGTCTTGCACTGCCGGTTCCCCGGTAATATCTTTTCCAATTACCAGAGTGAGATTGGACTTCGACTCCTGAAACACATCTGAAGTCATCACATCTTTAAAATAGATCGTCTCGCGCCGCAGGTTGGGAATCTCAATACCAACCACCGGTTTACCCGGTACCGGAGCCAGAATGCGGAGTCCCACGCATCTCATAGCCAACGATAAGTCGTCCGCCAAAGATACGATTCGGCTAACCTTGATTCCGGGTGCCGGTTCATATTCAAATAAGGTAATGACAGGCCCTGGCAGAACCTGGACCACCCGGCCTTCAATACCAAAATCCAACAATTTTTTTTCCAGAATTGCACTGCTGGCAAGAATTTCGTCCCGGGCTTTTTCAGTCTGAACTCCTTCGTTGGGTGGGGGGTCTACCAACAAAGAAAGCGGAGGAACCTGATATTTTCCAGACGTACTCATAAAAGAAAAATGATCCTGAACGACAAACTCTTCTTTCACTTCCTTTTTCTTTTTATCTGGTCTCTCAGCAGACGCCGGCTCAGGCCGAGTGCGTGTTACAATCACAGGTTCTACGGCCAATTTCCTGATTTTCCGCGACTCTTCCCTCACCGTTTGAAATTTTTGGATCAAGGATTTTGAAGTCGTCACAGCTCGCAAAAATATATTTTTTAATCCACCCAACCCCAGCATTAGTCCCGCTCCCAGAGTCTTAAATATTTTTCCAATTCCCTCGATCAACGTATTGACAGAAATACGTGTCATCACCAAAAAGGCCACGAACAATAAAGTGGTCAGTGTCAACACTGCCCCGGAAGCATTCAACCAGGCCAGAAGAAACCCACCCAGACCATGACCCACCAGTCCCCCTACCGGAACCGCAGTACCAAAAAATGGGTCAACCTTGAATTGAGTCGCTAAAAGGGAGCAAAGCCCGATCAAAAACAAAATTCCCGAACCTAAAATAAGCGGCCAGTTATGAAAATCTTTTCCTCGAATTAAAGCCCACCCTAAAAGCGCAGTAATCACCGGAAAGAAAAACGAACCACTGCCAAAAACACGGGCCAGTCCATCGGCAAAATAAGCACCGACCATGCCAGTAGAGTTTGCCACATCCCCCCCTGCAGTATTTTTATAGAAGGATGGATCGTCCGCTGAAAAAGTCATTAACGCCATAAAGCCAAATACCGTGAAAGCAAGCGCAACAACTCCAAAAAAGTCTCGGATCAATATAGGTACTGTTTTTTCTTCACTCATGGGTCACTATTCTCGGGTTGGTTTGAGTTATTAATTTATGGACCGTGTTCTGAAAGACCGTATCCTGCTTCCAATTTGTGTCATCGGGTTCCGGATGGTCGAGGTTAAAATGCAAACCACGACTTTCTTTACGGGTCATCGCTCCTTGAATGATCAATTGTGCCGTGATGGCAATATTTCTCAGCTCCAGAGTGTTTTTAGTGATTTTAAAATTCCAGTAATATTCCTGAATTTCTTCCAGCAGAAGTTGAATTCTGCGTTCCGCTCGTTTCAGACGCTTGGTGGATCGAACAATGCCAACATAATTCCACATCAGTCGGCGAATTTCGTCCCAGTTGTGTGAGACCACTACCGATTCGTCACTGTCTACCGCGCTTCCAGGGTCCCATTCCGGAATTCGATGGGCCTGGCTCATCCTCTTACTGCTGGAATCTTTAAACAAGGCAACCGCCTTCTCCACTGCACGGTGCGAGAGCACCAGTCCTTCCAAAAGGGAGTTGGAAGCAAGTCGGTTGGCGCCATGTAAACCGGAGAAACAAACCTCTCCGCTGGCAAAAAGCCTTTTGATATTTGTCTGGCCGTTAACGTCCACCACTAACCCTCCACACATATAATGTGCCGCCGGTACTACAGGGACAGGTTCTTTCGCCATGTCAAAACCAAACTCCAGACAAGTTTTATAAATATTTGGGAAGCGCTCACGAATGCGATAACCCTCAAGATGGGTTGCATCCAGCAGGACATAGTCGTCACCACTTTTTTTCATTTCGTAGTCGATCGCCCTCGCCACCACATCACGCGGGGCCAGGCAACCTAAGGAATGGTAGTTCTCCATAAACGTCTCACCATTTTGCAGACGCAGGATTCCACCTTCACCCCTTACTGTTTCTGAGATAAGAAACGATTTCGCTTTCGGATGAAAAAGACAGGTCGGATGAAACTGGAAAAACTCCATATTGGCAATTTTCGCTCCGGCCCGGTAAGCCACCGCAATGCCATCACCCGTCGCCGTATCAGGATTGGACGTATAGAGATAAACTTTGCCCGCTCCACCGGTCGCCATGAGAATGACCTGACCTTCAAACGTCTCTACCTTTTGGGTCTGGTGATCCAGAACGTATAATCCTAACGCCTCGTCCTTATCGCTTCCCGGCTGAATATCCTCCTCAAGTCGAGCTCGGGTGATAAGGTCAATAGCCATATGATGTTCAAAAATTTCTATATTCTCTTGCGCGTGTACCGCTTCAATGAGGGTGCGCTCTATCTCCCATCCGGTCAGGTCATGCGCATGAAGAATGCGGCGTTTGGAGTGACCCCCTTCTTTTCCTAAATCAAATTCGGTTCCGCGACCCCGACGGTCAAAATTAGCGCCCAGTTCGATCAGTTCACGAATTCTCGCAGGCCCTTCCCCGCAAGCGATACGCACAAAATCTTCATGGCAGAGTCCGCGCCCGGTTTCCATCGTATCCTTGACATGCAGGTCGAACGAATCGTCCTCTGCCATCACCGAAGCGATACCGCCCTGGGCATATTTGGTGGCCGATTCCTCCAAAGCATCCTTGGTGATAATACCCACAGAGCCAAACTTGCATACCTTGAGCGCAAAGGTCAGCCCCGCCACACCGGACCCGATAACAATGAAATCCTTTTCAATAGCCATACTCGGATTATATCGAATTACTCCTTTAATTTCAAATAGATATTGCCCTTTTCCTGGCTGAAGTGAGGGCAAAGGTGTTTGTTTACTTCGTCATTGCGAGCAGAGCCAAGCTTTTCAGAAAGACTGGATCGTGAGGACATAGCGAAAACTTTCAGCCCGACCCAGTGGTTTCGTTAGAAGGAAGTCCATGATAGGCTATGGCGAAATTATCAAACTTCCCCCTGATAAGGGGGAGGCTCATGAAAGTAAAACCAAATCCCCCCCAACCCCCTTCGTAGAATACCCCTTCAGGGCACGAAGGCTTTGGAAGAATATAACGCGGGGGAGCTTTAAGGGTGACGGTTATAGCATTTCTAGATCGAACATAAGTTGTTCGACGCACCCCGCGTGAGTTTAAGAACCACTTGTTCGGATAATATTTAAGGAAGTTCCAAACCGTACTGGAGGGAAATAATACCATCGGAATATTGTTCGCCAAACTCCGGGAACAAGTCGGGGTGGATACAGTGGGCAAGAATTTCCAGCGAGTCGAGAATGCGTGGGCCGGGGCGGTTGAAGTAGGAGTTTCCATCGACCAGATTAAACCGTGTAGCGAAACGGGTTTGCCATTTCTTCCAGGGAAGCTGTGCTTTCAACTGATCCAATTCTTTAACTGTCTGGTTCAGCTTGTATCCGCAGGGTTTAACCACGACCACGTCAGGTTCTATCTTTTCCAGATCTTCTCGGCTGACTATCGGCGCAGGCTCTCCGCTCTCGGCAATGCACACCTGTCCCCCGGCAATATGAATCATTTCAGGGAGCCACATACCCCCGACATATATGGGGTCTATCCACTCTATCGTCAATACCTTCGGCTTTTCCTGAGCCCAATCGGCAAGACGCTCACGCACGGCTTGAATCCGCTCATCAACTTCTTCCTGAAAAGCATGTCCCTTTTGTTTGACTCCCAGTTTCTCAGCAGTGCTGAGCACATCGTTCCAGATATCTCCCAGCCTTTTGGGTCTAAGAGAAATGATTTTACAATCCAGCAATTCCTTGCAGGCTTCTTCCACTTGCGAAAAGGAAACGGCACAGACATCGCACAAGTCCTGCGTCACGATAAAATCCGGTTTTAAGGATTTCAACAACTTTATATCGAGGTCATAAACCGACACAGCATTTTTCATCACTTCCAGGACCGAGTTATGAATCCCTTTGCTGTCAAGCTTGGAGTTTGCATGCGTGGACGTTAGCCGAGGAAGGGATTGAACTGTTTTTGGATAATCGCATTCATGCGACACCCCCACCAGATTTTTCTCCAACCCGAGTTGCACCAGAATTTCTGTTGCCGAAGGTAGTAAGCTAACCAGTTTCATAAGTTCGTCCGGGTTTGAAAAGCAAAATTAATAACAGAATAAATGCGCCACTACTGATTACAATACCCCTTTTTAAACCTACCGGTTCATAAGAAAATTCTATTTTGTGGTTGCCCGGCCCAAGTTTTACGCCTCGATAAAAAAGATTGGCTTGGTAGATGCGTTGAGATTTGCCGTCCACCTCCACCTTCCACCCGGGAAACCAATTATCAAGCAAAACCAGAAACCCTTCTTCATTTTGATGAGTTGCAATACTCACCCGGTTCGGACCATATTTAATCTTCTCAACCTGGCCGGAAAACGGCTTTTCTGTTTTCATTTCGACAGGCTCTGTCAACAAGACTTGCGCAAGGGGATTAAACATCTCATCGTAATAAACATCGAGCAATTCTGCTTCCGACACTTGCCGAGACTCACCCACCAAAAAAGCGCGCGGCAGGGCATCTTCAAACAATCTCACCTTTTTAATTCCTCTCGGATACAGGTCGGAAGGCAATTGTTCGTCTTCTTGTGTCACCCAATATTTCACATTACTACGTTTTAAAACTCTCTTCTTTTTCGGGATGTCAGACATTATAAAAGATCGGTACCAAACTGCACTGTTCTTCAGCATCATGGTGGCATATCCATCGATATAAGCCAGACCATGAATGGCTCCAAGGTTTGGATAGACTTGATCACGCGTAGCCAGTTGGACACTCAGGAGATTGTAACTAGGGTGCGCAAATTGGAAGGTAGCTATTTCAGCTTTGTCTTCGGACGAATCAGAAAAAGGCGCTTTTTCTTTGACCCTCAGCATTCCGCTATAGACGCGGAACGAGTCGGCGGTTCCTTGCAGTTGCCTGGCTATAGGTGGGGGGTCGGTATAAAACTCCTTATCAATCAGAGGTACCAACATAGAGTTTTTTCCCATCAGGTCCATCAACATTAAAAGCAAAAGAAGGCTGAAGAATCCCGACCGGTTTATCTTTTTCAAATGCAGGGAAAAAATACCAAACGCCAAAACCATTAAAATCCCCAGAGTTTCGATTCCCCCTCGATTGACATAAATCCCTTGTACTGCCGTGACCCCCATCGCCGTAATGAGCAGAGCGAACAGAGTTTTTTTCATTTCCGTTTTGTTATTGATGATTCCCTCGATGAACCTGTCGAGAGTCCAACCGGACAGGAACACCATCGCATAAGCACATAAGAAAAAGAATTTTTGCGGGTACCGAAACATGCTGAATACAGGCACCCAATCATAAAACAAGAAGTAAAGAGGGTTGGAATTGCCCAAAGCAAAAAACACCCCCACACCAAAAACGATCAGCCAGAATCGGATAGTTTTTTGTTCTCGACCAACCATCAGACAAGTGAACAGAAGAAACAGAGGCACTATACCCATATAGATGCTCTGTACGAAATAACCCATTTGTACTCCATCCTGTGCGAGAAACTGTGTAGAGTTCTCGGGCAGGAAAAGACCAAGAAAAGCACCCGGCTCCAATGCCCAGATAGTACTTGCTGAGTAGGCTATTCCAGCACTGCGCCCTGTCTCTTTTAACAAATAGTAGGTGGGTAGCCATTGCAGAGCAGAAAAAGCCAGTGCAAGACTCACCAGAGCAAAAATAGCCAAAGTTTTATTTTTGAAACCCTTTAACCTGTCTTCATTTTTAACTAAATAAAGCGAGTGGGCATAAATTAGCAGGACAGAAAAAATCGCGTTTTCCGGCCCCCCTCCTAAAACTTGAAAAGTCAGGAAAACCACCGCGCCACAGAAATATTTCATCCGGCCTTCAGCCATAAATTTCTGCCACATCAATAGAATTAACGGAAACCAGATGGCCGACTGAAACTGATTATAAACAGCGGCCAACGATAAAAAATATCCTCCCAGCAAGGCGGTCAGTGATGCGCAAAGAGATGCGGGAATGGATCTTTCCCAGTATCGGCAAAGCGCATAGACCGAAAACATCAGAACCAAATGGTGGAATAAAAAATAAGCGCTGAAAGCGAATGAAAAATCTTTCAATAAAAAAAATATAGAAGGAGGGTAGAACACCCCCGGATGCATCAGCGACATTAAAGGCGTTCCCTGAAATAGATTGGGATACCAGTAGGGCCACTCCCCCGCCGCCCATATTCGGGCAAGGGCTAATTTCATGGGATAGGCAAAATGGTGAATGTCCCGAAAAAAGAAAGTGTTTCCTTCAAACAAAACCGGATAGAAAAACAGGGTAAAGGCTAGCAGAAGAAAACAGGCAGGCAATAAAGGCATCCCATAACGAGACAGGATGTCGTTATTCATCATGCATTCCCGAATAGAAAAAAATCATTGCGATTCAACCTTTGAGATGCTTGTTGTTTTCCATATCAAACCACATGGCAAAGAGTAAAAACTGCAAGCCGGACATCACCAGAAAAACCGAGAACAACGCACTGGTGGTAGAAACGGGTCCCGAAAAAATTCGATACAGAAAAAGATAAAACCCTGAAAGAGCACCCGTGGGAAAAGCGATCAGACCCAGGGTGTAGAAAAAAACCAGCGGATGAAAATCGCGAATCACATATTTTTCTACCAGCCTGCGGAAAAAACAATTGATCAACAATCTTGAGATAGTGATGACCACACGTGAAATGCGAATCTCGGAGACCTCTCCTATATTATAAACAGGACGAACCGGGACATCACGCACAGAACAATCTACAACGTTCAATTTAACCAGCAGGTCATTGGGCATACCATATCGAGGGTAGATATTTTCCAGATCCACCAACTCAAGGGCCTTTTTTGATATTGCGGTATACCCGCACTGAGTGTCCGCAACATGCCAGTAGCCACTGGCAATCTTAGTTAGTAAAGATAAAATACTGTTACCAATATACCGGTGACGCGGAATAATGTTCCAGGCTTTCCCCTGAAAAAGGCGATTACCCTTGGTATAGTCCACTCCTTCCAGAGCCACAGGCCGTACGATGTTTTCAAGGTCTGCCGGATCCATTTGAGCATCACCAGCCATGACCACCGCAATATCGACATCCTTCTCCAAGCTCACCTTGTAGCCGGTGCAAATCGCCGCCCCCACCCCTCGGTTTTTGTCATGGCTTACCAAAACGATTCGCGGATCGGTTTCCATTTTTTCATGCACTTTTTCTTTTGTGGCATCCTGGCTATAATCATCAATAACAAAAATATGATCAATCCAATCAGGAAGATCGTTAAGCACCTTTTGAATCAACTTTTGCTCATTATGAGCAGGAACCACTACCGAAATCATCTTGTCTTTATACATTATTGGTCCCCTTAAAAAGGCCCCAGTTGTTGAAATCTTTCTCGTACCTGCTTTAATTCACCCAGTGATGCGACCCTTGCCTGCGCCTCCTCTAAAGCCCGTTCGGCTTTTTCAGGATCGCCCAAAGCTATCCATATATTCGCTGACTCAAAATAAGGGCGGAAGTTATTTTGGCTCTTTTCAGAAGCACTCTTAAAAGATTTGAGAGACTTTACCCATTTACCCTCATTACTTAGCAAGAGTCCCTCCGCTAAATAAGTTTCAAAAAATTCCGGGAAAAATTTTCTCATAGTTTCCCATTTTGTCCGCGCTTCTTCCTGTTTTCCATCCAAAATTAAGTTATCCACTACTTTTAAATACCAGTCAACTCCACCCCGACCGAGAAACTCGCGCATGAGTATGAGAGCTTCCATCTCCTCCTTGTAGTAGCCTGCCGAATGAAAATATGCGGCAAAAGAAGGAATATAAAAGGAAACTTTCTGGATCCATTTGAATTCATACTGAAAGCCAGGCAGAGCCAGATCCTCTTCCATCCATTGCTTAAATTCTCCAAACCCTTTACCGGGATTGCTCACAGAGCTTTTATCTTGCAGGCTATAGCGCAGTAACAAGTTCTTGTGCGGAACCAATTTTTCTGCCAGGGGAAATTCGTACAGAAAAGACAAGTTCTGTTCGATCAGCAGGGGCCGTTCCCTGGCATTTTGGTCGAAAAAATCCGTCAAATATAAATAAGATTCCTCTCTTGAACCAAACCGGTGGTTTTCCGGCCTGGGTAATTTGAGATCAGGATACCTCTTTGGTGTTAAATAAAAAGGCGGATGCGAATCCAGGAAATCCCAGGCTTTCACAAAAGTGACATCATCCCGGAGTCTCATCACATCCTGGTGATAAGCCGAATTGAACCAGGAAATACCTGCTACAAAAATACTGTTATCGTCCAACGAAAGAATCATGCGTTGCAATAATGACTCTGCAAAATAATTTCCGGATCGATCGACTTTGCTGTAGTTGGCTGAAACTAGCCACGCCACGCACCCTGCAAGGACGAGGGAAATTACTAATTTTTGTTGGGTTGCCTGCGGAAACTCGTTTTTGCCTTTTAATCCATTTTGTCTATTTGGAGAATTGCCTGATCTGTTTGCCCCGGGCAATTTGTATAGCCAGAATAAAAAAGCTGATGTCCACAAACAAGCGACAATGTAGGTGGGAAAATAACTCTCCTTTTGCCATCCTACAAAAAAGGATGCATTGACCGCCACAATGAGCAGAAAGAAAAAAAATAATGGGCGATTCGCTTTGAAACAAAGCATGGCGCCTACAAAAAATCCAACAACAATAACAAATGTCAGTTGATTATTCAGATCTTGAGCCAACACCCTTACAACACGCAGGGTATTTATCCCCAGCGAACCCAGGCCCTTCCATATTTCAGTTTTATCGCCTGATGTTTTTACTTGTAACTGATCAAAGTGGGTTCCCGCATGTTGTCGGTCAGTAATATGATAAATAAATTCCTGAAAGTTTTCCGTATTCCCCCAATCAATGGTGGGTTCAGTAATCGAGCGAATGGGTAAATATAAATAGACCGAAAACCCAATTATAAAAACCAAACTGGAGACGAGAAGATGTTTAACACGTGCCTTGCGCTCCCAGGCAAGAAACAACAAGACAATAGCAGGCAAATAGAATACAACGGTGGCATGGTTTCCCGCACTCAACCCATAAAAAAAGGCGGCCGCGAAAAGGAACCGAACATCTTCTTTTATTTTCCACCTCAGGAGCGAATAAATTATCAGGCAAGTGAAAAAGGAATGCAGGGTATACACTTCAGCCACAATTGAGTGATACCAGAACGGTTCGCTGAAGGCCAAAAGTAAAACAGGAAACAACCCGGCAATAATTGTTGGTTCTTCTCGCCCAAACAATATTTCCAGAAAAAGATTAGCTGAAAGATAAAGAAAAACAAGAGTGAGACAAGCAAAAACCAGCGAAAAAAGATTGACCTTGAACGCGATGGACCCCAGAGGCAGAAACGTAAAAGCTTTGACTAACAAATTATAGCTAGGAAAACCCGCCGGATGGCTAATGCCTAATGCAAAAGTAGTGTCGATGAATTCCGGGGAATCTCGAAAATCGATGGAAGGTGCAAGAGTACTTAGGTAAAAACAAGCCGGGATAAGGATTAAAAAAAAATTGTCCGGATCTTTACGTGGGATGCTGTCATAAGGGATTTACCAAAGTAATTAAAAGAAAATTCCCCAACTCCCGCCAAAGGCAGAAGGTGGGGAATTCTCGTTGTATAAATCCAGTTAGCTTATATTACCAACAGAATTCATGGTGAACGTCACACTGCTCGCATCTGAAGCGTGGATTGACGTTGCGGCAAAGGTTGATTCTGCTCCATTCGTGATGGCAACGGTAACACTTGACGAATTCACCCAACCATAAGAAGCCGCCGTGGCAAGGGCTGTTGTACAAGCATCCGTACCCGCATTATCTGCCCAGTAGGCTTTGCAGGCCAAATATATGTTGTGCAGGTTGCCTTTCGCATCAGATTGATAAGCTCTGTTCTTGTAAGCACTGAATTGAGGAATTGCGATAGCCGCCAAAATACCGATAATAGCGATAACGATCAATAACTCAATAAGAGTGAAACCTTTTTCTCCTTTAACCTGACTGAACTTAGATAACATTTTCATCTCCTCATTATGATTAACAAAATAAACTTGGGATAGACGATATTAATAACTATCCACTATCTAGAGCAAAACTCATGCCTTAAAATTATTTTTTTGATTTTTTATTATAACCTCTTTTTTTTTAATGTGTTAGAATTTTTTTTTCCAGAATGAGGAATTTAAAACCTAAAATTATGCACAAAATGACAAAATTTGTCAGTTTATATTGCCAAAAATTGTCAAAATCAAGGCTTTGGGAAATATTGTTATTTCATTATATCCTATACTATCCAATGATTTATGTAACAATTTAATAACTATGACTAACGAAGTAAAACGTGTAGGTGTACTGGGGGGAACGTTTGATCCCATTCATAACGGGCATTTGGGCCTGGCCGCTGAGACAATGCAACTATTTGATTTACAAAGGGTTTTATTTATTCCGGTCAATCAGTCTCCGCATAAGCTCCATTATCCGCCCACCTCTTCGGAACACCGCGTCGCCATGCTTGAACTGGCTCTGGCCCAAGAAACCGCATTCTCCTTAGAATTGATGGAAATTGAAATGGGTGGCATTTCCTATACCATTGACACATTATCTCAGATAAAGGAGAGACATCCCGATTGGGAGCTTTTTCTGATTCTAGGAGCCGATGCCTTTATGATAATGGATACTTGGAAAAGCTATGCAAATATATTCAAGCTTTGCAATGTACTGGTGGGCACAAGGCCCGATATAGAATTAAAGTTTCCGGCTAAACTAAGTCAAATGCTCGGGCTCAAAAATATACCGCTTGAAATAAAAAACAACTCCTTGCCTACAACTTTGAACCTTTCTGCTGGAAATACCATACGTTTATACCAAATTCCACCACAGGATATTTCTTCCAGAGAGATCCGGCAACAGGTACAAGATGGAAAAGAAATTAAAAATTTGTTGCCCCTTTCAGTTGAAAATTATATTATGAAAAATCAATTATACCGGACTGAGTCCCCTCCAAATTTGGTTTGAATGAAAGAAAAATTAAACGCTCTTCAACAGCTGGCCGTTGATTCTGCGGCAGATAAAAAAGCTTTTGATATTCTTATTCTAGACCTGAGGAATCGCTCAGACCTTACTGATTTTTTCATGATATGCAGTGGAAACTCCAAGGTCCACGTTCAATCTATTGTCGATGCCATTCTGGAAAAGTGTTATCAGACCCACAATAAACCCTCTGCGGTGGAAGGTTACTCGGGAGGTATCTGGGTGGTAGTGGATCTAGGAGATTTAATTGTACATGTTTTTCATAAAGAAGCCCGCCTTCACTACGACCTCGAACGTCTATGGGGTGATGTTCCTGTTATCAAGGCAGTAGGC
>Ga0233439_10004959_pt1 | contig 12614 bp, 12 predicted proteins | sample SI_123_September_6_FD_182713 | JGI IMG/M metagenome (GOLD analysis project Ga0233439, IMG submission 182713) | Seawater microbial communities from Saanich Inlet, British Columbia, Canada - SI_123_September2016_100_MG | ecosystem: Environmental > Aquatic > Marine > Inlet | place: Canada: British... | reverse complement strand
GGTTTGTAATATTAAGGGAAAAAATTTAATACCCCTACTTAAAAAATTTGCAACGCAAGATAAGCTAAATGAATATCTTCAAAAGATCTTAAAGTCACAAATATTTTCTGATTTAACTGTTGAGGCCGTTGAAGATGAAAAAATACAACTGCCAAATGATTTTGTCCCTATTGTAATGTTGGGTGATAAATCAGCAAGAGTCCGGCGAGCCCTAAATTATTTATCTTCACGGGGTATTACTGAAAGGGACCTTTGGTATTTTAGATTTGGTTTAAGCAACTATACTATCCATAAAACAAGAGTGATTATGCCATCTTTTAATGCTGAGGGTGATATTAATTACTTTACCAGCCGATCATATGATAAGAATGAGACAAGATTTAGGTATATAAATGCAAAAATAAGCAAGCTAGATATCATCTTTAATGAGGTTAATATTAACTGGTCTGAGCCGTTAACACTGGTTGAGGGACCATTTGATCTCACAAAATGTAATGATAATGCAACCTGCTTGCTAGGAAGTACACTAAGTCAAAATTCAAGACTTTTTAAGCAGATTGTGAAAAATAAAACAGATGTCATTCTTTCCCTTGATACTGGTGAGTATCATAAAACAAATAAGATCGCGAAGCTGTTAAATCGATATGGTATAGAAACATGGACCATTGATGTTAAGCTATATGGTTCTGATCCGGGTTCACTCACAAAGAAACAGTTTGTTGAGTGTATGAGTAAGAAAAGAAAGTGGAATAAATTTTCCAGAATTGGAGACATTCTTTAATGCTAATTGCACACATAGCTGATATACATTGGCGCGGCCTAACTAGACACAAAGAATATAAACAAGTATTTATTGAGTTCTTTTCACAGTGTCGTGAAAAAAATGTTGAGACAATTATAATTGCTGGAGATATCTGGCATACAAAAACGCAAGGAATATCCCCTGAGGCAATTGACATGCTAGCGTGGTTCTTTGCTGAGGCAGCCAGTGTATGTCCTACACATGTCATTTTAGGTAACCATGATATGAACTGTAGTAACCTGTCAAGGCAGGACGCACTGTCACCAATTATAAAATCATTAAATGATGATAATCTTTTTCTTTACAAAAAAAGCGGTGTATATCCAATTAAAAGTAAAGATAATCAGACATATAACTTGTGTGTTTTTAGTTGTTGGGATGAGAATAGCGATGCTTGGCAAGTTGTTAAGCCTGTTAAGCCTGTTGAGGATCAGATTAATATTGCCCTATACCATGGCTGTGTATGGGGCGCAGAGACAGATGACGGTTGGCAACTAAATGGTGAGATAACAACAGATTTTTTTAAAGATTATGACTTTACCTTCTTGGGTGACATACACAAACACCAGTTCCTTACTGAAGATAAAAGAATTGCATATCCAGGTAGCACAATTCCACAGAACTTTGGTGAACATGGTGCCAAGGGCTACTTGCTGTGGGACATAAAAGATAAAGATGATTTTGATGTTAAGTTCTGTGAACTCAAGGAGTCTTATCCATTTGTTACACTGGACTGGCAGGGAGATGTAAAAAAGACCATTGATAAAGCGCTAATGTTTAAAGATGGTACAAGATTTAGAATAAGCAGCTCTGTATATCTTAACCAGGTTGATATTAAACAACTTGTAAATGAGTTAAAGATAAAAAAGTGTGCCGATCAAGTCGTTTTTAAAATTGATAAAGAGTTTAATGTTAGAAAAATAAAGACAGATTTAGATAGCAGTTACAATGATCTGCATGATGCACAAGTGCACATGAAACTGCTTAGAAGGCTTTACGCAGATCACGATATTAATGATGACATATGGAAAGATGTACATGAAAAATTAGGTAATTATCTTTCTGACGTTACAAAAGGTGACATTACAAGAAATGTTAAGTGGCAGATTAAGAAAATGGAATTTGATAATATGTTTGTTTATGGCAGGGGTAATGTTATTGATTTTCAAAAGCTTAATGGTATAACAGGAATATTTGCACCAAATAGATCAGGTAAATCTTCAATCATAGGTGCTATTGCATATGGTCTTTTTAACTCTACCGATAGGGGAAAGATTAAAAATCTTCATATAATTAACTCGCGAAAGGGCTACTGTAGATCTAAGATATTGATTGGCGCTAATAATAAGAATTTTATCATTGATCGAAGCTCAACAAAACATACAAACAAAAAAACCAGTGCGGAGCATGCGGTAACAAGCTTAAACTTTGTTGAGTGTGACGAAGAAGGTAACACAATAAAAAACCTGAATGGCCTACAGAGGAGTGACACAGATAAGCAGATAAAAAAGCTAATAGGCACCTTTGATGACTTTCTAATTACGTCACTGTCAACTCAGTTTAGCACAAATAAGCTTATTACTGAGGGTTCGACATATCGTAATGCAACGCTGGCAAGGTTTTTAGGGTTGGATATTTTTGAAAAATTATTAGAGTGTGTTAAAACTGACTCTGATGATCTTAAGGTTGAACTTAAACGCTTTGCAGATAGAGACTGGGATCTACAAGTAAAAGAACTTAGTGACTCAGCAGAAGAATTAAAGCAAATAGTTAAACTGCGTAAAGATGAACTAGCAGAATTAAGACTAACGAGAGATGAGCTTAAAATAAAATTATCAGAGCTTCAGGCTGTTGAGTTTACCACACAGGAAGAGTTAAAATCTCAAGAAACTGTTATCTCAGCTTTAAAGCAAGCAGAGAAGAATCAACTAAGAAAGATAAGAAGTGCTAATGGCGAATTAAGTAAAATTAATGCCAAGCTTAAAAAGCTATCAGCAAAAAAAGAAACTACCAGCTTAGACACACTAACTGAAAGTATTGAGAAAAAGAAGAGTGTTGAAAAGCTAATGTCACAGCTTAAAAATGAATATAGGCATGAGAATTCAACACTAGGTGTTCAGAAAAAATCACTTAAGTTACTGGATGAGGTTCCATGTGGTACCCATTTTCCAATGTGCAAGTTTATAAAAGACTCGCATGAGAATAAAAAGAAAATAAATAAGCAGCAGAAATTAGTTGATAAGACCTTAGAAAATCTAGATAAAAAAACTAGAGAGTTTCATGAATTTATAGAACAAAAGCTTGAGCTACAACTAGTTGCATATCGAAACCTCGGCAAAGATATTTCAGGGTTAAAAATTAACTTTTCAAAAAAAGAAGTTGATATTGAGCGCTTAGAAAATGCACTAGAATTAATTAATAGTGATATTCTTAAAGAGAATATTAAGCTAAGAGATATGAAGAGAAAAAAGGTTAATACTACGCATGCAAATAATCTTGTTGATACAAAGAGAAAGATAAGGGCTGTAGAGCATAACATTGAGAAATGTGATACAGGGTATGCTGAAAGTAACACAAAGCTAGCACTTGCTGAGGATAAGATTGATACGCTTTTGGATGAAAAGGTACTGTATCAAGAGAAAAGAAATCAGTGGAGTGCATATGAACTTTTATTGAATGCTTTTTCTAAAAAGGGAATCCCAGCACAGATTATACTTGAGCAACTTCCTGTAATAAATGCTGAGATTGCAAACTTACTTCATGGCACCTGTGACTTTACACTAGTTCTAGAGTCAGATCAGTCAGCAACAAGTATGGATATCTATATTGATTATGGTGATTCCAGAAGGTTGATCGAGCTTGGTAGCGGTATGGAAAAAATAATTTCATCGCTTGCTATTAGAGTAGCGCTTAATAATATTTCATCACTTCCAAAAAATGATACACTAATAATTGATGAAGGGTTTGGTAGTTTAGATGAGACACAACTTGAAACCTGCGCTCGTTTTCTTGTATCACTTAAAAAGCGCTTTAAAAATATAATAATTATTTCTCATATAGAAGCAGTAAAAGATATGGTTGACAATCTGCTTGAGATTACAAAAGATAAGAAAAAAAATTCGCACGTATATTATGAATAGCTGGAAAAAACTAGACAATGACCGTGTATACTACACACACAATTCAGGCTTTAAAGTTATTAAACCAAGCAGCAATAACTTTGTTACAATACCATTTGTCTGCCCTGTCTGTGAGCTTTTTATGAAAGATACAAATGATACTTTAAGCTATGCAGAATATGAATGCTGCACCCGCTGTAAGATAACTTGGGCAGAGGGTTTTAATAAAGAACGCTGGCATACTGGGTGGAGGCCAAGCGAAGAAGAAATAAAACAATATAAAAAACGCCGTGGATATCAATAAATATGATAAATATTTATTTAAGAGGTTTAAGATGAATATCGAACAAATGAGAGCTCTGAGTCAAGCAATAGATAGTACATGGGGTAATGCATCAACCCAGGGTACAAATGCAACAATGTCAATTAAAGCAAATTTATTTGGTGAAAGCGGACTGCACGTTTTATACACAACTGTTGTTAATTTAGGTTCTGTAGAGGAATGGCATTTTTCAAAAGATCTGCATGAGGATCAGGCAAAGAGGGCTGTTGACGAATATATTAAGAGTGTTAAAGAAGAGTATAAAGAAATTACTGATGAGGCACTTAAAGTAAAAAGTGTATCAAAAGATGACTCTTTTGAGCTTATAAGCATGTCAGCATATAGCCCAAGAAAAACTGCGTATTATCGTGTTGCAGTAAATTTTGAAGTACAAGAATAAATTAATGCTGTGGGCGTAAGTAATAAGCAAACACAGGTTAAAGAAATTATTAAATGTGGCAAAGATCCCATTTATTTCATAAACCATTACTGTAAAATACAGCATCCAAAGCATGGTCTTTTAAAGTTTAACACATTTGATTATCAGGATGACTGTGTTGGCGCATTTAAAGAACATAGATTTAATATTGTATTAAAAGCAAGACAGTTAGGAATCTCAACAGTCACAGCTGCATATGCAACATGGCTAGCTTTATTTCATCGGGATAAGCAGGTTCTTATTATTGCTACGAAGCGTCCTACAGCAGTTAACTTTATAAAAAAAGTAAAAGCAATAATTAGCCACCTACCCGCATGGCTTAAGATATCGCCGACAGTAACAAATAATACACAGGCAATAGAATTTGCCAGTGGCTCTTCAATAAAAGCGGTGCCAACGTCTGATGACGCCGGCCGTTCAGAGGCTTTATCACTATTAATAATTGATGAGGCTGCGTTTATTAAAAACTTTGATGAACTTTGGGCTGGCCTATACAGCACACTATCTGAAGGTGGCAACTGTATTATTATATCAACGCCAAATGGTGTGGGTGGGCAATATCATAAGCTTTATACAGATGGTGAACTTGGTGTTAATGACTTTAACACTATACGCCTTCCTTGGTTTGTACATCCAAATAGAGATGAAGAGTGGTTTGAGAAAGAGTGTAAGCAGTTATCAAAAAGGAAAATTGCGCAAGAGTTACTCTGCGACTTTGTCTCATCAGGAGATACATTTTTATCGCAGGAAGACTTAGACTGGCTTCAAAAAATACTTAAAGATCCTGTTGATAGGTGGGGGACAGATAGAAATATCTGGGTCTGGAACTATCCGCTAAAAGAACATAAGTACATTATCTCAGCTGATGTTGCAAGAGGCGATGGAAAAGACTTTTCAGCTTTCCATGTAATAGATAATACGACATCAGAGGTTGTTGCAGAGTATAAAGGTAAATTACCCCCAGATAGGCTAGCTGAGCTGTTGGTTGAAATTGGGGAAAAATACTACCATGCGCTTATATGTCCTGAGAATAATTCATTTGGCTATGCAACATGCGCTAAGTTACAAGAGCTTTCATATCCAAAGATTTATTATGACAACTCAAAAGAAATAATATATTCAACAGATTATGTACCGCAGCAGGCAAGCAAGACTCCGGGGTTTAATACTAATGGAAAGTCAAGGGTTCAAATACTTGCAAAGCTTGAAGAGATAATAAGAAATAAGCAGATAAGGATCTATTCAACAAGGTTCTACGATGAATTAAAAACATTTGTCTGGAAGGGACAAAGACCCCAGGCAGCAAAAGATCGCCATGATGACCTTGTAATGAGTCTAGCAATAGGCTTGTGGCTGTTTGATGCGTCTTCAGGATATAGCAAATACTCAGAAACACTTAGCGAAAATATGCTCGCCGGCTTTGGTGTGTCATCAAGGGATGTCAGTGATGTAACCAGTGATAAGAAAACATTTGTTAATCCTTTTTCACCAGCAAAGCATGCTGAACAAGAAAATAGAAAGCATAGTACAGTGCTGGATAATAAGCATGCCCTTTATAAGTGGCTACTCTAGACCCACACTCTGTAAAGGTGAAAGGCGTATTTCAGCCTGGAGACCTTGTGACAACAAACCAGCATGCGATTATTGCCTGGGCATATATTGATAAGCTTATGCTCTATGATTATTCTGGAGTTTTAAAGGCCGGCGAAATCGCTGTAGTGGCTGAAACAATACAGCTATGTGACACAAAATTAATAATGACTAAAATAGTGTTAACTGCAGGGGTTTCTGGATATGTATTTGAGATGGACTTAGAGTACTATGAGTAGAGAGCAGCTAATTAAATGGTTAGTAAAAAATCCAGAAATTGTCACAGAGTTTCTTGAGAAGCTTATTACAGAAGCTGAACTTCGTCTTAAGTTTGACGAAGTTATAAAAGGGCGTAAAAAAATAAAATATGATAATTAAAGAAAGTTCATATTTATAAGAGCACTTAAGAATAATATATTTGTTATGATACTCAACATCAAGTAATATGTTGAACAAAACTTATGAAAAATCCAACTGAAAATTTTTTTCAAAGACTGACCAGGCTTTTTAGAAGTGGTCCGGTCGTCAAGCGTCGCGTAAAAAATGTAGATGTCAAATCAGCCTCATCTGCACTAGACTTATTTAAGAAATCAAATAGTAATGTCTATAGTGAAGCGATGGGCATGTACGGCTCATATGATAGGCTAGCCCGCTTAGCTGATGCAAGTGAAATGGACTATACACCTGAAATTTCAACTGCACTTAACATTTATGCCGATGAAACTACTGCAACAGATGAAAAAGGACGCTCACTGCATGTATATTCAGAAAACCACAAGATTAAAAAATTGCTTGAAGAGCTTTTCTATGATACGCTTAATGTAGAGTTTAATCTTCGTGGCTGGGTACGCAACCTATGTAAGTTTGGAGACTTCTTTTTGTTTAATGATGTTGATCCAGCATATGGTGTTCTTAATGCATTTCCAATACCAGTTAATGAAATTGAAAGAGAAGAGGGATATGATCCAAATGACCCAATGGCAGTTAGGTTTAGGTGGATTACTCAAGGTAATACAATCTTAGAAAACTGGCAAGTTACGCATATGCGACTACTAGGAAATGACGCATTTCTTCCCTACGGTTCATCGGTTTTGGAATCCGCGCGTCGAATATGGAGACAGTTAGTCTTGATTGAAGACGCTATGTTAGTCTACAGGGTTATAAGGTCACCTGAGAGAAGGGTATTTTATATTGATGTGGGTGCCATTCCACCAGAAGAGGTGCCAAGGTATGTTGAGCAAGCCCGCGCAGCACTCCGAACAAACAGTGTGATTGACAGATCAACTGGAAAAGTAGACTTACGGAATGCGCCATTGGCAGTAGACCATGACTACTTTGTTCCTGTTCGTGGTGATCAAAGTGGAACAAAGATAGAGACACTAGCGGGAGGCACTAATGCCACAGCAATTGAAGATGTTGAGTATATACAGAAAAAACTGTTTGCTGCGCTAGGCGTGCCTAGAGCTTATCTAGGGTATGATGAAAGTCTTTCTTCAAAGGCAACACTTGCAGCTGAAGATATTCGATTTAGCCGCTCTATTGCATATATTCAGAAAGTTGTAATTTCTGAATTAAATAAGCTGGCAATCATTCATCTTTTTGCAAATGGTTATGAAGGAGAAGATCTTTTAGATTTTAATCTACAGCTTTCTAACCCATCTGCTATAGCTCAGCAGCAGAAGCTAGAGCTTTACAGAACAAGATTCGAAATTGCAGGAACATCACCAGAAGGCCTACTAAGTAAAACATATGTTTTAAAGAATGTTGTTGGACTTACTGATGAAGAGATTGAGCTGAATGAAGCTGAAAAGCTGCAAGACAAGTTAAGAGACATTGAGCTTGAGCAAGCCGGCACCCCTGAGCCTGAAGAAGGCGCTGCCGAAGATGTCGATGATGAGGGCGGCGATGAGGGTGATGTAGAAGATGAAGATCTATTTGCAGCAAAGAAGCAAGGTGATACCCTAATTACTGATGAGGAAGACCTTGAGGCTGATGACATATCCATTAACATCTCTACTGATAAAAGTCCAACAAAGGTCCAGCCTCAACTTAAGAAATATTTATATAACCAGAAAAGAAAAAGGACGCATGGTCCTTCAAAGACGCATATGCCTGACTTTAAAAAAATGATGTCACCAAGCAACAAAGATTTTAGTAATGCATATGACGAAAAGACATTAAAGAATCCATTTAAAGAGCATGTTGAAGAAAATGATGTGTTTGAAAGACAGTCAGCCGTACAAGCAAAAATGACAGCTGATATAACGAAGATGCTTCGTCGTATGAAAGAGCTATATCCTGACGAATTAAATGATAGAGAGTCTACAGACAGTCTACTGCTTGAAGATACAGATATATTTAAAAATTAAATTTATATATAAGCGTTAATAGTTATTAATAATGTGATCTTACCAAATGGATCAAGAGAATCACCATGAGAAACAAAAAAACAGTATTTCATAATCACAATAAAAAAAGAAATGTAGGAATGATCTACGAATTTCTTATTCAGTATATGACAAGAAAGCTTGTAGAGAATGATAATGTTGCTTCAGACAAAGCTTTTAAAATTTTAAAGAAACACTATAAAAAAAGTTCTGTTCTTTATAAAGAATTTAGGTTGTTTAATTCTCTTATTACAACAACAACTAGCTCAGAGGGTATTGCTTCAAGAATATTACGAGAAGCCAAGCGCGCGGTCTTAGCGCATGACAATGCTAGATTAGATAAAGAAAAATCTCTTCTAATTAGAGAAATTAACCATACACTCAGTGATTCTAATTTTTATAAGCAAAATCTAAAAGACTATCGGCTATATGCAACCGTGCAATGCTTGATAAATGACTGGAAAAAACCCTGCGAAGACAATGTCATAAGAGTTGCCGAATATGAGGATGAGATTGTACAGTGGCTAATTAAAGAAAAAGCTGAAGTGCAAGAGGAAAAACAATACTCAGAAGCTGATCGTTTTGTAATAAAGCTCATGACAGAAAAATTTAATAAGAAATATTCTGGTTCTATAACTGATGAGCAACAGAAGCTTCTTAAGCTTTATGCATTCTCTGAAGATACATCAGCAGCAAATGAGCTCATGAGTGAGCTTAAGTGTCTTAGCGCAGAAACAAAGATGCTCATAGAAGATTACTGTGTAAATAATACCTCTGATAATTATGTTGCACAGAAACTAAATAGTATCTGTGAATCTGTTGGGCTTATTAACTTAAGTGAGCTAAGCGATAGTGATATGTCTACATTTCTCATGCTGTTTCAGCTAAATAAAGAACTAACAAGCATAAAAGAAAAAAAGCAGGTATAAGATGTCACAAAAGAAAGACCTAAGTTTACTTCATAGCTTTATGGATTTCGTTTATCAGCCACAGCTGATAAGGGAGTTTAAAGATAGTAATAATGGTAAAGTTGTAATGAAGGGAATACTTCAGCGCTCCGACACTGTTAATCAAAATGGTAGAATTTACCCCAGAGATATTTTATCAAGAGAAGTAAGAAACTATCAAAAGCTAATTCGTGAAAACAGATCTTTAGGTGAGCTTGATCATCCAGACACAAGTGTTGTAGAGTTAAAAAATGTTTCGCACATTATAAAGAGTGCTGAAATGGATCAGGATGGTATTGTACATGGTGAAGTTGAAATATTAAACACACCTGCTGGAAAAATATTACAGAACTTAATTGAGAGCGGCGTAAAGCTAGGCATATCATCACGTGGTGTTGGCTCTACAAAAAGAGAGGGAGACTATGATGTTGTCCAGGAAGACTTTCAGCTGATATGCTGGGATTTTGTTTCTGAACCCTCAACTCCCGGAGCATATATGCTTAGTGAAGGGAAAAAAGTTAATAAAGCCGTTCTTGATAGATTCTTTACTGACTCTGATAAAATTGATAGAATTGCTAATGACATACTGCTGCACTTGGAGAATAGTTAGCAGGTAATTAGGCCTATTAGGAATTTAAAGCATGAAACTTAAAAAATCAGAATTTAAGAAAATTGTTAAAGAGTGTCTTATGGAGATACTTGTTGAGGGTTTTGGTGAGGAGCTTCCAAGCTTAACCGAAGCAACCAAAGGCCACCGCCGCCGAAGGGCAGCTAAGAAGACAGGGCAGAATAACAATACGCAACAAGAAAAAATACAGAATGCTAAACAGCAGAAGCACATTATGGAGCGTGTAAATAATATAACGTCTGACCCTGTGATGGCATCAATATTTGCTGAAACTGCTGCAACCACATTACAAGAACAGCAAGAAAGACCTGGAATGGTTGCTCAAAAGGGTGGAGATCATGCAACAAAGCTAGCCGCCCAGTTAGATCCTACAGAGTTAGCTGGAAGCAGTAAGTGGGCTGACCTTGCATTTCCGCAGGCTAAAAAAATATAAGAGAAATATTTCTTATACAAAATCCCACAGACTAATATTTATTATTAGCTTTTTTCAGAGGGAAATATAAAATGGCAACTAAAGGTTACGGAACAGCAACACCAAAAAATACTACTGGCGTCGAAGAAGAAGGAGTATCAACATCAGACACTGCAAAGCTAGGGGAAATGTTTCCTAAGACACCCTACATTGACCCTGTTGACAACTATGATTTCGAAAAGGATCAGCAAGCATTTGAAAGAGTTGCAGGTGAGCTACATCCTGAGAAACGTGATGGTCAGCCGGCATGGGCACCAAAAACAGACTTTACTTTTCAAGAAGGTACTCCTGACACTGCTCAGCTAAAAAAAGATGAAGTTCCCGATGACACAGTAAGTGCAGAGGCAGGCACATCATATGCTGCAAAGCCTGATGTTGCAAACCAACCGCGTAAGCAAGAACCCAAGCCAGATGCAGCTATTGCTAAACCAGGCGAGGGTGGCTTGGCTAGTCCAGCAGATACCTCACCTAAGCATTATAAGACACTTGGCTCAACACTTACTCTTGGCGGTAGAGGTGGCGGAGCAGTAAAGCTTCCCTAGGCAAAGCTTATAAATGGATAGTAGTTTAGAACTATTAAAAGAGTATATACGCATGGCGATTGCTCCTATGCCAGATCCCAGAACGGGGTCTGGCTATTCTCATTTGGGGAAGGCTGTATCGTCAGGTAGTGAGTATAAGACACACTCAACATTTCCATATAAAGTAGAGCCTAAAGAAATTGATGATGATGCTGAACTTCCAATAAGTGATGATGAGCTAGACTTGTTTTTGAAAAAAACTTTATCAGGTTACCTCTCTGCTGACCCAATAAGAAAAAATGTGGGCGATAGATTTGCTTTTGTTACTGGTGCAACAAAATTGGGAGAAGATATTACATATGAACAAATATTTACTATAAAATCTAGAACACAAAAGGGTGTACCAGGTACAAAAAGAGGTCTATCTAGTGCACCAGAGGCAAATGATCCCCACGAAGAAAATGATGAGCCAGTCTATAATCTTAAAGATCTTGCAAAAAAGCTTGATAAAATAAAAGGTAAAAAATAGATTTAAACATATTATGTATTTTAATTTTTCTTTTGTAACTAATATTTATGGCAAGTAGTGTCCTTTAGAAGAGGTTAAGAAGGTTTATAAATGGGTAAAACTCTGTACGAAGAAGCATTGATTGATGCTAAAGAATTGAAAGAGGCTGCAACTCGTAATGCACAGGATGCAATTATGAAGGTTGTAACACCAAAGATCAAGCAGTTAATTGAACAGCAGTTACTAGAAGATGATCATCTTCCTGCAGTAAAAAAGTCAGATGAGGATGATAAAGATATCCTTCTAGATCTTATTCAGGATGATAGTACTGAAGAGGTAGGAGTTTCTCTTCCTGACGAGGACGGCAAGGTTACCATTGAGATGGATAAACTTCTAACACGTGACTGTGGCAAGGATGAAGAGGACATACCCCCTGCTGACCTACCTACAGACCAATCATTAGATAAAGATGCTGATAATGAACTTCAACTAGATCATAATGCAGTTAATGCACTGGGAAAATTATCACTTTTAAAGAGTAAGATGAACGAAGCAAAAATTAATAATATGTTAGATGAGCTCCGAAGCTCACTGTCCGGTGCTGAGCCTGTAGACATTGACACACTACTAGAAAAAACAGAGGCACTGTACGAGTCTATCCAAGATTTACTTTCTGAAAATAACAGAAAGACCGTGTATGAGAATACATTAGAGAACTTTTACCAAAAACTTAACCAATTAAAGGAAAGTAACCAGGAGAATACGATGCTAAACGAAGAAGATTTGATGGTCGCTCTCTCACTTCCTGATGATGTTGATGTTGACCCAGAAGATGTTGATGTTAGCGTTGTTACAGGCCCTGTAGCTGAAGAGGAAGCT